>Ga0194051_1000294_pt1 | contig 29333 bp, 28 predicted proteins | sample SepL2320m_MetaG_FD_161275 | JGI IMG/M metagenome (GOLD analysis project Ga0194051, IMG submission 161275) | Anoxic zone freshwater microbial communities from boreal shield lake in IISD Experimental Lakes Area, Ontario, Canada - Sep2016-L239-20m | ecosystem: Environmental > Aquatic > Freshwater >... | reverse complement strand
ATCGATTTGACGCAATAAGGTGACGATTTGCTCGGGTTTAAGACGTTGGCCTTTTGCCATATTTAGCACTCCTTTAAGGTGAAGATTATCAAAAATCCTCTCTTCTGGAGTGGTACTAAAAATCAGGTCAGTTCAAAACGAGGAGGGAATATGCCAGCCTGACGCCAAGAGAGCGTGAAGTCTGTGGCTGGCTAGTTAAAGGACTTCTAAATAAAGATATTGCTATCAAACTAGGCACTACTGATGCCACAATTAAGGTGCATAAAGCTAGAGTGATGGAAAAAATGCATGCAGATTCAGTGCAGAACTTGGTGAAGAAATACTTAGAGTCAGATTTGGAAAATCACGCTTTGAGTCACTAGCCTTGAAGCTAATTGCTTTGATAGTGCATAAGTACTAATGTTTAAAAAAGTATTAAAGTTATTAATGCATTAGAGTTAGCGCTATTAAAAAATAACGAGATCTATCTTAGATGGGCAATCAAGCAAAACTTCCAGAGATTCGAAAAGAAGCTTTTTCAAAAGCCCGGGAAAGTCTTGGTTTAAGCGCCAAGGATTTAGCTGGTATGGCTTGCCTCTCAGTGCGTCAAATTCAACAGATTGAAAATGGAGAGATGAGTTCTTTCTATGGCGCCCAAATTAAAGTCACTGCTGCGAAAAAGGTAGCGGCATTATTAAAACTGAAAGAGGAAGATGCTTTTGACTTTGGTGATTCAGTGCCTGTGAAAAAAAGCGATCCTGAAAATGTATTAGTACAGAATCAATCTAGTCAGACAGCAAGCGCTGCGCCAGTAGAAAAAAATACAGTGCACGTAAAATCTACTGAGACTCAGCTACTCGACACCATGAAAGAAAGAGTTGTTCTTTCATCAACTTTATCAAGTCAAGAAAAAAATCCCCAGAAGAAATTATTTCTTCTTTTGGGGATCGCTGCAGCACTTGTGTTTTCAATAGTAAATTTGCGCCCCTTATTTTTTCCGGAACCTGTGAAGCAAGAGATTGTGGTGGTTGAAGAGCCTGCTCCCGCTAGTCCGCCTGCAGAGCCGGTGGCAGAGAACAAGCCAGAAGAAAAGCCTGCTGTGGCTGCGTTTGCCGTTGCGCCCGCTGCGCCAATGGCTGCTCCAGCAGCTACTTCAGAGTGCCCTTCTGCAGATGCTTCAGCTGTAGGCTACAAAACTGAGTCGCCTAAAAAGGCTGGTGATATGGTGTATTTGCAATCCAAGACGGCACAAACTGTTTGCGTAGTTGATGTCAGCGGCAAGACTCAAAACAAAACTTTAGAGCCCGGAGTGGGCGTGAGTGTTTTTGGAAAGCCACCGCTCAAGGTCTTAACCTCTGGGCAAGCTCAGGTAGACATGTATTACCAAGGTGTGAAGGTTCGTCTTTCTAATACTGCTTCGAAGACAATTATTCTGGAGCCGGTTGAAATCATTCAGCCAGTCGCTCCATTAGATGCTGAATTACGTTAACTCGAGATTTTCAATCAGCAGCATTGATCAAACCGCAGATTCGTTTGTTTCACCTGTACGAATCCGAATCACTTGCTCAACTGCAGTAACGAAAATTTTCCCGTCGCCAATTTTTCCAGTGTGTGCAGCTTTAGTAATCGCCTCGATTGCAGCCTCAACACGATCACCCGGAACGACAGCTTCCACCTTAACCTTAGGTAAAAAGTCGACTACATACTCGGCGCCACGATAGAGCTCAGTATGACCTTTTTGACGACCAAAACCTTTGACTTCAGTGACTGTAAGACCAGTAACACCCACCTCTGCTAAAGCCTCACGAACTTCGTCAAGTTTGAACGGTTTAATGATTGATGTAATTAATTTCATTTATTCCCCCTAATGCAGTAATCATACCTAGAACTCAAATATAACGCTAAAAGTGAACACTTTTATCCATTTTTAAGCTCTAAATTGTGAAGTAATTGGGTAGCGCCAGTCACGACCAAAAGCGCGGGTAGTTACACGAACCCCTGGAGGTGCTTGGCGGCGCTTGTATTCATTTAATTTGATCAGACGGGTAACTTTCTCTACGCTGTCAGGATCAAAGCCAGCGGCAACGATTTCGGCGATAGATTGGTTTTGTTCCATATAGCGCTCCACGATGCCATCTAAGACCTCATAAGAAGGTAGGCTATCCTGATCGGTTTGGTCAGGGCGTAATTCAGCTGAAGGCGCACGTGTCAAAATACGTTCAGGAATTACCGGATTAATACTATTACGATAATCACATAATCGATATACCAAAGTCTTGGCAATGTCTTTAATCACTGCAAAGCCACCAGCCATGTCGCCATACAAGGTGCAATAGCCAACAGCCATCTCACTCTTATTGCCAGTGGTTAACACTAGGCGTCCGGTTTTATTGGATAAAGCCATCAGCAATGTACCGCGTACACGAGCTTGAATATTCTCTTCAGTAGCGTCTAGCTTTAAACCTTTGAACTCTGCTGCTAAAGACTCTTCGAGGGCATCTACTGGGCCGCTAATGGGAATCTCGTCGTATTGCACACCCAAATTCTTGGCCAGCTCGCTGGCATCAATCCAGGAGATATCTGCTGTATGGCGTGAAGCCATCATCACGGCGCGCACTTTGTCAGCGCCTAAGGCATCAACTGCAATAGCCAGCACTAAAGCAGAATCTACGCCACCTGATAAGCCAATGATGACTCCTGGGAAATGATTTTTAGTAACGTAGTCGCGAACACCTAGAACGAGTGCTTGATAAGCCTGTGCCTCAACGCTTTGCGCTGGGCTAATCAGACCCTTTTCCAATTGGCCAGAGGGGCTAACATTAACAATACCCAAACCAACTTCGAACTGAGGCATTGCCATGACTACTTCACCGACAGCATTTAATACAAATGATCCGCCATCAAAGACTAATTCATCTTGACCGCCAATAGCATTGACATAGACCAAAGGCATTTTGGTTTGCATAATGTGTGCGCGTAGTACATCAATTCGCAAGGCTTCTTTTTTCAAGTGATAAGGCGACGCATTGGGAACCAGTAAAACTTGAGCGCCGGCAGCATGTGCTTGTTTAGCAGGACCAGCATGCCATGCATCTTCACAGAGAATCACGCCATAGCGAATACCATCGCATTCAAACACACAGGCTTTATTCCCAGGAACAAAGTAACGTACTTCATCGAATACTTCATGGTTGGGCAACTCTTGTTTAGCATAGCCTGCAATCACTTTGCCGTTTTGTAAAACAGAAGCATAGTTTTGTAGACCCGCTGGAGTCTTTTTAGGATGCCCCACTACAACGGTAAGTCCTGAGTATTGACCCAACTCTTTCATTAAGAGATCAAGCTGCTGCTGAGCTTTCTCAATGAAAGCGGGGCGCAGTAATAAATCTTCGGGGGGGTAGCCGGTGAGCGCTAGCTCGGGGGTAACTACAAGCTTGGCGCCTTGCTTAAAGGCATCTTGAGCAGCTTTGTGAATCAGGTGTGCGTTACCCGCTAAATCCCCCAGCATTGGGTTCATTTGGACTAGGGCAATTTTCTGTGTGCTCACTCCGAATCACAAGCCTATATAAATAAATGAGTCAGTAGATCAAATTTACGGATGTTCTTTGTTATAGCGCTCGATGCCTTGCAAGATTTCTTTATGAGCATCTGCAACGCCACCCCAGCCATTGACCTTGACCCATTTACCAGGCTCGAGATCTTTATAGTGCTCAAAGAAGTGTTGGATTTGATTGAGGCGTAATTCATTGATATCTTCTGGCTTTTGCCAGTGAGTATAGATAGGCAAAATTTTGTCTTCTGGAACTGCCAATAATTTAGCGTCTTGTCCAGCTTCATCTTCCATTTGGAGAACGCCAATTGCACGGCAGCTAACAACTACACCTGGAATCAGTGGAAATGGAGTAATGACCAGAACGTCAACAGGGTCACCGTCACCAGCGATGGTTTTATTGATGTAGCCGTAGTTACATGGGTAGTGCATTGCAGTGCCCATAAAACGGTCTACGAAAATGGCGCCACTTTCTTTATCCACTTCATACTTCACTGGATCCGCGTTCATTGGGATTTCAATAATGACATTAAAGCTCTCAGGAATCTTTTTTCCTGGCTTAACTTTGTCCAAACTCATAAATACTCCAAATGGTGATTAGTAAATACCCTGATATTAGCAAACAGGCTCAGGGGTGATTCTGATACATACTGTTACAGCCTTAGAGCCCTAGTTTAAAGCTTTAAAGAACTAGGCTGACTTAAGTGCTAGATATATAAAACAATAGGATCAACTTTAGGGAGTTCAAGCATGAGTAATGTCACTTTAGGCTTGTATTTTGCCTTGGCATGCGGTGTCCTGGCCGTGATTTACGGTTTTGTGATGCGCAGCTGGATTTTGAAGCAAAGTACTGGCAACGCCAAAATGCAAGAGATTGCAGACGCAATTCAGCAGGGTGCTGCCGCTTATTTATCGCGTCAATATAAAACAATTGCTGTAGTTGGGGTAGTTCTTACTATCCTGATGGCACTCTTCTTGGACTTCGCCACGGCCATTGGTTTTGTGGTTGGTGCAGTCTTATCTGGAGCATGTGGCTTTATTGGCATGAATGTTTCAGTGCGTGCAAACGTGCGCACAGCGCAAGCAGCAACCGTAGGCATGAACGAAGCACTCAATGTGGCATTTAAAGGCGGTGCAATTACTGGCATGCTGGTAGTGGGTCTTGGCCTATTAGGTGTTGGCTTGTTCTTCATGTTTCTGGTATCTATTGGTACAGGACAGGATCTTGCTGCAGTATTACACCCACTCATTGGTTTAGCCTTTGGATCCTCATTGATTTCTATCTTCGCCCGTCTTGGCGGCGGTATCTTCACTAAAGGTGCAGACGTTGGTGCTGACTTGGTCGGTAAGGTAGAGGCAGGCATCCCAGAGGATGATCCACGTAATCCAGCAGTGATTGCAGATAACGTTGGAGATAACGTAGGCGATTGCGCAGGTATGGCGGCTGACCTCTTTGAAACTTATGCAGTGACACTGATTGCCACGATGGTGCTAGGTTCCTTGATAGTCACTGGTGCGCCAGTAGCTGCGATTGTTTACCCATTGGTATTGGGTGGCGTCTCCATCATTGCCTCTATCATCGGTTGCTCCTTTGTAAAAGCAACACCTGGTATGAGAAATGTGATGCCAGCCTTGTATAAGGGCTTAATTATTGCTGGTGGTTTGTCATTGATAGCGTTCTACTTTGTGACGAACTTCATCATGCCTGATGATGCCTTAGGTATTCCTGGTAGCCAGTGGCGTTTATTTGGCTCTACAGCAGTAGGCCTCATATTAACTGCAGGTTTGGTATGGATTACCGAGTACTACACCGGCACTCAGTTCAAGCCAGTGCAGCATATTGCTGAGGCTTCTACTAAAGGTCACGGTACTAATATCATCGCTGGCTTAGGTATCTCGATGAAGTCAACTGCATATCCAGTGCTCTTTGTATGCGCAGCGATTTATGCAGCCTATTGGTTAGCTGGTTTATACGGTATTGCAATTGCAGCGACAGCCATGTTGTCGATGGCAGGCATTGTTGTTGCGCTAGATGCCTACGGCCCAATTACTGATAACGCTGGTGGTATTGCTGAGATGGCTGGTTTGCCACAAGCAGTGCGTGATATCACTGATCCATTGGATGCAGTTGGTAACACTACTAAAGCAGTGACTAAAGGCTATGCGATTGGTTCAGCCGGTCTTGCAGCGCTCGTATTATTTGCTGACTACACCCATGCACTTGAGGGCATTGGTCAACAAGTCTCCTTTGACTTGTCTAACCACATGGTGATCATCGGACTATTTATTGGCGGGATGATTCCTTATTTATTTGGTGCGATGGCGATGGAAGCTGTTGGTCGTTGTGCTGGTGCAGTAGTGGAAGAGGTACGTCGTCAGTTCCGCGAGATTCCTGGAATCATGGAAGGCACTGCTAAGCCGGAGTACGGCAAGGCGGTAGACATGCTCACTTCTGCAGCTATTAAAGAAATGATTATTCCTTCCTTATTGCCAGTGGTTGCGCCGATCGTAGTCGGTCTCTTATTAGGACCTGCTGCATTGGGTGGCTTACTCATGGGTACGATCGTGACCGGCTTATTTGTAGCGATCTCGATGTGTACTGGAGGCGGCGCTTGGGATAATGCCAAGAAATATATCGAAGAAGGAAACTTCGGCGGTAAAGGTTCTGAAGCGCATAAAGCAGCAGTGACAGGTGATACTGTAGGCGACCCTTACAAAGACACAGCTGGTCCTGCAGTGAACCCGCTCATCAAGATTATTAATATCGTGGCATTGCTTATCGTGCCATTGTTACCGGTGATGAGTCGTTAAGAAAAAGCAATCAAAGCAACAAACAAAAATGCCTAGCATTGCTAGGCATTTTCTTATTCAACATTAATTAATGTTTAATCCAAAGTTTCTAAATAGCGCTGTGCGTCTAATGCAGCCATGCAGCCTGTGCCAGCGCTAGTGATGGCTTGACGGTAGATGTGGTCTTGAACATCGCCAGAAGCAAACACGCCAGGGATATTGGTAGCAGTGGCATTACCCTCTAAGCCTGACTGAGTTTTAATGTAGCCATTGTTCATCTCTAGCTGGCCAATGAAGAGTTCAGTGTTGGGTTTATGACCAATCGCAATGAATGCACCTGTAAGGGCAATCTCTTCCATACTGCCATCTTGTTTTTTAATGCGCACACCAGTAACCCCTTTTTCATCACCAAGGACTTCATCTAAGGTTGCGTTGAGTTTAAGTTCTACTTTGCCTTCGGCAACTTTAACCATCAAGCGATCATTCAAGATGGGCTCTGCACGGAACTTGTCGCGACGGTGAATAACTGTCACTTTCTTTGCAATGCCAGTAAGGTAGAGTGCTTCTTCAACTGCAGTGTTACCACCACCAACAACACACACATCTTGATTGCGATAGAAGAAACCATCGCAAGTGGCGCAACCAGAAACGCCACGACCCATAAACGCTTCTTCACTAGGTAAGCCAATATATTGGGCAGAAGCACCAGTAGAAATAATTAAAGCATCACAGGTATAGGTTCCTGAGTCACCAACTAGGCGAATTGGCTTCTCTTTGAGGGCTGCTGTGTGAATATGGTCAAAAATGATCTCAGTATTAAAGCGTTCTGCATGCTTCAAAAAGCGCTCCATCAGCTCTGGACCTTGGACTCCATCTGGGTCTGCAGGCCAATTTTCGACGTCGGTAGTGGTCATTAGTTGACCTCCTTGAGCCAGGCCAGTAATGAGTGTAGGCTGTAAATTGGCTCGGGCGGCATAGACTGCCGCTGTATAGCCAGCAGGGCCAGAACCGAGGATAAGAACTTTGGAGTGTTTTGGGGTATTTGTAGTCATAACCAAATTATAGGTTTGCTTGTTTACAATCAGCAGAACATGGCGAGAACCGTATACCCGAAGTCCCAAATTCCCCAGCCACCCAATAGCAATGGGCAGGGTAGGATGCCCCGCCTTCTTCTAGAGGCTCGCTGGTTCATCTCCTTGGGATTGTGCCTGGGTTTGTTTGCCATTCTGTTGACTTATTCCAAGGCTGATCCAGCCTGGTCCCATGCCAGTTTTGAGGCCCCGATGAACTTGGGGGGCCGTTTTGGGGCTTATTTAGCCGATTTGATGCTGTATATCTTTGGCGTCTCTGCCTTCTGGTGGGTAGCCCTCTTTGGTCGCCGAGTCCTCAATGGCTGGCGTGAACTCTGGAGTGTTCCGCTGCCACCGGTTCCTGATGCCAAACCCGAATCCCTCTTGGTACGCTGGTTGGGCTTTGGGCTGACCTTAGCGTGCAGTATGGGCATTGAGTCTATTCGCATGCATTCGCTGTCCTTGGAGCTTCCAAGACCGCCTGGTGGCATTTTGGGTGAGTTGATCGGCGATCCCCTACAAATGTCTCTTGGCTTTACTGGGGCAACCTTGGTTCTGCTATTTGGCTTATGTGCTGGCTTATCTCTGTTTTTGCACTTCTCTTGGTTAGATATTGCCGAGAAAGTAGGACGCTTCCTGGAGGTGACTTATCACCGTATTCGTGAGCGTCGCGATAGTGAAGAGGATCGCAAGCTCGGTGAGGTTGCTGCTGAAGAGCGCGAAGAGTTTGTGGAAGAATTCCGTGGCCGTGTGGAAATTGCTGCACCTGTGCAAATTGTGCGTACACCTGTAGAAATTCCGAAAAGTGCCCGAGTTGAGCGTGAGAAACAGCAACCACTATTTGTTGACATTCCAGACTCAGAATTGCCACCGCTGGCATTGTTAGATCCTGTGCCAGAAGTAAAAGAAACCATCTCTGCAGATGTGTTGGAATTTACTTCCCGCTTAATCGAACGCAAGTTAGCTGAATTTAATGTTCAAGTAACAGTTATCGCCGCTTACCCTGGCCCCGTCGTTACGCGTTATGAGATTGATCCAGCGATTGGTATAAAGGGTAGTCAGATTGTGAATCTCTCGCGTGACCTTGCGCGTTCACTTGGCGTCGTAAGCATGCGTGTTGTAGAAACGATTCCAGGGAAGACCTGTATGGCTTTGGAATTACCAAATCCCACTCGTCAATCCGTTTATCTTTCTGAGATTTTGACCTCACAGGTCTATAACGATAACCATTCATTGCTGACTTTAGCTTTAGGTAAAGATATTTCTGGTAGTCCAATGGTTGCAGACTTAGCAAAGATGCCGCACTGCTTGGTTGCTGGTACTACTGGTGCTGGTAAGTCGGTTGGTATTAATGCCATGATTTTGTCGATCCTCTTTAAGGCTAAGCCGGACGAAGTACGTCTAATCATGATTGATCCCAAGATGCTCGAGATGGCAATCTACGACAAGATTCCACATCTCCTATGTCCAGTAGTAACAGATATGAAGCAGGCTTACAACGCGCTCAATTGGGCAGTCAATGAGATGGAGCGCCGTTATAAACTGATGAGTAAGTTTGGGGTGCGTAACTTAGCTGGCTTCAATAAGAAAATTCTGGAAGCAGAGGAAAAAGGTGAAAAGCTCACTAATCCATTTAGCTTGACTCCGGATGATCCTGAGCCAATCTATAAAGCACCAGTCATCGTGGTAATCATCGATGAGTTGGCTGACTTGATGATGGTCTCTGGTAAGAAGATTGAAGAGTTGATCGCGCGGATTGCACAAAAAGCACGTGCTGCAGGTATTCACCTAGTATTGGCAACACAGCGTCCGAGCGTGGACGTCATTACTGGTTTAATTAAGGCCAACGTACCGACCCGGATTTCATTTCAGGTCAGCAGCAAGATTGATAGCCGCACAATTTTGGATCAGCAAGGTGCAGAAGCGCTCCTTGGTATGGGTGACATGCTCTATATGGCACCAGGTACTGGCTTGCCAGTTCGCGTGCACGGCGCATTTGTATCTGATGATGAAGTGCATCGCGTAGTAGATTGGCTCAAAGAGAAGGGCGAGGCTAATTATATTGATGGTGTTCTTGAGGGCGCTGATGAATCCAACATGGACGCCTTAACTGGCGAGAGTGGTGGTGAGGCAGACCCCCTCTATGATCAAGCAGTAGCAATTGTTCTAGAAAACAAACGTCCTTCTATCTCTTTAGTCCAACGGCACTTGCGTATTGGTTATAACCGGGCAGCTCGCTTACTCGAAGATATGGAAAAAGCAGGGCTCGTATCCAAGATGGGTAATGGCGGTAATCGCGAGATCTTGCGTCGCTCTTCAGAATAAGGCAGTAATTTTGCAAAGATTCTTTTCTGCAGCATATCTTGGGGCAGTAATTCTGTTTTCAAGCGTAGCTCATTCTCAAAGCGAGAGCGGTGCCGATCAATTGCGTCAGTTTGTGCGCAACTCTAAAACAGCTGAAGGTAATTTTGTGCAGCAGCAGTTGCGGGCGCCTAAAGTAAATGAGCCACAAGATAAAGGTTTAAAAGTGGTGCGCCAGACGCAAGGCCACTTTGTGTTTCAGCGTCCAGGAAGATTTATCTGGGATACACAAAAGCCATATGAGCAAAAGTTAATTGCCGATGGTAAGCAACTCATTTTGTGGGATAAAGATTTAAATCAAGCCACTATCCGTCCTGCAGGACAAGCATTATCTACTACACCAGCAGCGATTCTTTTTGGCGAGGCATCCCTAGATCAACATTTTGATTTGGTGGAGGGCGAAGCGCGTTTAGGTATGCAGTGGGTTGCCTTGTCTCCCAAAAAAGATCCCAATGTAAAGAGTGGCAATGATCTCCCTTATACAAAGATCTCCATAGGGATGGCTAATGGCTTACCAAAAGCCCTGGAATTGATTGATGGCCTTGGAAGTGTGGTTCTAGTTACCCTAGATAAGATCCAGTTGAACGTGAATTTACCGGTAAACCGCTTTACTTTTAACCCGCCCGCTGGTGCTGAGGTCTTACGCTTAAACTAGAGTCTAAACACTTAACTAGAGCAATATATGATTGATCCGCAATTACTCCGTAAAGATATCGCCGCAGTACAGGCGCGCCTCGCTACTCGTAAATTCCAGCTGGATGTTGAGAAGTTCAACGCCTTAGAGTCTGAGCGTAAATCTTTGCAAACTCGTACTGAAGAATTGCAAGCCAAACGCAATCAATTAGCCAAAGCCATTGGTATGAAAAAAGGTAAAGGTGAAGATGCCGCTACTGAGATGGCAGAAGCAAGTCAGATCAATGTTGACATGGAATCTGGTTCAGCAAGGTTGGCGATTCTTCAGTTAGAGATATCGGATTTCTTGATGGGGATTCCCAATCTGCCTGATGAGTCTGTACCTATTGGTAAAGATGAAACGCAGAATAAAGAAGTCAAGCGTTGGGGTACAGAACCTATTTTTGATTTTGAGATCAAAGATCACGTTGATCTCGGCGGCCCATTGGGCTTGGATTTTGAGGCAGCAGCCAAGATCAGCGGCTCACGCTTTGTAGTACTTAAAGGGCCAATTGCTAGATTGCATCGTGCTCTTGCGCAATTCATGATCGATACTCATGCAAGCCATCATGGTTATCAAGAGGTATATATGCCATATATGGTCAATGCCGCTTCCATGCGCGGCACTGGACAACTGCCTAAGTTTGAAGAAGACCTTTTTAAAGTTCCACGTCAGATGGGTGGCGAGGACGAGGGTGGAGAATCAAAAACAGAAAACTTTTATCTCATCCCAACTGCAGAAGTGCCTGTAACGAATTTGGTAAGAGACGAAATCGTCAATGCTGATAGCTTACCGATGAAGTATGTGGCGCATACGCCATGCTTTCGTTCTGAAGCAGGTAGTTATGGGCGCGATGTACGCGGCATGATTCGTCAACATCAATTTGACAAAGTAGAGTTAGTACAAATGACTAAGCCTGAAGATTCAATGCAGGCCTTGGAAGATCTTACGGGGCATGCCGAAAGAATCTTAGAACTCTTAGAATTGCCTTACAGAAAAGTATTGCTGTGCACAGGTGATATGGGGTTTGGAAGCACTAAGACTTATGACTTAGAAGTCTGGGTACCATCACAAAGCGCTTATCGTGAAATTAGCTCCTGTTCCAATATGGGCGACTTTCAAGCAAGACGGATGCAAGCCAGATTTAAAGTAGGGCAAGGCAAACCAGAATTGCTTCATACCTTAAATGGTTCGGGTCTTGCAGTAGGTAGAGCATTAGTCGCCCTTATTGAAAACAAGCAACAAGTAGATGGCAGCATTGCCATTCCGAAAGCATTGCAGCCTTATTTGGGTGGTTTGGAAGTACTTAAGTCGATTTAATGGCCGGTTCGTAGCGGGGTTCAGATCGGACTTCATTCATAACTGAGGTGCCCATCTTCATGGAGGCTCTATGCCTTCTAAGTTCTTGAGCAAACTTTTTTCTATCAAATGGAGGCTTGGTTAATTTATTCTGCTTTAGGTTTTCGCTCATAGTGTGATTATTGGATTTTCACTGCCTAAATTCAAGAGATTTAAGCCCCTTATGGTTGCGCGGAGATTCTTAGCATGCCCGCTATAATTGCCCTTCGGTTCGGAGAGGTGGCAGAGTGGTCGAATGTACCTGACTCGAAATCAGGCGTAGGGTCAAACCTACCGAGGGTTCGAATCCCTCCCTCTCCGCCAAAACCAATTTAGATTTTCATTAAGATTTTATGGGCTGCTGCTGCATAGTTATTCATTATTTCAATGAGCTTGGCAGTCGGACGAACATATTTGATCCGCTTATCAGACTCATCTAAATAATGCTCAACCCAGCCATCATTTACAAACCTAAGATAGTGTCCTCGCACAGCCGTATAGGAGTGGGGGACTGAGGCAAAGAGCTCTTTGATTGAAATATTGTTTTCGGCATAATTATTAATGGCCAAGATGAGAATTAAATCGTAGGCAATCAGAGAGTTTTCAATTGGAAGATTGTCTTTGCACCAAGAGCGCAAAGCAAAAATACTTTCGATCATTAATGCATGGGTTTTACTAAACATCTACCGAATTTATCAGCAATATAGCTTAATAGGTAGCTAAATAGACATCTTAAGAGATATCTTTATATCTTTTGGCATCATCATAATTATTTCTAGAATAAAATGAAGTGATTCTCAATCACGATTTCTTTCAATGAAAATTACTGCTTACTTTCCTCTCATGATTATTTTTAGTTTGGCTGCTTGTGGAACTCCAGATAGTGATTTTGGGGTATACAAACAATCAGATGGTGCAGTTGGAGTGCATGCTCCACCAGGTGCTAAGGAGAGTGAGACTCAGGAAATCGCTCTGGCAGAATGCAAGAAGCTTGGAAAGAAGAATGCTATTGCTGCTGGGAGTAGGAAAACGGTCAATGACCGTTTTCCTATGACTTATACCTACATATGCAGATAAGTTGTAATTAAAACCTACTTCAGGCTACCAATTAGCTTAGCAACCACTTTTTAATCGACTTATTGACACACATGGCATCCAAAGCTAGTCCGAAGAACTCAGAGCCATTGGTGACCATGCTCTCGATTGCTTCCACTTTTCCAGATTTAATGCCGCGCAAGTAGGTTGCCGCACGATAGCGTAAGAAGTGCTCTGTTGCACCTTCTTCGTTTTCAGTGGTGCATAATTCGAGGCTGCCGTATCGTGTTTCTGGATTGATGTTAAGAATAGCCAGTCCTAATGCGCCAATCAATTTATCTGGAACCGGAATGGGCACATAGGAGTAGAGCGAGATCAGCATTTCTTGTTCATCTACTTCGATGATGTGATCAATATCAAGAACATCTTGCTCTGTTAATTCTGTTTCACCAGAATCGCCACCACCAAAAGTAGATTCAAACTGCAGCATTGCAGTATTGCTGCCTTTAGAAATCTCGATCATGTCAGGATAGCCAAGCAAACCTTTCCACCAATACATCAAGGTGAAGGTGCAGGGTTTCACCTCCACTAAACCTTTGTTGGTAGATTTAGCAAAGTAAAGACCATAAAACTCATCATCTTTCTCAAGGCCATATTGATCTACCTTAGTAGATTTTGATGCTGGCTTCTTGGCTGTTGGTTTCTTTACTGTTTTTTTAGCAGGAGCTTTCTTGGCTACTACTTTTTTTACTACCTTTTTAGCCGGCTTCTTTGCTACTACTTTTTTCACTACCTTTTTAGTAGTAACTTTTTTGACAGCTTTCTTTGTAGGGGCTTTTTTTACCACCTTATTAGCTACTTTCTTTTTTGGTGAAGACTTCTTTGTAGCCATGGTTTATTACCCTTCTTTTGGTGTTAATGTGCGTAAGTACTTATAGATATTACTGCAAGTTCCTCATAGTTTTCATATTGGCTAAATGGGGCTTTTCCTCCTCATGACAAGGGAAGACCGCTAAACATCCATATTTTAGTCTAGGGCTTACCATCTTGATAAGCTCGATATAGAATGAATGCGCAATGAGTAAAACCCTCAAAATTATTCTAATCATCTTTGCTGCTGTCTTGGCCTTAGGAGGCTTAGGTGCTTGGTATGCCGCATCATCCATTAATCCAGCGCAATTAACCCAGTTACTTAGCTCCGCCGTGAAAGATGCAACTGGACGAGATCTTAAAATTGCGGGGCCAGTCAGTCTCAATATCTTCCCCTCAATTGGAGTTAAGGCTGAGCAGGTTACCTTAAGCAATACATCATGGGCGCGCCAATCTCAAATGCTAGCTTTAAAGCAGATTGAGCTCGAGGTAAAGCTATTTCCTTTGTTTCTTGGGAACGTAGAAATTAGCAGCATTCATCTTGCGGGACTAGATGCCCATTTGGAGACTAATAAATCAGGGCAAAGTAATTGGGATTTAACACCACCAGTAAGCTCGACTGACTCAAAAAGTGCTACTAGCTCAGCCAATTTAAAAAGTGCTACTAGTGGCTCGCCTCAGAAATCATCTGATGACAACACTTTTGTGGCCATAGATACCATTTATATTTCTGATGCACACATTACCTATCAAGATGGCAATAGCCCTGTGAAGGTGATAGAGATACCAAAACTTTCATTGACCGGCGTAGGCGGTAAGACCACTATCTTGCTTGATCTCAAGTACGCTAATTACAAGGTGGGCCTCAAGGGGAAGATGGGTGCACTGCGCCAGGTCATGATGGATTGGGACCAAAATCCCGTTAAGACGAATCTATATTTGACGCTCACACTCAACGGAAAGTCTTTGGATATTTCAGGGAAGATAGATAAAGCCCCTAAGAGATTGCCGCAATTCGATATCCAGCTAGAGTCTAAATCGTTTGATTTAGTACCCTTAGCAGCAGCATCGCTTGCATCCTCGGCTGGAAAAACGATGGCAACAGTGAAGTCTACAGAGAGCCAAGGAAAATATTTCTTTAGTGATGACCCCTTGCCATTTGATTTGCTACCAAATGCTAATGGAAAGATTGCACTAAAAATTACTCAGCTAAGCTTGCCGAATAAGAACACATTACAGAACTTGAAGGGCAGCATTGCATTTAAGGGCGATAAAATAGATGTTGATGACCTGAAATTTGAGTTAGGTAAAGGGCAAGCCCAAGCACAAATTTCGCTTGCGCAGATCAGCAGCGCCGCTCCAGCAGTATCTATCAGGGTGCTTGCCAAAGGCTTTACTGTGGAGCAAGTTCTATTTAGTAGAGATTCAAGTGCCAAGATGAGCGGCGGAGATGCTCAAATTGCCTTGAATTTATCTGGTAGAGGCAAGAGCTTGCATCAGATTGTTGGAACTGCCAATGGTGCAGCACAAATGACAGTAGGTAATGCCCGCATTGACTCAGACCTATTGAATGCTGCGGGCGATTTAGCTGTCACCATCATGGATACCTTAAACCCCATGCGTAAGCAAAGTAATCAAACCATCTTAGAGTGTGCAGTTGCTTATTTACCTCTGAGTAATGGCATGATCAATATCAAGGATTCTATTGGAGTGGAGACTGATAAGCTAGACATTACTTTATCGGGAACACTCAATCTTAATACTGAGGTAATCAATCTGAAGATTGATCCCCATCAGAGATCAGGCATCACCACAGGAGTGAACTTAGGTGGCTTAGTTCAGCTCGAGGGAACCTTACAAAATCCCAAGGCTGGTATTAACAAGGAAGGTGTGGTTAATAGTGCTGTCTCAATTGGTTTGGGAATTTTGACTGCCGGAATGAGTATTGCTGCTGAGAATGCCAAATCTATCGGCACCAAGAGGCAGCCCTGTAAAACGGCAATGCACTCTTGGGCAGATATTTACTCAGCGCCTAATTGATTGGATCTTTAGAAAACTAAGCCACTGATAAAGAGGCTGAATAAAGAAATAAAGATGCTCGCAAAGAGCGCAGTCCAGAAACTGGAAATCGTAAAGCCGCTAACAAGGGCTGATACCAGCATTAAGACTAAAGCGTTAATGACTAATAAAAATAAGCCCATCGTGACTACTGTTAAAGGCAGCGTGAATAGAATAAGCAATGGTTTAACGATGGCATTGGCAAATCCCAGGACTAAGGCAGCAATGACTAGTGAGCCTCCATCGGCAAAACGTAAGCCGCTAAATATATAGCTGGCAACCCAAAGTGATAGTGAGGTTAAGCCCCATTGAACTAAAAACAGCGTTAAGTTACCCATGATGTTTTTCCTTTTCTTCTGGTGAGAAGGTTATAGAGTGCGACCTATAGAGCTATCTTATCAGCCACTTAGTAATGCGGGGGAATTTCATCTTTGAGGCTTCCACCACCGCCGCTAGAGCTACTAGCCTGTTCTTTAATTGCTTTTAGCTCACGGTACAGAAATTCAATTTGCTGCTGCTGCTTATAGATGGTCTCATTGAGTTTTTCGATGAGATCTTCAGTGAAGCTGAATTTAATTTCTAAATTGGTAATACGGTCATCATTCATTTGATTTACCTTTTTATTCTGAGACAAGCTCAAAGCGCCCATCTTCCATTTCTGCTTTTGGCCTAATCCAAAAATCATGAGATTGCATTGATTCGTAAACGTAGGCTGGCTCAAGAGAGGCTTCCACATTGGCTAGCAAGACTACTTGATAGAACCCACCAGTCTTTTTGTGTCTTAGTCTTGTACCAGGCTTAAAGAGTCCTGCATCAGGGTCAGCCATTTTGGGTTTAGTCATGTCAACTAGGTACTTTCTCAGTATGATCTTGTGATGGCAAATCCCATCCCGTACTCCATTCTAGATATATCTCCCATCCCTGCGGGTTTTACTGCAGCCGATGCCTTACGTAATTCTTTGGATATTGCTCAGCATGCTGAAAAATGGGGCTATACCCGTTACTGGGTCGCAGAACACCACAATATGACAGGGAATGCGAGCTCTGCAACAGCGGTATTGATAGGATATTTAGCCGCAGGAACATCACATATTAGAGTGGGATCTGGTGGCGTAATGCTACCTAACCATGCCCCCTTAGTGATTGCAGAGCAGTTTGGCACTTTAGAGTCTCTTTATCCGGGACGAATTGACTTGGGACTGGGTAGAGCGCCCGGCACTGACCAGATGACAGCAAGAGCCTTGCGTCGAGATTTACTCGGGAGTGATGATCGGTTTCCACAAGATGTTCGTGAGCTGCAACATTATTTGGGTCCGCTTCAAGATGGGCAATCCGTTAAGGCAATCCCGGGCGCTAACACAGAGGTGCCCATTTGGATTCTAGGATCTAGTCTTTATGGTGCTCAGTTAGCTGCACATTTTGGTTTACCTTACGCATTTGCCTCACACTTTGCACCCGAACAATTATTAGAAGCGATGAAGATGTATCGTGAACTCTTTAAGCCCTCAGATAAATTAGATAAACCCTATTGTGCTTTTTTAATGAATGTTGTGGCTGCTGATACGGATGAAGAGGCTGCGCACCTCTTTACGACCTTGCAGCAAAATGTAGTGCGGATGAGGCGCAATACCCGCGGTCAATTACCGCCACCAATACCCAATCTCGATGAGTTTTGTGAGCCTCATGAAAAGGTAGCAGTAGCCCATACCTTGCAGGTCTCTGCGGTAGGCTCACTAGAAACGATTCAAAAAGAAATGCGTCACTGGCTAGACGCCACTGGCGCAAATGAAATCATCATGACCGGGCAAATCTATGATCACCACACTCGCTTAAGGTCTTTTGAAATTGCAGCTCAGGCTGCTAAGTCCTTAGAAGGCTAAAGACTGATAGTCCGCAGAAATCAAGATATTTTCTTTTGCGGCATGAGCGGCAAACTTTAATACTTCATGATCTTTGCTAATAAGACTGCAGGGTCTTGCTGTGAAGGCTAAGTCCAAAAAGACTTGATCGTCTGGGTCCTGGCATCGCCAAGGGGAGCTGAATAGACTTTGATCATCTAAGACGCGTGCTAGTGATGTCCATCGAAGTAGGATCTTCTCTTGGTCTATCGTCTCCAAGGCAAATAGTGGTCGAGAGATCACATCTGCAAATTCTTCTAAGGTCTTGGGGCTAGCAAGCGCATCGATTTTCTGCTCAAGCAATGCCTGCTTTAAATGAAGTGCTCTAAAGTCATTAAAGACAAATAGGTCCAGCAGAACATTGGTATCAAAGACAATAGATTTCATCTTCAATAAATTGCTTAGTTTTGATTGCTGCGCCAAACTTCAGGTGTGATCGTCACATGACCTTGATCCGAAGAAACATAAATTTCGCCATCCTGAACATTGACATGAATGATCATGCTGCGTTCAACCAATTTATTTAATTCTTTTGCTTGTTCAGCTGGAATGGAAATAATTTGGAGATTGCGGGCACGGGTTAGTTTATTTGCAATGCCATCCCACCAGATTTTGCTGGTATGTCCACCATAGCAATACACAATAACTTGGTCTGATCTGCCACAGGCTTTCAGAATTCGGCGCTCATCTGGCTGACCAATTTCAATCCAAAGCTTGATGGCATCGGTGAGATCTTTAATCCAGAGATCTGGCTCATCGGTATCACTCAAACCCTTGGTAAAAACCAAATCCTCATTTGCCTGCAAAGCAAAGGCGAGAATTCTGACCATCATCCGCTCCTCAGTTTCAGAGGGGTGCTTAGCAATGGTGAGGGAGTGACTGCCGTAATAATGGCGGTCAGAGTCTGCGACGTGAAGGTCGGCTTTGTGGATGGTTGCGCGGAGAGCCATCCCGCATTATCGCCCTTAAAGTGGGCTATCCCTAGTATCATTCCGAGAATTAGACCCTTCAAACGGAATATCTATGAATACTTGGCCTACTCAAAAAATCCGCTATTTCTTGCGCTTAGTCGTCGGACTTGTTTTTATTAGTTTTGGAAATGTACTCTTAGCTGCGGAAGTTTGGCCTAGTAAGCCAATCAAGATCGTAGTGCCATTTTCTCCAGGTAGTGTTCAAGATGCCTTAGCGAGATCCTTTTCCAATGAATTAGGCCAAGCGCTTGGTCAATCAGTCTTAGTTGAAAATAAGGCGGGGGCTGGTGGCACTGTTGGCACTGGCATTGTTTCTAAATCTTCCCCCGATGGATATACCTTAGTGATGGCTGCAGCGAGCCACAACATCAATGGCACTTTATTTCCTAAACTCAGTTTTGATCCGATCAAAGATTTCACGGCAGCAGCCTATATTGGCACTAGTAGTTATATCTTGATGACGAATACTGAATTTCCAGCAAAGACTGTCACTGAGTTTATTGCTTTAGCAAAGGCTAAGCCTGGTGGATTTAATTACGCTAGTGCTGGCAACGGCAGCGCCTCACATTTGGCTATGGCCTATTTCGATAGCATGGCTGGCATTGATTTAGTGCATATACCCACCAAAGGGACGGGAGATGCCATTACCGAATTGCTAGCCAATCGGGCTCAGGCAGTCATCGCTGCAAATGTGGCTGCACTGCCATTTGCAGCTGATAACCGGATTCGTTTCTTGGGGGTATCTTCCGAGAAGTCTTCGCCATTTGTGCCTGGCATTCCGCCCATTGCTAATACTGTCAAGGGTTATGCATTCGATAGTTGGTTTGGCTTGCTGGCTCCAGCAGGAACCCCAAAAGAGGTGACCAATAAAATTTCTACTGAAATGGCTAAATTACTCAAGCAGCCAGACATCATTGAGCGTATGCGTCGCCAGGGAATCGAAATTGGCAGTCTGACGCCTTCTGAATTCAATCAACTGCTTGTCAAGGATTTCGATCGTATGGCAAATGTAGTGAGAAGCTCAGGGGCAAAAGCAGAGTAAGTCTCAATACTGTGTATTGTAGAGACTCATGATTCGCATTACTGAACTACGTCTGTCTGTCGACCATGCTCCAGAAGCTGTGGAGGCAGCTATTCTAAAACGCCTCAATTTGCCTGCTAAGGACTTAATCAGCTTTGAAGTCTTTAAGCGTAGCTACGATGCTAGAAAGAATGTAGTACTTTCTTTCATCTACACAGTAGATCTTTCAGTAAAAAGTGAAGAAGCCATTCTTAAAAAGTTTGATGGCGATATTCACATCAGACCATCACCCGATACGAGTTATCACTTTAAAGCCAAGGCGCCTGAGTCTATTGCCACAGGAAAATCATTGCGCCCAGTAGTTATTGGTTTTGGCCCTTGCGGAATATTTGCTGCACTCGTTTTGGCGCAGATGGGATTTAAGCCGATTGTGTTAGAGCGTGGCAAGAAGGTGCGAGAGCGCACTCAAGATACTTGGGGGTTGTGGCGTAAGAATGTACTAAACCCAGAATCGAATGTGCAATTTGGAGAGGGCGGCGCCGGTACTTTTTCAGATGGCAAGTTATGGAGCCAGATTAAAGACCCCCAGTTTTATGGCCGTAAAGTGATTAACGAATTTGTGAAGGCAGGTGCACCAGCAGAAATTCTATATGTTGCCAAGCCTCATATTGGTACCTTCCGCTTGGTAGGTGTAGTAGAAAAAATGCGTCAAGAGATTATTGATCTTGGTGGCGAGATTCGCTTCTCCCAAAAAGTGATTGGTTTTGACATTCAGAACGAGCAGATTACTGGTGTCAAAATTGAAGGCCATGAGGATTTACCTGCAAGTCATGTAGTGCTTGCGCTTGGCCACAGTGCGCGCGATACCTTCGAAGCTTTGCATGCAGCAGGCGTATTCATGGAAGCAAAGCCATTCTCAGTTGGTTTTCGCATTGAGCATCCGCAATCACTGATTGATAAGGCTCGCTTAGGGCCTCACGCTGGTAATGAGTTGATAGGCGCTGCTGATTACAAGTTAGTTCATCACGCTAAGAATGGCCGCTCGGTTTATAGCTTCTGTATGTGTCCTGGTGGTACTGTTGTGGCAGCAAGCTCAGAGCCTAATCGGGTAGTGACCAATGGCATGAGTCAATACTCACGTAATGAACGCAATGCAAATGCCGGCATCGTGGTGGGTATTACTCCGGATGACTATCCTGGTGGTCCACTTGCTGGGATCGAATTCCAGCGTGCAATTGAATCTAAAGCCTTTGAGCTGGGCGGTGGAACGTATGAGGCCCCTGGGCAATTAGTGGGAGATTTTCTCGAGGGGAAGTCTTCAACGCAATTTGGAAGCGTGATTCCATCCTATAAGCCAGGCGTTCATTTGACGAACTTAGCAGATAGCCTACCGGACTATGCAATTGAAGCAATACGCGAAGCACTGCCCGCATTCGAGAAGCAAATCAAAGGCTTTTCTATGAAAGATGCTGTTTTAACAGGTGTAGAGACTAGAACCTCTTCCCCTCTTCGCATTCCACGCGACCTCAATTTTCAAAGTCTCAACATCAAGGGCCTCTATCCTGCGGGTGAGGGCGCTGGTTATGCAGGCGGAATACTCTCGGCTGGGGTTGATGGGATTAAAGTAGCAGAAGCACTTGCGCTAGATTACTTATCAAAGTAGCCTACTTTTTTAGATAATTTTAGAAATATTACCTATTTTTCGGAAGTGACGATAATGTCGCCATGGCTTTAATCGTACTTACTGATGCAAAACTGGCTTTCGGCCACGTAGACCTCCTCGCAAATACTGCTTTTTCACTCGAATCGGGTGAGCGCGTCGGCTTAATTGGGCGCAATGGCACTGGCAAATCTTCCTTGTTGAAGATCTTAGCTGGTATTGAAAAAATGGATGATGGACTTTTGCAATATCAGCAAGGTTTGAGAATTGCTTATGTTCCTCAAGAGCCTATTTTTGATGCAAATGAGACGGTGTTTGATGCAGTTTCTAAGGGCGTAGCCCAGGCCAAGGCCTTGCGAGAAGAATACGAGGCACTGAGCGTAGGAGACTGGGATGATGTATCCCACCATCGCTTGGATGAGGTGCAATCCCAATTAGAGGCGCTCAGTGGCTGGAATTGGGAGCAGCGCGTTCATGAGACTCTTGATCGCTTGCATTTGGAAGCGGATCTCAAGATCAGTACGCTATCCGGTGGAACCAAAAAACGGGTAGCACTTGCACGTGCTTTAGTAGAAATGCCCGATGTTTTACTTTTAGACGAGCCAACTAACCATTTAGATTTAGATTCAATTGCATGGCTAGAAGAGCTTTTAAAAGAATATCAAGGCTCCGTCATTTTGGTTACTCATGATCGCGCTTTCTTAGATAACGTCTGCACACAAATCGTTGAGCTTGATCGTGGAATTTTACGAAGCTACCCTGGTAACTTTACCCAATACGAAGTACTTAAAGAACAAGAGCTGAATGCAGAGTCTTTGGCTAATGCCAGAACTGATAAATTATTAGCCCAAGAAGAAGTATGGATTCGGAAGGGTGTCGAGGCTCGGCGGACGCGTAGCGTCGCCCGTATTGCCCGTCTTGAAAAGTTACGCACTAGCCGCGCAGAGCGAAGAGATGAGATGGGCCAAGTGAAATTGGCTGTTTCAGCAGGCGATCGGAGTGGCAAGATTGTGGCAGACCTCCAAAATGTAAGCAAATCCTATGACAGGCCAATTGTGCAAGACTTCACCGCAACGATTTTGCGTGGCGACAAAGTGGGTTTACTGGGCCCTAATGGTGCAGGTAAAACAACCTTACTGAAATTGATTCTAGGGACTATTGCCCCTGACTCAGGAAGCGCTACGATGGGCACTCGAATTGAAGTGGCTTATTTTGATCAAATGCGCGAAGGTCTTGATCTTAATGCTTCGCTTGAGGACTACATTAGCCCAGGCAGCGAGTGGATTGAAATCAATGGCAATAAGAAACACGTCAAAAGTTATTTAAGTGACTTCTTATTTGCACCAGAGCGCACTAATTCTCCGGTAAGCACTTTATCTGGTGGTGAACGTAATCGCTTACTACTTGCCCGTTTGTTTGCTAGACCGGCAAATGTGTTGGTTCTAGATGAACCAACCAATGATTTAGATATCGATACCTTAGATTTGCTTGAGCAATTGCTACAAGATTACAAAGGCACTGTATTTTTAGTTAGCCATGATCGTTATTTCTTGGATAATGTAGTGACTAGCATCATTGCTCATGAGGGCGATGGATTGTGGCGTGAGTATGAAGGCGGCTATGAGGATTGGAAGATCCAAAAAGCACGTTCAGACCAAATCCGTGCGAATAATGTAAAGCCTACAGGTAAGGTAGAGACTAAACTCGAAGTGAAGCAAGAGCCTAAGGTAGAGATAAAGCCAGCAGTGAAGAGTGGGGTGCAAAAACTCAATGGCAAGGAGCGCCAAGAGTTAGAAGCTTTACCTTTGCAAATTGAGGAACTGGAAACAGAGCAGGCAGATATTGGCATTGCAATGAGCAATCGAGAACTTTATAAGAATGAACCTGAGATGGCTGCAAGCATGCAGGCGCGGTTGACGGATATTACTGCGCAGCTAGATCAAAAGCTGCAACACTGGGAGCTACTGCTTAGCCGTTCTGAGTCTTAACCTTACTTAAGATCAAGACGCGCGCGAAGTTGTGCGATTTCATCTAAGAGCTCGAGAGCCAGGGCAACTCCTGAAATATTTAATTCCAGATCATGCGTTAGATGCGCTGCAGTTTTGGCTCTTCTAAGGGAATCCCCACTAAAGCGCCAATCTTCGGGGGTTGATCCAGCAGGACTAAGGACACCCTCTGATACCCAAGACATAATCAATTCTTGAGGAGTACGAGAAGCGTGCGAGAGTTCCACAATGCTCATATGTACTTCGTTTTCGACAATACTAGCTTCAATCCAAGTGGTGTTTATCTTCGTCATAGTCATCATCCCTTCAGGTGAGATCTGGGGTTGAAATCAAAAGCCTTCTCAAAGTTTTGGTAGGCTTCTTTTTGGGCATCTGTTCCTGCTGGTGGCAGGACAATAGTAGGAATTACATATAAGTCACCAGGCTGTGCACTTGGAATGCCTTTACCTTTAAGACGTAGCTTACGACCAGCAACTGTGCCTGCCGGAATCTTTAATTCCAAAGTAGTGCCTGCTGGTGTTGGAACGTTGACCGTGGTGCCCAAGGCTGCCTCCCATGGCGTTAAAGGAATATCGATCAATATATCCTTGCCATCAATCCGATAAATTGGGTTTGGACGAAAGTCAATTTCTAGGTAGAGGTCACCTGCTGGCCCTTCGCCAATACCCGGGCTACCTTGCCCTGACAGGCGAAGATTTTGACCGACCTTAATTCCTTTTGGAATGCTGACATCTAATTTACGCTCTTGAGTACTTACATGACCACTAGCATCTTGCGTTGGCATATGCAATGTAATCGTACGTTTAGCGCCATTATAGGCATCAGCAAGATCAATCAAAATCTTGGCATGATGATCCTGCCCTTTGAAGTTCATGCCTTGGCGTGCTTGTCCACTGCGGCCACCTTGACGGTGTTTGCCTCTACCAAAAAGGGATTCAAAGAATTCGCTTTGATCACCTTCAAAGCCGCCACCATAACCTGGATGACCGCCATTGAATTCACTATCAGAGTATTCAAAACCTTCATTCCAATTTGGGGGAGGGGTAAAGTCTTGACCGTTTTTCCAATTAGCACCAAAGCGATCGTAAGCTGCGCGCTTCTCGGTATCTTTTAAAACAGCATAGGCCTCACCAATTTCTTTGAATTGCTCTTCAGCGCCAGCCTCTTTATTGACGTCTGGGTGATATTTGCGGGCAAGCTTGCGGTAGGCAGTTTTGATTTCAGCTTCATTAGCTGAGCGCGCTACCCCAAGTGTCTCGTAGTAATCCCTAAATTTCATAAGATTAATTCTACAGGCGTATTAGCTCATAACCCCGATTTGCCAGGGAACAAACTCATAATCACCTAGACCCAGCATCTCGCTCTTAGAGGGCTCTCCAGAAGCAGTTTTTAGGAAGAGCTCAAATATGCGTTGCCCCATTTCTTGAACAGAAACAGTTCCGTCCAAAATTTCCCCACAATTAATATCCATATCTTCAGTAAGTCTCTGATACATGGGGGTATTGGTGGCCAACTTGATGCAAGGCGCAGGTTTAGAGCCAAACATGGAGCCTCTACCGGTAGTGAAGGCAATTAGATTCGCACCACCAGCAATCTGTCCAGTTGCTGAGACAGGATCAAAGCCAGGGGTATCCATAAAGACAAAGCCTTTAGTGGTGACTGGCTCAGCATACCGATAGACTTCCATTAATGGACCAGTACCACCCTTCATTGAAGAGCCTAAAGATTTTTCAAAGATATTAGCGAGCCCACCAATTTGATTTCCAGGGCTAACTTGACCATTGATCTGTACATCCCTACCAACAGAGTATTCGTCTTTCCACCAACGAATACGTTTAATCAGTTTTTCACCAATGGCTTGATTTGCAGCGCGGCGGGTGAGGGTATGCTCCACACCATAAATCTCAGGTGTCTCCGACAAAATCCCAGTACCACCATGACGAGACAAAATATCGACTGCTGCGCCTAATGCAGGATTAGCAGTGATGGATGAGAATCCATCTGAGCCGCCACATTGCAAGCCAATACATAGATGACTTGCTGAAACCGTTTGGCGTTTTGCTGTATTTGCTTCTGGAAGTAAGGCTTGGACTGCCTTAATACCGGCTTCAATCGTTTTTCGTGTGCCACCAGTCTCTTGCATGATGAAGGTATGGAGGTTTGTGCCTGTAGTGAGGTCTTCTTGTTCCATCAATCCTTTTAATTGATTACGCTCACAGCCAAGACCAACAATGAGTGCAGCTGCAAGATTGGGATGGCGAGCATAACCAGCCATCGTGCGACGGAGAAGCTGCATCGGTTCACCGCTCATTTCCATGCCGCAACCAATATCATGGCTAAATGCTACGACACCATCTACATTTGGAAAATCTTTTAATCTTTCTGGCGTAAACCAGTCAGCAATTTTATTGACAACAGTTGCCGAGCAATTCACAGTCGATAAAATGCCAATGAAATTACGTGTGCCTACTTTTCCATTGGCTCTGATATAACCTTGAAATGTAGCGCGCTCAGATTCTGGCAACATTTGAGTAGGTTTAAATTCGCTAGCGTATGCATAGTCACGATCAAATTCACGAAACTCAGTATTATGACTGTGAACCATAGTGCCGGCTTCGATATCGGTATTTGCAAAACCTACAGTCACGTTGTACTTCAGAATTGGATCGCCCTTCAGAATCTTCTTAGCCGCAATCTTGTAGCCTGCGGGCACTTGGCTGCGGCTAGTGAAGTTTTCGCTCGGCACTTCAGCGCCAATGGCAATATCAATCCGTGCCACCACGATATTGTCATTGGGGTGCAGGCGAATGATTGGTCCAGCTAATTTTTTTCCAGAGGTTTCAATCATAGATTTCTTTCAATGAGTTAATTTCTTATTCAGCAGTGGCGCCAGATTTCTTAACAATTGGGCCCCACTTAGCGACTTCTGACTTAATGTACTCGCTTAATTGATTTGGGGTGCTTGTAAGTACCTCAAAGCCTTTTCCATTAATTTGCCCTTTAATTTCTGGGTTATTTAGTACGCTAATTAATTGTGAATTTAGTTTATCAACAATCGCTTTTGGCGTATTAGCAGGCGCAACAATTGCATAGACAAGCTCAACCTCAAATTTAGGTAAGTACTCTGAAATTGCTGGAATCTCAGGGGCGTTTGATGAGCGTTTAAGACTCGTAATTCCCAGAGGAACTAATTTTCCAGAGCGTACATAGGGGAGTGCGGCAGGGGTGCCAACAAGAGCAGTTTCAACTTGTCCGCCAAGTACATCAGTTAATGCAGGTGCAGCTCCTTTATAAGGCACATGCAGAATATTTGTGCCTGCTTGAGTATTAAAGAGCTCGCCCCCGAGATGAAGTGGCGTACCTGAACCTGATGAGGCAAAGCTCACTTTATTGGGGTTTGCTTTGGCATAAGCAATGAGTTCTGGGATTGTTTTAAAGGGCGCAGAAGGGTTTGCCACAAATAGCAAAGATGAGGAGGCAACCAGACTGATTGGTACAAAGTCCTTAATAAGGTTGTAATTTAATTTTTTGTACAGCGTTTCATTGATGGCTTGTGTACCTACCATCATGAGAAACAGGGTATAGCCATCTGGTTTGGAGTTAGCTACATACTCTGCAGCAAGATTGGCACCCGCACCAGGCTTATTATCAATAATGATTGGTTGACCTAGGTTCTCACCAAGTTTAGGAGCAAATCCTCGCGCTAAAACATCTGAAGGGCCGCCAGCAGCAAATGGAACAATCAATTTGATGGGTTGGCTAGGGTAGCTCTGTACCTGTGCGTTAGTACTAAAGCCAATGCTAATGAGCGACAATGCTAAAAAGATTTTTCTCATGTAATGTTCTCCGTATTCTTGATGTTTATTCTTATAAAATCTAGTTTTAAATGCTGTGTAAAAAATGAAAATTAATCAGGCAACTATCTTTCCTCTATCTATACCTCTCATTGAGCCAATCAAAATGGCCAAAGAGTTGATTGTGGATGCTAAAACGGTATTACTTTGTCTCACTGACAATGAGGGCCGCCAAGGTTGGGGAGAAGCATCTGCTGCACCCCTCATGACTGGTGAAACCCTCGATAGCCTATTAGCAAGCCTAAAATATTTGGTAGAAAAGGCGCGCACTATTGAGTGGAACGATCCCAATCTTTTTTCTAAATCTTGTGATGCCACTTTGTATGGTAATCCATCAGCAAAATCCTGTCTTGAGATGGCATTACTTGATTTGTACACACAGAAGCATTCGATTTCTTTATGGAAATATCTACGCTCCTTAAATACTGGAGCTGTCTTAACTGAGTTAACTAAAGTTCCATTGCTGCGAATGATCGGTGGAGCACCCGAAAAAGAAATAGCGGATGCTAAATCATTTAGTGGGGCAGGATTTAAGCATTGGAAAATCAAGATTGGTTCTCTGTCATTAGAGGAGGATCTGCGGCGCGTCCAGTTACTTTCAGATTTACTAGAAGGGGACATTATCTCTGTGGATGCTAATGGTGCTATGTCTTTAGACGGTGCTCTACGTTTTTGTACCTCACCACAGGCTAGTAAATTGTCGTTTGCAGAGCAGTTGATTAGTGCAGACTCTGCCTTAGATGATTTTGCCTTACTCAAACAGCACTCTTCGATTGCTATCGCCTTAGACGAATCTATCCATGGTTCTGCTGAGATTGAGGAATTCATGAAGGCCAATGCTCTAGATGGTGCCAGTTTAAAGCTCATTAAGACCGGTGGAGTGATGGAGGCTTGGAACTGCGCACAAATCCTACAAAGAAATAATCTCAAACTCAACCTAGCTTGTAAGGTTGCAGAAACATCCCTATCTGGAGCTGCTACAGCTTCCATTGGTTTTGCTATCGGTGATGTGCCCTGGGGATTTAGCATGTCAAATCAATACCTGCGTTTTGATATCTGTGATCAGCCATTAACGGCGAAGCACGGTCACTTGGATCTTGCTCAGCTTAATGCTACTGGGGTTGGTGTCACCCCTAATATGGATCGTGTTAAGGATGCTGTAGCTCAAGATTACTCAGTTATTCAATATTAAGAACGTCGAAAGCAGCTTTCAATTTACGAGAGTAGGACTCAGAGACCGTTTTGATTTCTTCTGGAGTCCACTTTCTAAAACCTTCCCCAGCTTTCATACCTGTTTTGCCTTCAGCCATGAGTTTAACTACTTTTGGTGGCAGGGTAGTGATGTTAGAAAGCGAGGGATAAATTTCTTTTGCAGCATTAGCCATCCCATCCCAGCCTGAAATTTCTTTTTGTGTCATTGGGCCTACCGCAGCATAGCGAAAGCCAAAGCTATATCTCACTGCATCATCAATATCTGCTGGAGTAGCTATACCCTCTTGAACGAGAGAGAGCGCCTCTCTCATTAAAGCATGCTGAATCCGGTTAGCTAAAAACCCAGGAATATCTTTTTTAACTAATACGGGTTTCTTATCAATATCCCTATAGAGCTCACAGGCGCGTTCTGCATATTTGAGCTCCGTCTTTTGTCCCATGACGATTTCAACTAACGGCACTACTTCTGCCGGCATGAAGTAGTGAGCACCCATCATGCGATTTGCAGTCTTAAGGTCTTCTGCAATTTTGCTAATGGGAAAACCAGAGCTATTGCTGCCAATAGGAATATTTTGAGGTACGACTTGATCGAGGTATTGAAATACCTTTTGCTTTAATTCTAGGTTTTCTGCCACTGTTTCAATAACCCAGGAGCATTGATTCCAGTCTTGCCAATCTTCCAATACCCCAACGAATTGCTGCTTCTTAATCTCAGATTCATCTTTAGTGGCGTTATCTCCAGACATGCCAATTTTCTTTGCAAGAGTAATAGCCTTATTCAAGCAGGCATCTGCCTTATCTTTCGATCTTCCCAAAATAATTATGGGAATGTCTTTGGCAATAAAGCCGGCTGCAATGCCAGCGCCCATAATTCCAGTTCCAATCACAGCTACAGATTTCATAGTTTTAAACCTATGCGGTTAAGTAAGTATTGAGTTTGATCTATTCAGATCAAGTGCTATCTTAGGTTATCATTATTTATGTTTT
>Ga0194051_1000291_pt1 | contig 29568 bp, 30 predicted proteins | sample SepL2320m_MetaG_FD_161275 | JGI IMG/M metagenome (GOLD analysis project Ga0194051, IMG submission 161275) | Anoxic zone freshwater microbial communities from boreal shield lake in IISD Experimental Lakes Area, Ontario, Canada - Sep2016-L239-20m | ecosystem: Environmental > Aquatic > Freshwater >... | reverse complement strand
GACGCGGGCGAGAACGAGCGGGAAGCGGGTCTCGATCTCGATCGAGGGTCCGAGCGAACGTTGCAACAGATCGGTCATGCCGCGCACCAGGTCGGGTAGATCGATCGACTCGGGCTTGAGGTCCTGACGGCGGGCGAAGGCCAGCATGCGCTGTGTGAGCGACGCACCGCGCTGGGCGGCCTGAACGGCGTTGTCGACCAGGCCGGTGATCCGGGGATCCTCGGGCAGCCTGCGCCGCACCAGTTCCAGACTGCCGAGAACCGCCGTCAGGAGATTGTTGAAATCGTGGGCGATGCCGCCGGTGAGCTGGCCGATGGCGTCCATCTTCTGCGACTGGAACAGCGCCTCGCGCGCCAGTTCGAGCGCGCGTTGCCCCTCCTGTCGTTCGGTGAGATCGCGTGTGATCTTGGCAAAGCCGATCAGGCCACCCGCCGGGTCGCGGATCGGATCGATGACGACATGAGCCCAGAAACGGCGGCCGTCCTTGCGAACGCGCCAACCTTCCTTCTCGAACTTGCCCTCCCGGATCGCCGTCTCGAGCGCCCGGCGCGGCTCGCCATTGGCCCTGTCCTCCTCGGTATAGAAACGCGAGAAGTGATGGCCGATGATCTCCTCGGGAAGGTAGCCCTTGATCCTCCGGGCGCCTGCGTTCCAGCTCGAGACCCGGCCTTCCGGATCGAGCATGTAGATGGCGTAGTCGGTGACGCCCTCCACGAGGATGCGGAACTGCTCGTGACTGCGCCGCAGCGTCTCCTCGGCCTGTTTGCGCTCGGTCAGATCGCGCGTGATCTTGGCAAAGCCCATCAGCCCGCCCGACGGATCGCGGATGGGATCGATCACGACATGGGCCCAGAAGCGGCTGCCGTCCTTGCGGACGCGCCAGCCTTCCTTCTCGAACCTGCCTTCGCGGGCCGCCGTCTCGAGCGCCTGCGCCGGCACACCGGCCCGGCGCTCCTCTTCGCTGTAGAAGCGCGAGAAATGGCTGCCCAGGATTTCCTGCTCGGTATAGCCCTTGAACCGTTGCGCGCCGGGATTCCAACTCGTCACCCGGCCGTCGATATCGAGCATATAGATGGCATAGTCGGTCACCGACTCGACCAGCAGACGATACCGTCCATCGTCCGTCAGGGAAGTGGCGAACCGCTCGACTTGCTTCACAGTGCCTCTTGCTCTTGGTCTGCGTCCCGGTCGGGCAAACGCACGTCCAGCTGAGCATAACCGACAATCGCGCCAAAAGGTTGCGTGTATTCGACATGACGACCGGGTCTGCAGATCGCCGGGGCTACAGATCGATGGCGAAGCGGACCTTTATGAGCTGGCTCTCGAAGTTCGTGAGATCGACGCTCGAGGCCGCGCTAGTGCCCCGGCCCCAGGCCTGGATGTTCCAGCCGCCCGACAACGACATGCCCTTGGCGAAGGGGAGATAGAAGTTGGGACCGACATAGAGCGCCTGGCCGGCGAGCGTGTTCATCGCCATGCCGTCGAAGGCGCGCAAGTAGCGGGCCTCGCCCCCCAGGTAGAGCCAGTCGGCGATGCGGGTGGAAAAGGACGCGGCAAAGCCCAGCTGCGAGGCATCTTCGATGATCTGGGTGGCATAGGGCTGCGCGCGCTGGAACTGCCACACGAGGTTCAGGGCGCCGTAGAGCTTGTCGTGGATCAACGCGCGGTCGGCGATGGCGATCAGCGTGGCGCCGAAGGCGCTGGCCTGGGCGCCCGAAACATCGTCGACGAAGCCGTAGAAGGGGGCGGCGACAAAGGTGAGACCGACCGGCCACGTCTCGCGGTCGAGCGGCCGCCAGCGGAACTCCAGGGTGAGGCGGTCGAGGGCGAAGGCGTTGATGTTGTCGATGCCGGTGACATTGAAACTGTCGAAGCGCGTGACCGTGACGCCTCCGGCGATGCGGAAGTAGTCGGTCAGCGGATACTTCAGGTTCATGTTGGTCGAGAAGGCGCTGTAGGTGCCGCCCTCCCGCCCCCAGCGGCCGACCTCTTCGACTTCTGCCTCGAGCTGACGCGCCGCGCCGATGTCGCTGCCCTCGGTGAAGCCGAACATATGTTCGCTATCGACCTCGGCCCGGGCGTGCTGCCCGGCGAGGCCGAACAACGCGGCAAAAAAGAAACCTGCGGCGGCAAGGATTCGTATGGGAGCGACGATCATGACCGCTTCGATAGCATGACTCTCATTTCATCGCGTAGCGCCCGAGATAGGCCGGATCGGGATCGAAGCCAAGGCCAGGCCCCGTCGGCACCTCCAGCGAAGACTGCCAGCGCGTCAGCCCGATGCCATAGGGGTCCATGGCGTCCTCGGCCTCGATGGTGGCGAAGTAGGCCGGTCGTTCCGTGGCGGCAATGAGATGCAGCGAGGCGAGCGCCGCCGGCCCGACGAAGGGCGTGTGGGGCGCCACCGACACCTGATGCGCCTTGAGGGCGGCGAGCGCCCTCACCGCCTCCGAGACGCCGCCGATCATGCAGACATCGGGCTGCAGCACGCCGACGGCGGTCGCCTTTGTGTAAAGCTCCAGCTGCTCGGCCGAGCCCGCCTCGGCACCCAGTCCGATCGTGATGCCGGGGAGCTTCCCGGTATCGAACAGGATCTCCGGCGGCCACACCGGATCCTCCAGCCACAAAAGATCGAGCGCCCGCCATCGCGCGGCATCGCGCTGGATGTCGGCCAGGGTATGGGCGTTGTTGAGATCGGCGACGAACGGCGTGGCCGCGGGAACGACGCTGCGCGCCTCCTCGATCACCGCGAGATCGGCCTCGTGCACCTTCACGGCCGCCACGCCCGAGGCCAGCGCCTGCTCGATCCTGGCGCGGGCGCGGCCGCCATGATCGTACTTGTCGAGGCTCGCCATCACCGGCACGCGCGTGTGCCTGGCGCCGCCGATCATGGCCGAGAGCGACTTGCCCGCCGCCTTGCCGGCGATGTCCCACAGCGCGATGTCGATGGCGGCCAGCGCATTGAGGACCGTGCCGGCGCGCCCGAACGAGGCGAAGCGGCGGCGCATCGCAAGATTGAGCGCCTGCCTCTGGTCCACGGATTTGCCGAGATAGAGCGGCGCGATCGCATCGCGGATGGTCGCCACGAGGCCCTGCTGCATGGGCAGGCGGTTGCACAGGCACTCGCCGTAGCCGGTCAGGCCCGAGCGCGTCACCACACGGCAGAGCACCATGTAGAGCGCATCGGACGGCGCCGCCGGGCTGTTGGTGGCGTCGCGCGATCGCGTCACCGGAACGCGGAGTGCAATGGGGTCGATGCGATCGATGATCATGGATACTCCCTTGGGTCGTTTCTGGCCGTTGCGTACAACAGAACGCTGTGTCTGTTGACAGAACAATAGGCCGCTGCCAGCGTCCGTCGATATTCGCGGGCAACATTCGCAGGGGAACCGCATGGCGGCCAGCACCTTCACGGCAAGCACCTTCACAGCCAGCGATGGCAACAGGATCGCCTACCACGTCGACGATCACACCGATCCATGGAAGCCCGCGGCGACGCTCCTCCTGCTGCATGCCGCGATGGGCCATTCGCGCCGCTTCTATGGCTGGGTGCCGGGACTGTCGCGCGACTACCGCGTCGTCCGCATGGACCTGCGCGGGCATGGCGAGTCCCAGGTCCCGGCCGTGACGCCGGCGCTGAGCATGGACCGGCTGGTGGCCGACGTGTCGGAGCTGCTCGACCATCTCGGCTGCAAGGCGGCCCATATCGTCGGCAACTCGGCCGGCGGCTACGTGGCGCAGAACCTCGCCATGAAATCGCCGGCGAAGGTCGCGAGCCTGATGCTGTTCGGCTCGACCCCCGGCCTGAAGAACAGCCAGGCCGCGACCTGGCTGCCGCGCGTCGCCAAGGAAGGCCTGCGCGCCTTCCTGGCCGACACCATCTCGGACCGCTTCCCGATCGGCAAGGTGCCGGACGGGCTCGTCGCCTGGTTCCTCGACGAGGCGGCCAAGAACGACACGGCCTTCATCGGCCGCTTCATCGGGCTGATGACCACGCTCGACTGGAGCGATCGCCTGGGCGAGATCAAGTGTCCGACCCTGATCGTCATGCCGGGTGGCGAGACCGTGGGCTCGATCAAGAACTACGACGTCATGATCGAGCGCATCCCCGATTCGCAGGCCATCGCCTACGAAGGCATGCCACACAATATCTGCGATGCTGCCCCGGACCGCTGCGTCGCCGACGTACTGGCCTTCCTGCGCTGGCGCTTCGGAGAACCGCGATGACCACAGGGATGATCCGTCTTCTCACCCTCCTCGCCCTCGCAGCACTCGGTCTCTGCAGCAACGCGCAGGCCCAGACGTTCCCGACCAAGCCGATCCGCCTCGTCGTGCCCTTTGCGCCCGGCGGCGGCACCGACAATCTGATACGCATCATCGTCCCCGAGGTCTCGGCAAGCCTCGGCCAGCAGATCAACATCGACAACAAGCCGGGCGGCGGATCCGTCGGCGGCACGGATATCGTCGCCAAGGCACCGGCCGACGGCTACACGATCCTCGCTTCCGACAGCGCCTTCGTCACCAATCCCGGCCTGATGAAGAACCTGCCGTACCAGACGCTGCGCGACTTCACCGGCATCACCATGATGGCGCGCGCGCCGGTGATCCTGGTGGTCCATCCCTCGGTGCCGGCCAAGACCATCGGCGAACTGGTGGCGCTCGCCAAGGCCAAGCCCGGCACGCTCAACTACGCCTCGGGCGGCAACGGCTCTTCGACGCATCTCGCGGGCGAGCTCCTGAAACAGGTGGCCGGGATCGACATTGTCCACGTGCCCTACAAGGGCTCGGGCCCGGCGATGAACGACCTGATCGCGGGCCAGGTGCAGATGTCGTTCTCCGGCATCAGCTCGGCCCGGCAATACATCGAGAGCGGCCAGCTCCGAGTCCTCGCGCTGACGGGCGACAAACGCAACCCGGCACTGCCCAACGTCCCCACCTTCGACGAATCGGGCCTGCGCGGTGTCGATGCCGAGACCTATTGGGGACTCTATGCGCCGGCCGCGACGCCGCCTGACGTGGTGAAGATCTTGAACCAGAATTTCACCAAGGCGCTTAAAAGCCCGCAGCTCGCGCAGCGGCTGGCCGACCTCGGCTACGAGACCATCGCCAACGCGCCCGAGGCGCACACCGCGCAGGTGAAGCAGATGATCGCCGTCTGGATCGCGATCATCGACAAAGCCGGCATCAAGATCGAATGACCCGGCGGCCCCTCTCAGCGTCGGGGCGCGCCGCGTTTGGCCGGCGCCTTGCGCGGCGCGTAGGGCGCGAGGTCGCCGCCCAGCAGGGTGGTGAGCCGCTGGCAGGCCTCGAGCAGCGTGTCGCCCATGGCCTGTGCGGCTTTGCGCTGGAAGCGGCTGCCGAGCCCGGTCAGGCAGATCACTCCCACCAACTCGTCCGCCGGCCCGAAGATGCCGCAGGCGATCGAGGCGAGGTCGGGCTCGTATTCGCCGTGGGTGACGATCGGCAGCGGCCGCGACGGCGTGGTCCTGAATTCCAGCGGCACCTCGCCGCGCGCCAGATTGGGACGCGCCACATCGGAGTCGAAATAGAGGAAGACGCGGCCCGGCGCGCCGATGGTGAGCGGCAACAGGTCGCCTTCGCGGACATGGTCGCGCAGCGCGCGCTGCGAATCGACGCGGCGCAGGCAGAAGCGCTGGCCGCCCTTGCGTACATAGAGCGTGGCGCTCTCGCCCGTCGTCTCGACCAGCTTCTGCAGCACCGGCCCGATGTGGTCATCGATGCGGGCCGAGCGCTTGCAAATCTCGCCCAGCCGGATCAGGGCGGCGCCGAGCTGGTATCTGCCACCTTCGATCCGGATGAGAAAGTTGGCGCGCTGCAGCGACTGGGCCAGGCGCAGGATCGTGCTCTTGTAGAAACCGGTGCGCTCGGCCAGTTCGGCGAGCGAGAGCGACTGGTCGCCGGCGCGGAAGCTGTCGAGGACGGCCAGCGCCCGCCCGACCGAGGTCTGCAGTTCGGCTTTCATGGTTCTGATTATCAGAACCAAGTTCTGTTGAATAGAACTTCGCGGGCATGGTCCGCGTCTTGCAAGTAGAGGAGAGGCCCATGGATCAAGCAATCCCCCATCCCATCGCCGCCCTGGCACCGACCACCATGATCGGCGGCGAGATCCCGCTGATCGACGTTGCGGATTTTCTTGCGGGCAAGCCGGGTGCCGCCGAGCGCGCCGCGGCCGAACTGCGTTACGCCTTCGAGAACGTCGGCTTCTACTATCTCGCGGGCCATGGCATCGCACAGTCGCTGATCGACGCGCAGTACGCCGAAGCCGCACGCTTTCACGCGCAGCCGCTGGCAGAGAAGCTCAAGGTCAAAGTCGACGAGCACACAATCGGCTACATGCCGATCCAGGACATGGCGCCGCCCAATGCGGCGGCACAGGGCAAGAAGCCCAGCCAGAACGAAGCCTTCTTCCTGCGCCGCGAACGTGACGCGAACGATCCCAACGTGATCGCCAACCGGCGCTTCCACACGATGAACAAGTGGCCGGCCGACCTGCCGGGATTCCGCGAGCAGACGCTCGCCTATATGCGCGCTCTCGAAACGCTCTGCCGCAAGCTGGTGAAACTGTATGCGCTGGCGCTCGACCTGCCGGAGGATTTCTTCGACGCCTCCTTCGCCAAGCCGCACATGATCCTGCGCCAGTCGCGCTATCCGCTGATCGACGGCGCCGACGAGAGCGTGGCGAGCCTGGTGCCGCACACCGACTCCGGATTCATGACCTTGCTGCCGCCCAACAGGGTACAGGGCCTTTCGATCCAGTTGCCGAGCGGCGGGTGGATGGACGCCCCCTATGTCGAGGGCGCATTCGTCGTGAACGGCGGCGATATCCTGCACCGCTGGACCAACGAGCGGTTCCTCTCCACGCCGCACCGCGTGCGCAACGTCTCGGGCGTGCTGCGCTACGCCATCCCGTTCTTCTGCGATCCCGACCACGACACAGTGATCGAGTGCCTGCCCTCCTGCCAGTCGGCGGAGAAGCCGGCCAAGTATCCGCCGATCAAGTTCGGCGACTACGCGGTCTGGTTCGCGGCCCAACGCTACAATCACATGGCCAAGGTGGCGGTGCCGTCCGAAGCGGAGATCGCGCCGGGCGAACGCGCCACCGCGCGCTGGCAAAGCTAACGAACGAGGATCGAAAGAATGAAGTTGCGTCTCCTGGCGGCCGCCGCCCTCGTCACTGCTTTGGCGGCCTCCCCTGCTATCGCGCAAACCAAGACGATCAGGGCGGTGATGCACTCAGACCTGAAAGTGCTCGATCCGATCTGGACCACCGCCAACATCGTGCGCAACCACGGCTACATGGTGTGGGACACGCTGTTCGCCATGGACGACAAGCTCGTGGCCCAGCCGCAGATGGTCGACAGCTTCACGCTGAGTCCGGACAAGCTCATCTACACCTTCACGCTCCGCGACGGCCTCAAATGGCACGACGGCAAGCCGGTGACGTCGGAGGACTGCATCGCCTCGCTGAAACGCTGGGGCGCGCGCGACACGCTGGGCATAAAACTGCTGAGCTTCGTCGCCGGCTTCGAGGCCGTGAACGACAAGACGTTCAAGATCGTGCTGAAGGAGCCCTATGGCCTGGTGATCGATTCGCTGGCCAAGCCGGGCGGCTCGACGCCGCTGATGATGCCCAAGCGCATCGCCGACACCGACCCCGCCAAGCAGATCAGCGAGTTCGTCGGCTCCGGCCCCTTCATCTTCAAGGCCGACGAGTGGAAGCCGGGCGAGAAGACCGTCTACGTGAGGAACCCCGACTACAAGCCGCGCGCCGAGCCCGCCTCGGGCCTGGCCGGCGGCAAGGTCGCCAAGGTCGACCGCGTCGAATGGCTCGCCATTCCCGACCATCAGACCGCGGTGAACGCGCTGCTGGCGGGCGAGATCGACTATATCGAAGCGCCGCCGCACGATCTGAAATCACTGCTGCTGGCCGACAAGAACATCCGGCTCGAGGTCTACAACAAGATCGGCGCGCAATACGTCTACCGCTGGAACACCGTGGTGCCGCCGTTCGACAACGAGAAGGTGCGGCGCGCCGCCATGTACGCGCTCGACCAGAAGTCGTTCCTGCAGGGCGTGATCGGCGACGAAAAATACTACCAGACCTGCGATGCCATGTTCGTCTGCGGCACGCCATTGGAGAACGCCGCCGGCATGGACGGGCTGGTGCGCGGCAACTTCGCCAAATCGAAGGAGCTGCTGAAGGAGGCGGGCTACGACGGCACACCGATCGTGATGCTGCACACCACAGACATCGCGGTGCTGACCAACGCCGGGCCGATTGCCAAGGACCTGCTGGAGAAAGGCGGCTTCAAGGTCCAGATGGTGCCGCTCGACTTCCAGGCGATCGTGGCGCGACGGCTGCGCAAGACGCCGCCGGCCGACGGCGGCTGGAACGGCTTCATGACGGCCTGGCTCTCGGTCGACATGATGAACCCGCTGACCAACAGCATGGTCAATGCCTCGTGCGACAAGGCGGCCTTCGGCTGGCCGTGCGACGCCGAGGTCGAGCGCCTGCGCGATGCCTATGCCCGCGCGCCCTGCGATCTCGCAGGCGCTGTCGGTGTTCAGCGTCTTTGCCGTGGGCTATCTCGCGCGGCCCCTGGGCGCGATCGCGATCGGCCATATCGGCGACCGGCATGGCCGGCCGATGGCCCTCACCGTATCGATCGCCGGCATGATCGTGCCGACCCTCGGCATGGGACTGCTGCCCGGCCATGCCAGCATCGGCATCGCCGCTCCGATCCTGCTCACCGTGCTGCGCCTGATCCAGGGCCTGGCGGTCGGCGGCGAATCGGCGATCGCCAACGTCTTCATGATCGAGCACGCGCCCACGGGGCGGCGCGCGCTGGCTGGTGCGATCTGCGGCGCGGGCTACGCCGTCGGGATCCAGCTCGCCTCGATGATGGCGCTGGCCTGCGCCAGCCTGCTGTCGCCCGCCGAACTGCGGGACTGGGGTTGGCGTGTTCCGTTCTGGCTCAGCCTCGCCATTGCCCTTTCCGGCTTCTACATCCGCCGCACGCTGAAGGACCTGCCGCCACCCGCCGCACAGCATCCCTCGCCGCTCGCCGAGGTGCTGCGCCATCACTTGGGCCTAGTGCTGCGCATCGCGGGGCTCAGCCTGTTCGCCGCGGTCGGCTTCCAGGTGGCCTTCATCTACATCGCCGAATGGCTGCAGCGGGTGAACGGCGTCTCGCCGGCCGACACTTTCAAGGTGACCTCGTTCAGCATGCTGGCGGTGACGCCGGTTTCGCTGTTCTTCGGTTGGCTCGCCGACCATGTCGGACGGCGTAAGCTCCTGATGGCGAGCGCCCTGGCGGGCGTGCTGGGCGCGGTGCCGTTCTTCATGCTGATGCAGCACAATACCGTGCCCGGCATTCTCCTCGGCCAGGCGGGCTTCGTCCTGGCACTCGGCCTGCAGTTCGGGGTGCAAGGGGCGCTGATGGTCGAGACCACGCCGGCGCCGATCCGCTGCACCGCGCTCGCGATCGGCAACAACATCGCCTGGAGCATCGTGGGCGGTCTGACACCGCTGATGGCGACGTGGCTGGCCTGGCGCACGGGCGACGAGCTCAGCCCCGCCTACCTGGTCGCGGGCGCCGCCGCGATCACATTGGTGGCGCTGTATGTCACGAAGGACGCGTTCCGGCGCGGGTCCTTCGGCAAGAGCAACCAGGAAGCGCTTCTGCCATAATCCGGGGAATGAAGCCCCCAAGCACCCGTCGCGTCGTCGCCGCCGGCATGATCGGCAACCTGCTCGAATGGTACGATTTCGCGATCTACGGTTACTTCGCCGCCACGATCGGCCGCGTGTTCTTTCCGGCCCAGGATCCGGTGGCGCAGGTGCTGTCGGCCTTCGGCATCTTCGCGCTGGGCTATCTGATGCGTCCCATCGGCGGCATTGTCGTCGGCCATGTCGGCGACCGCTATGGCCGCCGCGCTGCCCTCACCTTCTCCATCACCGCCATGGCATTGCCGACGTTCCTGGTGGGCGTCCTGCCGGGCCACGCCACGTTGGGCATCGCAGCACCGATCCTGCTCACGCTCTTGCGCATGATCCAGGGCCTCTCGGTCGGCGGCGAGGCCACCATGTCGATGATCTTCCTGGTCGAGCGCGCCCCGCCGGGCCGGCGCGGCCTGGTCGGCAGCATGGCATCGCTCGCCGCCAACGGCGGCTTCCTGATGGGCTCGGCGATCGGCGCGGCGTTCGCCGCTCTCCTGCCCCCCGACGCTCTGGCTACGTGGGGCTGGCGCATCCCCTTCCTGCTGGGCCTGCTGGTCGGCATCGTCGGATGGTGGATCCGGCGACTGCTCGAGGACGATTCACCGAGGCCGGCTCCGGCCACATCGCCGATCGTCGACACGCTCCGTCATCACGGCAGGCTGGTGGCACGCGTCGCCGGCATGGCGATCTTCAATGCGGTCGGCTTCTACCTGATGTTCCTCTACGTCGTGACCTGGCTGCAGACCGTCGACGGCGTCGAGCCCGCTCAGGCACTGGAAATCAATACCGCGAGCATGGTGGCGCTCCTGCCGGTGATGATCACCGCCGGTTGGCTGTCCGATCGCCTCGGCCGGCGACCGCTGATGTTCGGCGCGCTGATCCTGGGTTTCGCCGGCGCCATTCCCTTCCTCTGGTTGATGCATCATCCCGATCCCGCGCTGATGCTTGCAGGCCAGCTCGCCTTCGTGATTCCCGCCGGCATCTGCCTCGGCGTCATGCCGGCGGTCCTGACCGAGGCGGTGCCGGCCGGCGTGCGCTGCACCGCCGTGTCGCTGGGCTACAACATCGCCTTCGGCATCATCGGCGGCCTGACGCCGCTCACCGCGGCCTGGCTGGTGGCCCGCACCGACATGGACCTCAGCCCGGCGTGGCTCATCATGGCGGCAGCGGCCGTGACCTTCGTGGCACTGCTCGCCTCTCGCGAAACGTCGCGCGACGCGACGCTGCCGGCGTGAAGATCGCGCGGCGCGCGCTCACGACGGGTGCGTTCGCCGCCGGCGCGCTGGCCGCTGTGCTGCCGGTCGCCCGGCCTGCTCCGGCGGCCGAGCCGGCCTCGATCGATGCGCACGCCCACGTCTTCGTGCGCGGGCTGAAGCTTGCCACCGACGCCCGCTATGCACCCGACTACGACGCCTCGTGGCAGACGCTGCTGGCGCTGGCCGAAAAGAACGGCGTCGGCCGCGCCGTGCTGCTGCAGCCCTCGTTCCTCGGCTTCGACAATGCCTATCTATTCGAAGCACTGCGCGCCGAGCCCGGCCGTTTCCGCGGCGTGCCCTGGATATCGCCCTCGATCGAGATCAGCCCGGAAGATTGGGAAGGGCTGGCGCAGATCGGCGTAAAAGGTCTCCGCTTCCCGATCCTGGGCCTGCCGACGCCGCAATGGTCGGCCTATCGCGACATGCTGGACGAGGCGCTGAAGCGCGACTGGCCGATCCATCTCTATGTCGAGAGCAAGCGCCTGCCCGAGATCCTGCCGCTGCTGCTCGACGGCGGGCACCAGGTCGTGATCCCGCACTACGGCATGTTCGACCGCACGCTGGGACCGGCGCGCGATCCGGGCTTCAAGTTCCTGCTGGAAAGTGCTGCGAGTGAACGCGTCTGGGTGGTGATGTGCGGCGCCTATCGCGTCGGGCCGGAACGTGCCCGTGCAGCGACGCCGATGCTGCTCGACGCCTTCGGCCCGGCGCGGCTGATGTGGGCCAGCGACTGGCCGCACACCGACACCGGCCTCGATCGCGTCACGACCTATCCCAAGATGCTCAAATGGTTCGAGGAGTGGGTGCCCGACGAGGCGATGCGGCGCACCATCCTGGTCGACACGCCCTCGAAGCTCTACGGCTTCTGACCTAGGCTGCGCCGCCCTCGACGCCGCGGCCCTCGGCGCGCCAGCGCAGCATGCCGCCCGGGAGATTGGCGAAGTCGGCGACGCCCGCCTTCTGCAGGATTGCGGTGGCGTGGGCCGAGCGGCTGCCGGCGCGGCAGACGGCGACGATCGGCTTGTCGCGCGGCAGTTCCCTGGCCCGCACCGCAAGCTCGCCGAGCGGGATCAGGGTGGCGCCGCGAATGTGGCCGAGCGGGCCGGTGAATTCCGCCGGCTCGCGCACGTCGAGCACCTGGACCTTGGCGAGGTTCTCCTCCAGCCAGTTGGGCTCGACTTCCCATACGCCCGAGAAGGTGAAACGCAGCGGCGCCCATGCCGGATCGGCAGGCAGCGCGCCCGCCTCGTTGCCCGGGCCCCCTTCACCAGGCCGACCACAGCGCAAATTCGCCGGCACCGCCTCGTCGATCTTCTTCGGGTGAGGCAGGTCGAGGTTCTTCATGTAGCCGGCATAGTCGGCCTCGGCGATCTCGCCGCCGAGGCGCGGATTGAACTTCTTCTCTTCGGCCACGCTGGTGACGGTGAGGCCGCGATAGTCGTGCGCTGGATAGAGCAGGCACGAATCGGGCAGCGAGAAGATGCGCGCCCGCACCGAGCGATAGAGCGCCCGGGCGTCGCCCTGCTGGAAATCGGTACGGCCGGAGCCGCGGATCAGCACGCAGTCGCCGGTAAAGGCCATCGATTCGTCATCGAGCACGTAGGTGACGCAGCCGCTGGTGTGGCCGGGCGTGGCGCGCACTTCGAGGCTCCGCTTGCCGAAGGCGACGCGGTCGCCGTCGGCCAGCAGGCGATCGGCGCCCTCGGCGCCGCTCTGGGCGGACAATGCAATGCCCGCCCCGAGCTTCGCCTTCAGCAGCCAGGCGCCGGTCACATGGTCGGCGTGGACGTGAGTGTCCAGCGTCCACAGGAGTTTCAGCCCGAGTTCGGCAATCAGGGCGGCGTCCCGGCGGACCTGCTCGAACACCGGATCGATCAGCACCGCCTCGCCCGAGACGCTACACCCCAGCAGATAGGTGTAGGTCGACGACGTCGGATCGAAGAGCTGGCGAAAGACGAGCATGCGCCGCTCTCCCGCGTCAGGCCGGCGCGCTCGCCTTGTCGAGGGCGGCGACCGACTCTGCATCGAGCTTGATGCCGGGCGAGGCGATCAGGTCCTTGAGCTGGGCGAGGCTGGTGGCGCTCACGATCGGCGCGGTGATCGACTTCCGCTGCATCAGCCAGGCCAGCGCCACCTGTGTCGGGTTGGAATTGTGCTTCTTCGCTGCCTCGTCGAGCGCCTTCAGCACCGCCATGCCCTTGGGGTTGATGTATTTCTTGACGCCGGCGCCGCGCTGGGCGTTTCCGACATCGGACTCGGCGCGGTACTTGCCGGTCAGGAACCCACTCGCGAGCGAATAGTACGGGATCACGCCGATCCCCTCCTTCAGGCACTCGTTCTCGAGCTCGCCCTCGAACAGGCCGCGCTCCATCAGATTATAGTGCGGCTGCAGGCTCTCATAGCGCGGCAGGCCCTTGGCCTTGGAGATGGCGGCGGCCTCGGCCAGCCGCTTGGCGTCGAAGTTGGAGGCGCCTATCGCGCCGATCTTGCCCGCCTTTACCAGCTCGCCATAGGTCGAGAGCGTCTCCTCCTGCGGTGTCGCCGCATCGTCCTTGTGCGACTGGAAGAGATCGATGCGGTCGGTGTTGAGCCGTTGCAGCGATTCATCGACCGACTTCACGATGTGGGCGCGCGTGAGCGCCCCGGAGGCCGGAACCATGCCGCACTTGGTGGCGATCTGGACCTTCGCGCGCTTGGCCGGGTCCTTCTTCAGCCAGCTGCCGATGATCTTCTCCGACTCGCCACCCGTATGGCCCGGCACCCAGCGCGAATAGACGTCGGCAGTATCGACGAAGGTGAAGCCGGCATCGACGAAAGCGTCGAGCAGCTTGTGCGACGTGGCCTCGTCAGCCGTCCAGCCGAAGACGTTGCCGCCGAAGGCGATGGGGGCGAACTCGATGCCCGAATTGCCGAGCTTGCGCTTTTCCATGTCATCTCTCTCCGTTACGTGTACGTGATCGGTTACTCGGCCGCCTTGGCGGCCGGCGCGGGCGTTGGTGCGGATGCGGCGGCCGGCGCGAAGCCGCCCGCCGGCATCTGGAACGTGGTGGTGCCTTGGGCGAACTGGATGCCTAGTGCGGGGAACTTGTCGTACATGCGGCGGACGGCGACGCGCTGAACGATACCGGGGTTGTTCGGCCGCGCCATGTACTTGAAGCGCAGGATGACGGTGCTGTCCTTGATGTCGACGACGCCCTGCATCTTGAGCGGCTGCAGCAGGACGGACTTGAACTGAGGCTCCTCCATCATGTCGAGGCCCATCTTCTTCACCGTCTTGCGCACGAGCTCGATGTCCGTCCCGTGGGTGAAGGCCAGGCTGAATTTCACCGCGGTCCAGTCGCGGCTGAAGTTGGTGATGTGGGCGACCTGGCCGAACGGCACGATATGAAGCTGGCCGTTCTGGTGGCGCAGCCTGAGGGAACGGACGCTGAAACCCTCGACCGTGCCCTTGACCCTGCCGCAGTCGAGGTACTCACCGATGCGGAACGAATCCTCGGCCAGGAAGAATACGCCCGACACGACGTCGCGCACCAGCGACTGGCTGCCGAACGACACCGCCAGGCCCAGCACCGAGGCGCCGGCGATCAGCGGCGTGATGTTGATACCCAGCTCCGAGAGCACCAGCAGCGTGCCGACCACGGCGATGGTCACCCCCGCCACGACGCGCAGCAGCGGCATCAGGGTGCGGAGGCGCGAGGCTGAGACCTGGACGTCTTCCTCCGCGTCGCCACCGGCATCGGCCGACGGCAGCGGATTGGAGGCGACGTAGGAGTCCATGCGGTAGCGGATGAAGCGCCACAGCGCATAGATCGCCACGGCAGTAATGGCGGCAATCTTGGCGCCGCGGTCGTGCGGCGCCCATTCGGCCGGCGTCGCTGCCGCCACCACCTGCACCATGAAGGCATTGACGATCAGGATCGCGACATAGAGGCGGACAGCCAGGCTGAGGCAGTCAGCCGCGACATCGCCCGCCATCGGCAACTCCGACACGACATGCCGGGTGACCCGGAACATCAGCGTCTCGAACAGCAGGAGCCCGATCAGCAACGATTCGATCACGTCCATCCCGGTGGGACCGGCCTCGTTGCCCATCAGCTCACCGTAGAGCTCGGCCACGCCGGTCAGGCCATAGAAGGCAAGGCCGACCATCCACCAGTTGCGTGCCATATCGAGCTTCAGCTGCCGGCCAACTCCGGCTTCGGAGACCAACGCCGACAGCCAGGCCGCCATGTCGCGCCGCCAATGCCAGACGACGGCGAGCAGGCTCAAGGAGACTGCCACGGTAAAGAACAGATTCGAGACCTCGATGGCATGAGGGCCGGCGCCGGTCACCTTGAGGGCACGCTCCTGGTAATCGTCGGCGAGCGGGAGGACGATCAGGAGGTTGAGGGCGATCATCAGACGGTGCGCCGTCGCATCGTCGACTGGCGCAATACGCCCGGCCGGCGATTCGGGACGCAACCAGGCACGAAACACGAGGTTGAAGGCCCGCCAGTAGACCAACACCATCAGAAGCTGCTGGCCGAGCCGGCCACCGATGCTCTGGCTGTCTCCCATCTGACCGACGACCAGCCGGCCCGCGACCCAGAGCGCGGCCAGGGCCGCGGCATCGAGCAAGAAAGCCCGGACAAAACCGTGCACCGCGGAGGCACCACCGAAGCTGCCGTTCCGCACACTGCGGAGCAGCAACCGCGCGACGTATTCCACCACGAGCCCGGCGATGACGATGGCGGCCAGCAGCAGCGCCGTCCGGGCGCCCGAAATGATCTCGGGCAGGCGCAGCAAATGGGCGATCAGAGAGGGAAAATGGGAGATCGCCAATTCCAGTTTCGCCGTAATGATATCGAGGAACGACGGGCCGCCATTGGCCTTGGCCTCGGCCACCTGAGCGGCGACCGGGAGTACCCAAACGGAAATCAGGCCGCCTGCGACCGCCGCGAGCCCTCTTGCTGACCTCATAATCCGTTTTCCCCCAAGGATCGTTGTCCGAGCCTAGGACAAATCGGCAATCCAGACCAGACGACCCGGGGTGATCGACGATCTATCGTATCGCCAGCGCGGCCCAGAGAAAGAGCGCGGTGGCGACGACGCCCAGCATCGTTCGTCGCGCATGCAGGCCGCCCCAGCGCACGATCAGCGCCCGGCTTTCGGGGCCGGCCTGTTCCGACCCGATCGCGTTCAACTGCTTGTTGACCGGCATGATGAAGATCAGCGTGTAGGGCCAGTTGGCAACCAGCACGACGGCGCCGGCGAGCCACAGCACCTCGCCGGTCGTCCACCAGGCGGCGGCGCCGAGCAGGAAACCGACGACGGCCAGGGTGGCCTGCATGGCATAGCCGCGCGCGTAGGCCGGTTTCCATTGGGCGAGTAACCCGCGGTCATCGAGCCCGAGCCGCGCCGGTTGCTCGGCGACATTGATATAAAGCGCGGCGCCCGCGAACAGCGCCGCCACGATCAGTGCCAGAAGACCGAACACCATGTCTCGTGTCACTCCATCCTGACGCCGGCAGCCTTCACGATCGGCGCCCAGCGCTCGATTTCACCCCGCACAAAGACCACCGTCGACTCGGGCGTCGAGTCCGTGACCGGCACGATGCCCTGCTCGGCCAGCGCCTTGAGCAGCGCCGGATCGTTCATCGTCTCGCGCGTCGCCGCGGCCAGCCGTGCCACGACCTCAGGCGGCAGGCCCGCCGGTCCGGCCAGGCAATGCCACAGCACGGCTTCGAACGGCACGCCGCCCAGCGTCTCCGACACCGTCGGCACCGTGGGCGCCAGCGCCGTGCGCTGGGCCGTGGCGACGGCGAGCAGCCGCGCCTTGCCCGATGTCTGGAACGGCAACGCGCTGCCCAGCGTCGTCGCCATCATCGCGATCTGCCCGGCCAGCAGGTCGGTCATGGCCGGGCCGCTGCCGCGATAGGGCACATGCGTGATCTCCACGCCGCCCGCCGCCGCCTTCAGGCGCTCGGTCGTGAGGTGCAGCAGCGTACCTGTGCCGGGCGAGCCGTAGCTGAGCACGCCGGGCTTGGCGCGTGCGGCATCGAGCAGCCCTTTCAGCGAATCGGGCTGGGCGAGATTGCCGACGAAGGCCGCCGGCCCGCCACCGATGTGGCCCACGTAGGTGAAGTCCTTCAGGATGTCGTACTCGGGCTTGTCGGTCATCGAGGCATAGAGCGCCTGCGTCGAGCCGGTGCCGAACAGCAGCGTGTAGCCGTCGGCCTTGGCGCGCGCGACGCCGGCGCTGCCGATGATGCCGGCGGCGCCCGCCTTGTTCTCGATCACCACCGGCTGGCCGAGCGCGCGACCCAGCCGCTCGCCGAACAGGCGGCCATAGACGTCGGTCGGCCCGCCCGGCGGGAAGGCCACGACCAGGCGCACCGGCTGCGCCGGCCAGGCTTGAGCATGGACAGCCTGGGCGTGGACGATCGCGGGGCTCGCCAGCGCGACACCGGCGGCAGCAAGGACTGAGCGACGGCGCATGACGACTCCTCTGTGATTCAAAGTCCGGCCGCCTGCCAGTTCTCGGCGGGTTCATCGGGGTGGGAGGCGAGCCCGGCGGCGCGCACGCCCATGATGGCGGCATATTCGTCGCGGTCCGAGGCGTCGCCGCTGATGCCGATCGCGCCGACCACGGTGCGCGCACCCTCGAGGGCCAACACGCCACCCGGCACCGGCACGAACCGGCCGCCCGACGCCGCCGCAAGCGCACCCTGGAAGGCCGGACGGTTGCCGAGGCGGTCGCGGATGGTGCGGCTGGAAATGCCCATGCCCAGGGCGCCCCAGGCCTTGCCGAAGGCGATGTCGAAGCGCAGCACGCCGCAGCCGTCCTCGCGCTTGAAGGCGACGAGCTGTCCGCCGGAATCGAGCACCGCCACGGTGAGCGGCAGCAGGTCGGCGGCGCGCGCCGCGGCCAGGGCGCCGTCGATCATGCGCTCGGCCTGGGCCAGCGTCAGACTCGACTGGATATGCATGACGTAGTGATCACTCATGTCGTGAAGGGCCCCCTCGTCGTGCATCGTCTGCTGGACCATGCGCCAATTGCGGCAGTATCGTTCATCCAGACGCCGATTGCGAAGAAAACAGGGAGCGCGCCGTGGCGACCGAAACCATCCCCGTCATCGATCTCGGCCCCTATCTCGCGGGAGAAAACGGCGCGATGGACCGCACCGCCGGCGAACTGCGCCATGCGCTGACCGAGATCGGCTTCTACTTCATCGTCAATCACGGCATCGCACGCGAAAAGATCGCGGCGATGTTCGCCGAGGTGAAACGGTTCCACGCCCAGCCGGTCGAGAAGAAGCTCGAACTCAAGCTCGACCAGCACAACACCGGCTACCTGCCGATGCGCGGCAACACGCTGCGCACCTCGACGGTGCAGGCCGGCACCAAGGCCAACCTCAACGAGGCATTCTTCGTGAAGCGCGAGATGGCGGCCGATCATCCCGACGTGCTCTCGGGCCGCCGCTTCCGCGGGCTGAACCGCTGGCCCGCCCTGCCGGGCTTCCGCGACACCGTGGTCGACTATTGCGACGACATGGAACGGCTGGTGCAGAAGATGGTGCGGCTCTACGCCCACGCCCTCGATCTGCCGGCGAACTATTTCGACACGGCGTTCTCCGAGCCGATGTTCTCGATGCGCATGACGCACTATCCGCCGCAGGACGGACCAGTCGACGACGAGTTTGGCCTCGCCCCGCACACCGACACCAGCTTCCTCACCCTGCTGGCGCCCAACGAGGTGCAGGGCCTGTCGATCCGCAGCCAGAGCGGCACCTGGATCGACATGCCGGCGATCGACAACGCCTATGTGGTGAACGGCGGCCAGATGCTGCAGCGCTATACCAACGACCTGTTCCTGGCGACGCCGCACCGCGCCATCAACAAGAGCGGCGGCGAACGCTATGCGCTGCCCTTCTTCTGCGACAGCGGCATCGACTGGCCGGTCGCTGCCGTGCCGACCACGGTCGGCCCGGACAAGCCGCCGAAGTACCCGACGACCTGGTACAGCGACTACATGGTCTGGTACCTCAAGCGGAACTACGACGTGCTGAACACGGAGGCGCAGCAGGCCGCGGAATGAGCGCGCCCACCGCCACCATGCCCGACACCATTCCCATCGTCGATCTCGGCCCCTATCTCGCGGGGGAGCCGGGCGCGATCGACCGCACCGCCGCCGAGCTGCGCCGGGCGCTCACGGAAATTGGCTTCTACTTCATCGTCAATCACGGCGTGCCATCGGCACAGGTCCGCGACATCTTCGATCAGGCGGCGCGGTTTCACGCCCAGCCGCTCGAGAAGAAAATGGAAGTCAGGATCGACAAGCACAATGTCGGCTACCTGCCGATGCGCGGCGACACGCTGCGCACCTCGACGGTGCAGGCCGTCACCAAGCCCAACCTCAACGAGGCGCTGTTCGTGGCGCGCGACCTGGCCCACGATCATCCCGACGTGCTCGCCGACCGGCGCTTTCGTAGCGCCAACCGCTGGCCCTCGGACCTGCCGGGCTTCCGCGAATCGGTCGTCGCTTATTGCGAGGCCATGGAGCGGCTGGCGCAACGGCTGGTGCGGCTCTACGCCCGCGCCCTCGACTTGCCGCTGGAATATTTCGACGCCCCCTTCGGCGAGCCGCAATACAAGCTGCGCATGACGCACTATCCGAACCAGGCGGCGGCCGACGATGACGACTTCGGCATCGCCCCGCACACCGACACCAGTTTCCTGACGCTGCTCGCGCCCAACGACGTGCCCGGCCTGTCGATCCGCACACAAGATGGCCAATGGATCGACGCGCCGGTCCTGCCCGGCGCCTATCTCGTGAACGGCGGGCAATTGCTGCAGCGCTGGACCAACGATTTCTGCCTCGCCACGCCGCATCGCGCCGTGAACAGGAGCGGCGGCGAGCGCTATGCGCTGGCCTTCTTCTGCGACAGCACCATCGACTGGCCGATCGCGGCGGTCCCGACCACGGTCGGGCCCGACAAGCCGCCGAAATATCCGACGACCTGGTACACCGACTACATGACGCTCTATCAGAAGCGGACCTACGATCTGTTGGCTGACGACGTACAGGCCGCGGATTGAACACGCCGGCCGATGTTATCGTCCGCGAAGGGCGTGTCGTCTCGGCCCATGGCCCTCAAATCGACGTGGCAATTGACGTGCCGTGGTGGAGCTTCACCAAGACCGTGATCGCCGCGGCCGCCCTGGCGCTCGTGCGCGACGGGCTTCTGGTGCTCGATGCGCCACTTGCCGGAGAACCCTACACGCTCCGCCAACTCCTGCAGCATCGCGCCGGCCTCGCCGACTACGGCGGACTCGCCACCTACCATGATGCGGTCGCATGCCGCGCAGATGCCTGGCCGGCGAGCGAACTTCTCGCCCGCACCGACGCCGATCAACTCATCTATCGGCCGGGCGAAGGCTGGGCCTACTCCAATATCGGCTACCTGCTGGTCCGACGGCTGATCGAGGCGGCGACCGGCGAAGATCTGGGCTCGGCCCTGACGCGTCTCGTCCTGCAGCCGCTCGGCATCGAGGGCGTTCGCCTCGCCGAGCGGCGGGAGGACCTCGCGACGGTCGCGATGGGCGAGACCTGCGACTACGACCCGCGCTGAGTCTATCACGGCCTGCTCGTCGGGCCGCTCCAGGATGCAGCACTCCTGCTCGATCGCCTGATGACGGGCGGGCTGCTGCCGCCCGAGCTGTTGTCCGCGATGCTCGATCGTCATTCCGTCGGCGGCCCCATCGCCGGCCGGCCGTGGCTGACGCCAGCCTACGGTCTCGGCCTGATGATTGGTGGCGCCGAGGGCGACATGACGGTCGTCGGCCACACGGGCGGCGGTCCCGGCTCCGGCATCGCCGTCTATCATCGCAGCGACGCCGGACCATGCACTGCGGCAGCTTTTTCGCCGGGCGACGATCAGGGCGACGTGGAGCGGCGCTGCGTCTTGTCGTTGGCCGCGCCGCCTGCCAAGAAAGATGAGACAAAAGTCGAGACATGAGCGTGGCCAAGCAAGGCCGCCGTCAGGGAGGAATATGCGAACGAGCTGGTGCGTCAGGCTGATTGCCGCCGGCCTTGCGATATTGGTCGGCGCAGCCGTCCAGGCGCAGACCTATCCGCAGCAGTCGGTCACGATGATCGTGCCGTTTCCGCCGGGCGGCGGCACCGACACGGGCGCGCGTCTCCTGGCGCAGAAGCTCTCCGACAAATGGGGCCAGCAGGTCATCGTCGACAACAAGCCGGGTGCTGCCGGCATCGTCGGCGTCGAGATCGCCTCCAAGGCCAAGCCCGACGGCTACACCATCGTCATGGGCAACATCGGCACGCAGGCGATCAATCCCTCGCTCTACAAGAAGCTGCCCTACAACGCCGACACCGCCTTCACGCCGATCACGCTGGTGGCCGAACTGCCGCTGGTGCTGGTGATCAATCCGGCGACCGCGGCCAAGACCACCGCCGAGCTTATCGCGCTGGCCAAGGCCAAGCCCGGCGACCTCACCTATTCGACCTCGGGCAACGGCAGTTCGATGCATCTCGCCGCCGCCCTGTTCGAGAACCAGGCCGGGCTGAAGCTGACGCACGTGCCCTACAAGGGCGGCGGGCCGGCGATCCAGGATCTAATGGGTGGCCATGTCAGCATGTCGTTCGCCACCGTCCTGGAGACCAGCGGCCAGATCAAGTCGGGCAAGCTTCGCGCCATCGCCGTCACCAGCGACAAGCGCTCGCCAGCGCTGCCCGACGTTCCGACCGCCGCCGAAAGCGGCCTGCCCGGCTACAATTCGATCTCGTGGATCGGCCTGTTGGCGCCGGCCGGCACGCCGCAGCCGATCGTCGACAAGATCGCGGCCGACGTGAACGCCGTCCTGACCGAGCCGGCGACGCGCCAGCAGTTCGTCGACCAGGGCGCCATTCCGGTCGGCAGCACGCCGGCCCAGTTCAAGGCCCTGATCGACGCCGACCGCGTGCGCTACGGCAAGATCATCGTGGAAAAGGACATCAAGCTCGAATGAGCGCCCAAATGAGGGACGGCACATGAGCGAGGCCACCCTCGCCCGCGTCGAAGCCCACGTCTTCCGCACGCCGATCAAGGAACCGATCCGCACCTCGTTCGGCACCATGACCGAGCGCGTCGCCGTGTTCGTGCGCGTGGAAGATTCCGACGGCGCGCGCGGCTGGGGCGAGGTCTGGTGCAATTTCCCCACCGCCAGCGCCGAGCACCGCGCGCTGATCTTCGCCGACATCGTGGCGCCGCGGGCGCTTGGCCGTTCGCTCGACGACCCCGTGGCGCTGTGGGGCGAGATCGACCGCGCGCTGCATGTGCTGCGCGTGCAGAGCGGCGATGCCGGCGCGCTGTCGGCCGCCGCCGCGGGTCTCGACCTCGCGATCCACGATCTCCGCGCGCGCAAGCGCGGCCTGCCGCTGTGGCGGGCGCTTGGTGGGAGTGACGACCGGCCGGTGCCGGTCTACGGCTCAGGCCTCAATCCCGGACCGGGTGCGTTCGACACCGTCGAGCGCCTGCGGGCCGCGGGCTACCGCGCCTTCAAGACAAAGGTCGGGTTTGGCGCGGCGACCGATCTCGGCACGCTGCGGCCGGTCGCGCGGGCGCTGGACGACGGCGAACGGCTGATGGTCGACGTCAACCAGGGCTGGGATCTCCGCACCGCCTGCACCATGGCGCCCAAGCTCGCCGAGTTCGGCCTGCATTGGATCGAGGAGCCGCTGGCGGCCGACCGGCCGATGGCCGAGTGGACACAGGTCGCCGCCGTGGCGCCGACACAGATCGCCGCCGGCGAAAACCTGCGCGGCGCCGGTCCCTTCCAGGAGATGATCGGTTCGGGCCTGTTCGGCATCATCCAGCCCGATGCGGCCAAATGGGGCGGCCACTCTGGTTGCCTGCCCGTGGCACGCGCTGCGCTGGCTGCCGGCCGGACCTACTGCCCGCATTTCCTGGGGGGCGCGCTCGGCCTCCTGCATTCGCTCCATCTGCTGGCGGCGGTCCGCGGCCCCGGCCTGCTGGAAGTCGACGCCAATGCCAATCCACTGCGCGAAGGCCTGCTGGGCGACCTTTTGACCGTGCGCGACGGCGCCGTGTCCCTTCCCGGAGGCCAAGGACTCGGTCTAGAACCGGACATCAAATCGCTCGCCGCCCTCAGAACCCTGCACCTGGAGCGGCACGTCTAAGAAACGAAGAGGAAACAACATGCTCGGCCTGATGCAAGACCGCCCGCTGCTGATCTCGCAGATCATCGACTACGCCGCGGCCTACTATTCCGATGTCGAGATCGTCTCGCGCACGGTCGAGGGCCCGATCCACCGCTACGGCTACCGCGACGCCCAGAAGCGCGCCAAGAAGCTCGCCGAGGCGCTACAGGGGCTGGGCATCAAGCTCGGCGACCGCGTCGGCACCATTGCCTGGAACGGCTACCGCCATTTCGAACTCTACTTCGGCATCTCCGGCATCGGCGCCGTGCTGCACACGCTCAATCCGCGGCTGGCGCCCGAGCATGTGGCCTATATCGCCAACCATGCCGAGGACCAGCTCATCTTCGTCGACCTCAACCTGCTGCCGATCGTCGAGGGCGTGTTCGACAAACTGACCACGGTGAAGCATGTCGTGGTCATGACCGACCGCGCACATATGCCGGCCTCGTCCAAGATCCCCAAGCTGCTGTGCTACGAAGAGCTGATCGCCGACAAGCCGGGCACGCTCAAGTGGCCCGACTTCGACGAGCGCACGGCCTCGTCGCTCTGCTACACCTCGGGCACCACGGGCAATCCGAAGGGCGTGCTCTATTCGCACCGCTCGACCCTCATCCACACCATGATGGCGTCCAACGGCTCGGTGATCGCGATGAATCCCGACACGACGCTGCTGCCGGTGGTGCCGATGTTCCATGCCAATGCCTGGGGCCTCGTTTATGCCGCGCCGATCTGCGGCGCCAAGCTGGTGTTTCCCGGCGCCAAGCTCGACGGCGCCAGCGTCTACGAGCTGCTCGACAAGGAACAGGTGACGTTGAGCGCCGGCGTGCCGACGGTCTGGCTCGCCCTGCTCGACTACTGCGCCCAGAACAAGTTCAAGATGTCGTCGGTCAAGCGCACCGTGATCGGCGGCTCGGCCGTACCGATCAGCATGATCGAGCGCTTCTGGAAGGAACACGGCGCGGAAGTCATCCAGGGCTGGGGCATGACCGAGATGAGCCCGCTCGGCACGACGACGCGCTTCAACCGCGGCGAGCGCGATCTGCCCGACGCCGAGCGCTTCGCCATCACCGCCAAGCAGGGCCGGCCGGTGTTCGGCTGCGAAATGAAGATCGTCGACGATGAGGGCAATGACCTGCCGCAGGACGGCAGCGTCTCGGGCAACATGGTGGTGCGCGGCCCCTGGATCGTCTCGGGCTACATGAAGGGCGATGGCAAGAGCCAGTTCGGCGCCGACGACTGGTTCCAGACCGGCGATGTCTGCAAGATCGAAGCGGATGGCTCGGTCGTCATCACCGACCGCTCCAAGGACGTGATCAAGTCGGGCGGCGAGTGGATCAGCTCGATCGACCTGGAAAACGCCGCCATGGGCTGCCCGGGCGTGGCCGAAGCCGCGGTGATCGGCGTGCCGCATCCCAAGTGGGACGAGCGGCCGTTGCTGATCGTCGTGCGCCGGCCCGAGGCCGAGGTCAGCAAGGGCGACGTGCTGAAGTTCCTCGAGGGCAAGATCGCCAAGTGGTGGATGCCCGACGACGTGCAGTTCATCGACGCCATCCCGCACGGCGCCACCGGCAAGATCCTGAAGACGGCGCTGCGCAAGCAGTTCGAGAATTACAAGCTGCCGGCCTGATTAGGGACGACCGGGCGTCGGGCCGCGACATCGACGACCACCGCCGCCAGCACGATCGCCCCACCGGCAAGTGTGGCGGCGGCCGGTGTCTCACCGAATGCCAGCCATACCCAGAGCGTGCCGAGCGGCGTCTGCAGCACGCCGATCAGCGCGCCGCGCGTCGCCGACACCAGCGGCGTACCCAGCGCCAGCAGGAGCAGGCCGAGGCCGAACTGGCTAGTGCCGAACAGGCCCAGCAGGAACAGCTCTTGGCCGCTCACCGACAAGGGCCGGGCGAACGGCAACACGATCAACGCACACAACAGGGCTGACAGTCCGACGGCCGGCAACATGCTGATCCCGGGATTGCGCCGGATCAGCACCAGGACCATCGCCATCAGGACGGCCATGGCGAAGGCCAACAGATTGCCCGCCAGGTGTCCGTCCGCGCCGGCGAAGCCCGTCATGACCGCGACGCCCAGCAGCGCCGCCAGCGTGGCCATCAGCGTGATCCTGTCCTCGCGCTCGCCCAGCACCAGCCAGGCCATGCCCGCCGTCACGAAGGGGATCGTGGCGTCGATCACCAGCACGTCGGCCACGCTGGAGAGCTTCAAGGCATTCAGGAAACAGACCGTCGCCACCGCCGAGCAGAGCGCTGTCAGCAGTCCGTCCCGGCCGATGTCCAGGATCGCCCGGACAACGCGTCCGCGCTCGCGGTATGCCAAGACGACGAACAGGAGCAGCCCGCCGAACAGGCCACGCCAGAACAGCATCGTCCAGGCGTCGACGTCGACCAGCCGCGTGTAGAAGCCGCCACTCGAGTAGGCGGCGGCCGACGCTGCGAGCAGCGCCGTGCCGAGCCAGGCGCTCTTGTTCTGCCTGTTATTTGACAAGGGCCACGCAGTCGATCTCCAGGTCGAATGGGCCAAACCATCCCCCGGGGCAAAAGAAGGTGCGCGCGGGCTTATGCGCGCCGAAATATTCGGCGTAGATCCCGTTCACGATCGCGAAATAGGCCGGATTCGAGCAATAGACCGTGCACTTCACGACCCGGTCGAGCGCCGAACCCGCCGCCTCGAGGCAGCTCTTCAGATGCTCGAGCACGCGCCTGGCCTGCTGGTCGATGGGCAGGATGTCGTAGGCGCCTGTTTCGGGATTCACCGGCGGCATGCCGGACACATAGACCCAATCGCCCGCCCGAACGACCGACGACGTCGGCACATTGTTGCGCTCGGCAAACTTCGTCAGCGCGGGAACGTCAGGCTTGGAAATCTCGATCATCAGACTCTCCTACAGGAAGGGAACGAAGGGCACGCGTTCGCGCCGTGTGACCCGGGGTATGAGTTCCTTGATCGCCGCTTTGAAGTGGTCGGTCGCCTCATGCTCCGCCCAGCCGGCCTCGTTGGCGTAGAGTTCGAAAATGAAGAACAGCGACCTGTTTGTCGGCGACCGGTAGGAGAGAAAGAGTTTGACTCCCGGCTCCGCCATCGTGGGTTCCGTCAGAACCCGCAGGATCTCGGCAAGAGCCTCCGCCTCACCTTCCTTCGCCTCGAGCATGATCGCGACGACAAAGCCATCGTTCAGGGCGGCGAGCGAGTCGGGCGGGATCCAATTTGTGAGCATGAGAGCCTCCGTTGAGTTCGGTTCATCGCTATAGACACCCACTCCTGACAACGTTGTGTCAGTAGTGAAAAAGGCCTATAAAATAGGCCTCATGCGTCGCTCCGACCGCCTGTTCGACATCATCCAGCGCCTGCGCACAGCGTCAGGCCCGGTAACGGCGGCAGCGTTGGCGGCCGGCCTCGAGGTGACCCCGCGCACGGTCTATCGCGACATCGCCACGCTCCAGGCGCGCCGCGTGCCGATCGAGGGCGCGGCCGGGATCGGCTATGTGCTGCGCAAGGGCTTCGACCTGCCGCCGCTGATGTTCACCATCGACGAAGTCGAGGCGATCGCCGTGGGCGCCCGCCTCGTCCGGCGCCTGCGCGATCCCAAGCTGCAGGAGGCCGCCGACGCGGTGCTGGCCAAGGTAACGGTCGTGCTGCCCGACCGGATGCGTAGCCATCTTTCGGCGACACCGATCTATGTCTCCCCGGGCATTGCGGCCGAGGCGCAGGGCGCAGACCTCGCCGAAATGCGCGCCGCCATCCGCGACAGCCGGAAGCTCTATATCGCCTATGCCGACGTCACCGGCCGGCGCAGCAACCGCACGATCTGGCCGATCGCCATGGCCTACTACGTCGATGTCACGCTGGTCGGGGCCTGGTGCGAGCTCCGAGCTGACTACCGGAATTTCCGCGTCGAGCGCATCCAGTCGTCCAAGGTGCTGGATGAGCATTTCGACCAGGACAACGGCCGGCTGTTTCGTGAATGGTCGGCGCTCCCCAAGGAGCGCCCGGCAGGGTAGACTGGGGATATGACCATCGACATCAAACCCATCGATCCGGTCTCGCGCGCCTTCTTCGCAGGCGTTGTCTCCGGCATCGACCTCACCCGCCGCCTCACAGACGCAGAGGTGGCCGCCATCCACGCCGGCATGGACCGCTACGGCGTGCTGGTCTTCCACAACCAGCAACTCAGCGACGACCAGCAGCTCGCCTTCAGCCGCCAGCTCGGGCCGCTGGAACAGGCGACCGGCGACATCGCGGCCCCGCAGGACCGCCGCATGAGCATGGACCTGAACGACATCTCCAATCTCGACAAGCATGGCGAGGTGCTGCCGCGCGATGACCGTCGTCGCCTGTTTGGCCTCGGCAACCAGCTCTGGCACTCCGACAGCTCGTTCAAGGACGTGCCGGCCAAGTATTCGCTGCTGTCGGCCCGCAAGATCCCGCCGACCGGTGGCAACACCGAGTTCGCCGACATGCGCGCGGCCTACGATGCGCTGGACGAGGCGACTAAGCGCGAAGTCCACGATCTCATCTGCGCTCACAGCCAGGTCTTTTCACGCGGCATCCTGGGGTTCGACGATTTCACGGAGGCCGAGCGCCTGAAGTGGGTGCCGGTGCGCCAGCGCCTGGTGCGGCGCCATCCCGGTAGCGGACGGCTGTCGCTCTATCTCGCCTCCCATGCCGGCGGCATCGAAGGCTGGCCGGTGCCCGAGGCCCGCGCCTTCCTGCGCGACCTCACCGAACACGCGACGCAGCGCCAGTTCGTCTATGCCCATGTCTGGAAGCCGTGGGACCTCGTGATGTGGGACAACCGTGCCACCATGCACCGCGCCCGGCGCTACGATCCCAAGGAAGTCCGCGACATGCGCAGAACCACACTCACCAATGAAGTGTCGAGCCTGGAGCAGGCGCCGTAGCGACCTGATGCGCCTCCAGTTCCTCGGTTCCGGCGACGCCTTCGGCAGCGGCGGCCGCTTCAACACCTGCTTCCATCTCGAGCGCCAGGAGCACGGCAACGTGCTGATCGACTGCGGCGCCTCCTCGATGGTGGCGATCCGCAAATGGGAGGTCGAGCCCAATTCGATCTCGACGGTGCTGGTGAGCCACCTGCACGGCGATCATTTCGCGGGCCTGCCCTTCTTCCTGCTCGACGCCCAGCTCGTGAGCCGGCGGACCGCGCCGCTACTGCTGGCCGGTCCGCCGGGCTTCGAGGAGCGACTGATGATCGTCATGGAGGCGATGTTCACGGGCTCGACCACGGCGCCGCGCAAGTTCGCGCTCGAGATTCGTGAGCTCGAGCTGCACGAGCGTGCCGAGATCAATGGACTCGCCGTCACGCCCTACCTGATGAAGCATTTCAGCGGCGCGCCGTCCTATGCGCTCCGGATCGAGACCGAAGGCAAGGTGCTCACCTACTCCGGCGATACCGAATGGGTGGACGAGCTGATCCCGGCCGGCCGTGACGCCGATCTCTTCATCTGCGAGGCCTATTTCTTCGACAAGGCGATGAAGTACCACGTCGACTACAGCACGCTGATGAAGCGCCTGCCCGACATCGGCGCCAAGCGCACCATCATCACCCACATGAGTGCCGAGCTTCTGGACCGCCAGAGCGAGATTGCCTGCGAAGCGGCCCACGATGGGCTGATCGTCGAGTTCTAAGCCGGGGCGGTCAGCCCTTCGGGCCCCACTCCTCGAGCATGGTGTTCGTCGCGGCATCGAGCGGCCGGGTGTTGCGCAACACGAGGCCGTGCATCTTCAGCACATCCTCCGGGGTCTTGTCCCGGCCGACGCCGGGAAACACCGGCCGGCCGCGCGGCACGCTCGCCTCGGCCCGGCTGAGGAAGAAGGCATCGTAGCCGATGTTGAGGAACAGGCCGAACACGTCGGTTCCGCCCACCACCGCCAGCATGCCGTCGTCGACGCCGAGCCGCTGCCAGGCCTCCTCGAACGGCGCCGTCGCCGGGTTCCACAGCACGGCCAGCGGATTGTTCGGATCGGGTATGAGCCGCTGCACGCGCCGCGTCAGGATGATCCGGCGCCGCGCCGCCTCCTTGGGGCCGCCCTCGGCCGAATGGCGGCCATTGGCGACCGCCGAGGCCCGGTCGAGCGAGGCCTGGTAGAACGCCTGATCGGCTGGAATTTTCAGGGCCTCGGGAAACGAGCTGTCCGAGCCCGCGATCATCCCCTCGCGCGAGACGATGGCGAAACCTTCGATCCGGGGACGCTTCATTGCCATGCTCAGCCTCTCAGACGCCCATCGCGCCGACGGTGGCGCCTCGTATAGCGAGCTCGCCCGGCCAATGGATCCCGTCAATCGGGGCTTTATCCTAGCGCAAATGAAAGCGGCGGGGAAAACCCCGCCGCTTCCGCTT
>Ga0194051_1000290_pt1 | contig 29582 bp, 31 predicted proteins | sample SepL2320m_MetaG_FD_161275 | JGI IMG/M metagenome (GOLD analysis project Ga0194051, IMG submission 161275) | Anoxic zone freshwater microbial communities from boreal shield lake in IISD Experimental Lakes Area, Ontario, Canada - Sep2016-L239-20m | ecosystem: Environmental > Aquatic > Freshwater >... | reverse complement strand
CATCCGCTGTTCGTGTTCAACCAGTTCGGCGACCTCGAACGCTGCGCCCTGCGCCCGGGCAATGTTCACAGCGCAGACGACTGGAGGAGTGTGCTGCAGCCTGTCGTTGAGCGTTACCGGGAACGGGCCCTGCGCCGCTACTTCCGGGGCGATGCCGCCTTCGCCTCACCCGACATCTATGAGTTTCTGGAGACAGAGGGCTACAAGTATACGATCCGTCTCAAGGCGAACGCCATCCTTCAGGACCGTATCGCCAGCCTGCTGACGCGGCCCGTCGGCCGGCCGCCCCATCATGTGGTCCGGACCTACGCCAGCTTCAGCTATCAGGCAGGGTCATGGGACAGAAAGCGCCGCGTCGTCGCCAAAGTTGAGTGGCACCCTGGTGAGCTCTATCCTCGTGTCGGCTTCATCGTCACCAACCTGAGCCGTCAGGCGGTGAAGGTTGTCGCCCTCTACAACATGCGCGGCACCTGCGAGCAGTGGATCAAGGAAGGCAAGGGCGCGATCAAGTGGACCCGCCTGTCATGCCGCACGTTCGCCGCCAATGCAGTCCGTCTCCAGCTTCACGCCCTCGCCTACAATCTCGGCAACTTCCTGCGCACCCTCGCAACACCCGACCCGATCAAGGACTGGTCGCTGACCAGCCTGAGGGAGAAGTTGATCAAGATCGGCGCGAAGATCATCAGCCACGGCCGCTATGTTGCCTTCCAGATGGCCGAAGTCGCTATCCCGAGACAACTCTTCGCCGACATTCTGCGGCTGATCGCCGAACTGCGGCCACCGCCTGATCCATCACCGGCGTGAAAGGCCCGGTTGTCATGCGTTCCAGCTCAAACCAAGGGAGAGGTGCGTCTTGATCAACGCACAATCACGGCAAAATCGACATTCCCGGCAAGCAATAAGCAGAAATTGCGGTCATGGCAGACTGTCGACGCTGTTTGCCAAGGGCCGGTCTTGCATCCGGCCCAAAAATTGCGCAAATCTTGGACCTAACAAGCCGGTCATCCGGTGGATGTCGGTTAATGTCTCGCGAGAAACTTTTGCTGAACGGAATGCACTTCGATGAAATCCAAGCGCCGAAAATTGAATTCCGCCGCCAAGCCGAACAAGGAAACCAAGCTCTCGCGCACCCATGCGCCCGCCGGTCTTTCCCCGCTGGATTGGCAACGGGGCTTGCGCCGCCAATTCGGCCGCGAGCAGGCCTTCGGGATGGAAAATCTGGGCGGCGAACCGTTTTTCTCCGAGTTCCGGATCACCAATCCCGCTTCGAAATCCGGCTATCGCGTGGCGATCCGCGGCTTGGGCCCGGGCGGCAATTTTTGTTCATGTCCCGATTACGCGACCAGCGAACTGGGCACCTGCAAGCACATCGAATTTACGCTCGCCAGGCTTCTGAAAAGACGTGGCGCCAAAAAGGCGTTCGCTGAGGGACGCCAGCCGGCCTTTTCCGAATTGTATTTGCGCAATGACGGCCGTCGCTGTGTGCATTTTCGCGCGGGGACGGATTGTCCGCCGGTTTTGGCCAAGGCTGCCGCCGGTCTGTTCGACGCCGGTCGCAACGGGATGCTGGCGGAAAAGCGCTTTGGCGAGCTGGAGCATTTCATGGCCGCAGCATCGAAGAGCGGCCATGAGCTGCGCGCCTACGACGACGCGCTCGATTTTGTCGCGGGTAGGCGTGATGAGGAACGGCGGGTTCTTGTACTGGAAAGGCTGTTCCCGCAGGGCGCTGCCGATCCCAAGATGACAAACCTCCTCAAGGTGCCGCTTTATCCTTATCAGGCCGAGGGTGCGCTGTTCGCGGTGCGTGCTGGCCGCGCTCTGATCGGCGACGACATGGGTTTGGGCAAGACCATTCAGGCGGTTGCCGCGGCGGAAATACTCGCACGGCATTTTGGCACCTCGAAAGTGCTGGTTATCTGCCCAACTTCGCTCAAGTACCAGTGGCAGAGCGAGATCATGCGTTACTCCGGGCGACAGGGCGAAAACGCGGCCCGCGTTCTTGCCGGCGGCCGGGCGCAAAGGCAGAAGGACTATGCCCTAGACGACTTTTGCAAGATCACCAACTACGAGAAACTGAAGCCCGATCTGGACTTGATTACCGCCTGGGCGCCCGATCTCGTGATCGTCGATGAAGCGCAACGGGTGAAAAACTGGAACACAATTGCCGCGCGCGCCTTGAAGCGCATCGATAGCCCTTACGCGATTGTGCTCACCGGGACGCCACTGGAAAACAAGCTGGAGGAATTGATTTCCATTGTCCAGTTTGTCGATCAGCACCGCCTAGGGCCAACCTGGAAGCTCTTGCACGAGCATCAGGTCAAAGACGAAGCGGGGCGCGTCACAGGCTATACCGGGTTGGAGAAGATTGGCCAAACGCTGGCGCCGATTATGATCCGCCGGCGCAAATCCGAGGTGCTGCGGCAACTACCTAGCCGGACCGACCAGAACCTGCTGGTGCCGATGACGCAGATGCAGATGCTCTATCACCAGGAAAACGCCGACGTGGTGGCGAGAATTGTCCAGCGCTGGCGCAAGACAAGGTTCCTGTCGGACAAAGATCAGCGGCGGTTGACTTGTGCCCTGCAGAATATGCGCATGTCGTGCAACAGCACCTATCTGCTCGACCGGGAAAGCGACCACGGGGTCAAGGCCGACGAATTGGCGGCGTTGCTAGATGACCTGTTCGTGCAGCCTCAGGCCAAAGCGGTGGTGTTTTCGCAATGGACGCGGACTCAGGACATTGTCATCCGCCGGTTGGAAGCGCGCGAGTTTGGTTACGTCAGCTTCCATGGCGGCGTGCCGCCGGAAAAACGGCTGGCACTGGTTGAGCAGTTTCGAGACGACCCGGCCTGCCGCGTGTTCCTATCCACCGATGCCGGTAGTACGGGCCTTAATCTGCAGCATGCTTCGACGCTTGTGAACATGGACTTGCCTTGGAACCCGGCAATTCTCGAGCAACGCATCGCGCGCATCCATCGTTTGGGCCAGAAGCGGCCGGTTCAGATCATAAATTTCGTGTCAAAAGGCACCATCGAAGAGGGCATGCTTTCGGTGCTGGCGTTTAAGCGCTCCTTGTCGGCAGGAATTCTTGACGGCGGTACAGGCGAGATATCGTTCGGCGGGTCGCGCCTCAACCGCTTCATGAAGGACGTGGAAAACGTCACTGGGAGTATGGGCGAGGGCGAGGCTATGACCCCGGCTGAAGAAGCGAGGAATTTCGTCGCTGCCGATGACGCCGGATCCGTGGAAAATGTGGATGCGATTGTAAACATTGGCGCTGGCGAGACGGCGACCGCACGGATTGACGGGGCTGGAGCATCACCTCGCGATGCAGGCCCCGATCCGTGGCAAGCATTGGTGCAGGTCGGTGCGCAGTTTATTGCCGCTCTCGCGGCCGCCAACGATCCCAACGCTCCGGCGCATCCATGGATTGAGCGCGATCCAGCCACCGGCGCGCAAAACCTCAAAGTGCCACTGCCCCCGCCGGAAACCGCGAGACAACTTGCCAATGTGCTTTCGGCGCTCGCGGACAGCATGAGGGACAAGTTTGCGTGATGGGCGGCAGCTAAACGAATGATCGCTTCAGTTGCCAGGTCGGTGATGAAACCTCTGACCGCGCGACAGACAGCAGAGGAATTGTCACATCGGTCTGAACCGTTCCTGCTATCTTTCCGGCCGCCCGATTTGCGGAGGTAATTTGACCGGACATGTCCGTCTCAGACGTACGTCTGGCAAGCCTTGCGTCAGAATCTTTGCGACGCTGGTCGATCCAGGCTTCCACCTCCGCGAGATCCCAGACGACGCAGCGGGGTGTAAGATTGAAGCGACGGGGAAATTCGCCGCGGCGCTCCATTTCGTAAATCGTGGTGTCTGCAAGCGGTACGACCAGTCTGAGTTCCTTTCGGCGCAGCATCCTTTTCACGCGGTCGAGTGAATTGAAACTTGGAATGTCGAGAGGGGACAGCGGTCGCCCCATTTGAACTTGAGCCAAGGTCATTCTCCATGACGGGGAGCCAAAGGACTCTCCCTCGGCAGATCTCCCATCATGACAATCTGCTCAGACCTCTCACTCTCGCTTCAGCATCGGAGATCGGCGCCGCCGTTGTTTCGGCTAACCTGGATTGCTATCACTCCGAATGAGATGGGGTGTCGTGATACCGTGGCGTAGTTTGGCGTCCTCTCGGATTTGAGTGTTTTCTGACGGTAGAAACAACGGTGTTTGGATTTCTCTGATTTTTTAAACCAGCAAAATCAACGCGATAATTGGCTCGTTTACAATCGAGTGGGAGTAATCGCAGCCGTCCGGCTTTAATCCCCGCCAATCAGCCGGTGTGCCTTGCGACCTCCGCGCTCGATCGAGGCCGGTGCCTCGTCCTTGTCGATGAGCGTGCGCGCCATGCCAAGGCAGCGCTCTGCCAGTTCGGCAGCGCCTTTCGCGAGTTCTTCCGAGTGGGCGACGATGCGGACGTTGTTTTCCATGTCCTCATGCGTCCAGCCGCGCGAGTGGGCGATGTAGGGGAACTGCGGGAAGACGTAGCCCAGCTCACCGAAGAAGCCGAGCATCTGGCCCGCCACCGACTGGATGTTGTCCTGCCCCCCGATGATGATGAAGCCTGCCACCTTGTTGCGGATCAGCACGCGGTTGTGGATGGTGATGGCGTTCTGCACGCAGTTCAGTCGCTCCGCCATCTTGAAATAGAGCGAGGAGGCGGCACCCCAGCGGATTGGCGTGGCCACGATGATCGCATCGGCCCAATGCACCAGCGCCTCATAGACCTGATCCATCTGGTCCTTCGAATCCATCTGCGTGATGGAGCAGGGCCAGGTGCAGGCGTGTGCGGCCTTCGAATAGTAGCCCTCGCAAGTGCGGAAGTTCAGGTCATTGAGCTTGATGGTCTTCGTCTCGGCGCCGCTCGCTGCCGCCGCAGCAACTGCCGCCGCGAGCACGTGGTCCGAGCCGGAGAAGCGCGGGTTCTTCGCGTCCATTGCGGTGGTCGAGAGGCCGAGCAGGCGCAGCGGGCCGGGTTCGCGCTTCACGGGACGCGCCAGCGGATGCGGCGCATGCGGCGACTTCACCCGCGGTGTGGCATTGGCGAGGTCGACCAGCACCCGCCCGTTCTCCACCTTCACGGGGTATGAAGGCACGAAGTCCGTCTCGCTGCCGGGCTCGCCCTGGCCTGAGCAGCGGTGATATTTCCAGCCATGCCACGGGCAGACGACGTAATCCCCGTCCAGCTGGCCTTCACCCAGCGGGCCGCCGACATGGTTGCAGGCATTCGACAGGACGCCGAAGGCGCCATCTTTCCAGGTGACGGCCAGCGCCGTTCCGCCGGCGCGCACGCGCGACACGGGTTGGGCGCGCAGGTCTTCTGCCGCGCCGATGTCCATCCAATTCGCTTGCGTCATGCCTCTTGCCTCCTGCCGAAACCAGCGCAGCCTAATCCGCATCGGGGCAGGCCAGAAGCGGAATTTGCAACACGAATTCCTGTTCTTCGTGGTGCAATCATTCATGCATGATGAAGCGTTTCAGAAACCGCCGAAGTGGTAGGCCACGCCCGCGCGCACGACGTTGGTCTGGAGCGTTTGCTTGTAACTGTACTTCAGGTTTTCCGCGCCCTCGGTCACCGTCACGAGGTTCAGGTCCTGATTTCCATACCAGCCATGGAGATATTCCGCCTTGAGGGAGATATTGTCGGTGAGGAGGAATTCGGCTCCTGCGCCCAGTTGCCAGCCGAATTCCGTGCCGGAGTCTCCGCAGTCGACGGCGCTGCCCGCATACTCCGAGCGGAAGTAGCCGCAGAGATCGCTGCCGATGTCCATGCTCAACCAGCTCGGCCCGCCCGTCACGTAGATGAGCCCGCGCTCCCCCACGAGCGCACCCAGCCGCGCGCGAAACGAGGCATCCCAACCAAATGATGTATCTGTGGTGACATCGCCGGGAATATGGCTTTTCCCCTCGGCATGATCCCAGTTGAGGTCAGCCTCGAGGCCAAGGACGACCCTGTCCAACCGATAGTTGAAGCCGAGGTAACCGCCGGCAGAGGCACCATCGAGGAGATTGTCCAGCACGTCGAGGCCGCTCGGCACGCCGTCGTTATTGCTGCCGCCAAGACAGCCTGAGACTGGCGACAGGGCGCCGGTAATGCAGAAGTCTGCGTCGCTGCCCGTTCCCTTCAGATTGCCGGCCTGGGCGCCAAGATAGAAGCCGGTCCAAGGATCGTTTGCAGGAACAGCAATGTCAGCGCCGAACGCCGGAAGCGTTGCCGCGGAAACGGAGAGCAGAAAGCCGCTGGCCAGCGCCGGAAGGTGGCGGAATTGCATTGTGGTTCCATGATAGGCTCTTGATTCACGAGGAGCGACCTCGGTGTTTCTACGATAAAGCATCCAGGCCAACAGACAAGCCATCGATTTCAAAACGTCTTTGGAAATCAATTGTTAACCATTGGTGACTGCGTGATGCAGGGGGCATTGCCCGAGATGGAATGCGAGAGCTGCATCGCACATGGCAATCACCGCCGAAATCGGCTTCAGTGCAGCGAAGAAATGCTGAAGGAGCGGCTGGCATGCCCGCAGACGAACATCACGGCCGCATGGCGGATATGGAGCGGCGGATCGCCGAACAGGATCGGGTGATCGCCGATCTGAACGACATGGTCGTCGCACAGTGGCGAAAAATCGACAATCTGGACCGCCGCCTGGGCGAATTGCGCGAGGAGTTCGACGCGTCGGCAGCAGGCCGACCAGACGGGAGGGAGCCGCCGCCACCTCACTACTGATCAGGCGGATTACTTCTCCACCGGCAGCAACTGCATGTGGCACATCCCATCCGCCCACAAGTCGTCATGGGTGTTCTGCCGGGTGAATGTCAGCACCCTCCAGGGCACGTAGGAACCGTCTGCGAGCACATAGCCGAGGTCCTGCATCTTCCGGTCCCACTGCGTTCCATCGACGAGAACCTTCCCGTCCGCCAGGTTCTTGAAACAGGGAAACTCGATCGTCTGTGACTGGGTGACCGCCGCCTCGGCGGGCAGGCCGGCGAGTGCCAGCAACAGACTCATGTATCGGACGCGGCGCATGGGTTTAAGCCTCGGCGCGAGGTCCTGCCTTGTCAATCACGTCGATCACGAATTGACGCCGCACCTCACATTGCCGGACGCCACTGAGACCATCGCGGATGGCGTCGCGCCGTTTCGCGAGCACGCATGCATCGTTGAAAACAGCATGACCATGCAATATTGAGTTGTCTCGAAGCCTGATGTGTTCCGTGGGGCTGGCGGCCCGGCCCCGGATCATCTAGAGGCGTTGCAACAGGTGGCGCTTGCCGCCGTTCGGAACCACGGAGCATGGCATGAACAAGCGGCAGGTTGCACTGGGTGTCTTCGCGGGCTTGGCGGGAGCGGCCCTCATCCCGGCAACCGTTGGCGCAGCAGGTGGCGCGGGTGAAGTCGATGCCAGGGCGGCCATTCTCGGCTGGCTTGACGCGCTGGCCAGCCATGATGCCGCAACCGTCGCCAAGGTGCTGGCGCCTGAATTCCAGATCATGCGTTCCGACGGCAGCGGCTACGACAGCACGAACTATCTCGCCAACCTTCCCAAGTTCAATGGCGAGCCTGAGATCATGGAGCTTGCCTTCGGTGCGAACGGCGACCTGCTCGTCGCCCGCTACAATCTCAAGCTCGAGCAGAAGATTGGCGACAAGCCGGTGCAGTCTCTGGCGCCGCGCCTCTCGGTGTTCCGCAAAGACGCCGCAGGCTGGCTGATCGTGGCGCATGCCAATTTCGCGCAGATCGGCTGACGGCGAACACCGTGATGACATCCGAGATCATCAAGGAACTCACCCTGCAGCTTTCCACCATCACGGAGGGTGTTGCTGCGCTCGTCATCGCCATTGCCGTGATCGAGGGTGTGTTCCGCACGCTGCTCGTGATCCTGCAGAGCTTTTCGCCCGCCGGGTCCTCCGCCTCGCATGAGGCGAAGGAAGACGTGCGGCTGCGGCTTGGGCGGTGGCTGGCGCTGGCGCTGGAATTCCTCCTCGCCGCCGACATCCTGCGCACGGCGGTGGCTCCCACCTGGTCGGAAATCGGCCAGCTCGCCGCGATCGCCACGATCCGGACGGCGTTGAACTTCTTCCTGCAGCTTGAAATAGATCGGGCGGAGCAGCGCAAGTCCACCCCGCCCGAAGCGCGCGTCGGCTAGGTCATTTCGGCGCGAAGACCGTCTTCCAGTCGTCCTTCATGCTGACGACGGTCCAGCCGCGCTTCGGGGCATCTTTCAGCGCCTCGACCAGCGTGCCGCTGCTCTTCGGGTTCACGTCATACTGATATTCGCGTTCGCCGTCGGTGTGGCGGATGATGACACCGAGGCTCGGGCGTGGATTGGCGATGGTGCCATATTCCAGCATTTCCTTGTCGCCGTCGCTGTTGCCGAAGACCGCAATCGGACGCTTGCCGATGAACTGGTAAATACCGGCAGGCTTTCCCGCCTTGTCGTCCACGAACAGGTTGTCCATCGTCTTCACCAGCACGGGCCCGCTGTCGCGCAGTTCATATTTCACCCGCGCCGTGGAACCGACCACCTGTCCTGGCGGGATGCCATAGACGCGGTCGCTCCACACCCGCATGAAATCGGCGCCGCCGCCTGACACGATGTAGGTGGTGAAGCCATTGGCGCGCATGAAGGCCAGCACCTCCTGCATCGGCTGGTAGGTGAGCTGGTCATAGAGAACGTCGAAGCGCGGGTGCTTCGCCGTGGCGATCCAGGCCTCGACCGCCTTCGCGAATTCGTCGGTCGTCATGCCGGAATGAGTGATGTTGATGATCTGCAGCAGGCCTTCATGGTGGGGCCCGGCCATCAGCTTGTCGTAGTCGCCTGCGAGCAGTGCCTTCACCATCGGGTCGGCGGCGATCTTGGGGTCCTCCGCGGCGTGCCGCTTGGCCTCGTCGACCGCAAAGGCCATCTGGAAGGGAATCGGGTTTTCAGGCCACAGCACGCCATCATTGTCGAACACCGCGATGCGCTCGCTCTCCGGCACGAAGTCAGGCGCCCCCGGCGTGGTTACCTTGGTGACGAAGTCGATGATCGCGCTTTTCGCGGCCCCATCGTTCCATGAGGGCAGCGGGTCGGCGGCGTGGGCATAACCCGCCGAAAGCACGGCGAGAACAAGGACAATGAACTGAACAAAGAGATTCTGGCGTCGCGTCGCGAATTCCGTGATCATCCTGCTGGTCCTTCTCCGATGCATGCACTGTCGAATCTAGCGGGGGCGGAGAAAAGCAACTGTTGCGAGCCGCACAATCCGATCCGGAGGTCACATGACTGAACCGCTGCATGAACTCACGTTGTCCCGTCTCATTGCCGCCCCGCGCTTAGCCGTCTGGCGCTGCTGGACCGAACCGGAGTTGATCAAGCAGTGGTTCACGCCGCGGCCCTGGACGACCCCCGTTGTCGAGACCGACCTGCGGCCGGGCGGTGCCAGCTACATGCTGTTCCGCGGTCCCAATGGCGAGGAGTTTCCCAACCGAGGTGTCTATCTTGAAGTGGTGCCGCAGCAGAGGCTGGTGTTCACCGATGCCTATCTCGAGGCATGGGTGCTCTCGGCCGAGCCTTTCATGACGGCTGTCGTCACCTTCGCCGACGAGGCGGGCGGCACGCGTTATGAGGCGCGCGTCCGGCACTGGTCGGAGGCCGCCATGATGCGCCACGAGGAGATGGGGTTCCACGCAGGTTGGGGCAAGGCGGCCGACCAGCTCGAGGATGAGGCGAAGAGGCTCGCCGCCGCCTGAGCTACCAGTTGCGGGAGGAGAAGATATAGAGGCGCAGCGCGCCGTTGCTGCCGATCTGAACGCCTGCCACCTGCCACGGCTTCACGTGGTTCTTGGCGAGTGCCGCGGCGGTCACGGGATTGGCGGCCAGGTTCCGCTGCAGCTTGGCGACACCGGCGGCATTGCGCTGGGTCATGATCTTGAATTCCTGCCAGTCGGGAATATCACCCCGGAACATCGGCACCGTGGGGATGTCGAGACGGATGACGCCGACGCTCGGCACCTTCTTGATGCCGGGAACCTGGTTGGCGCGCTTGCCCGCCATCTGAATCGACGAGGTGGCCCATTGCACGTCAATGTTGGTCACCTGCGCCTGTGCGGGCGGGATCGCAGCCGGAACGGCGATGCCGAGAAGGGCGATGGCGATGGCGAGGGCCTTGAGGGTCTTCATGCTAACTCCCGGATGCGGTCAGGCTTCAGTCTAGTCGCCGGAGGAAGCCCGTTCAAATGGCATTTTTGGGGCTCAGAGATCGGCTTCGTGCAGCGACTGAAGGCTCATGGCCGGTTCGATGTTGCGCAGGCCGTCGATCACCCCGTGCAGGAAGTTCTTGAGCCCGGGGCGGAGCCGCGCCGGCACCGCCGACTCGTCTCCCAGCAGGAAGCTACGGAAAGAGAAGCGGCGGTGGGAGATGAGCACGCGCAACTCCCCCTCGATCTTGTCGATGACGATCAGCGGCCCCGGCACCCCTTCGGGCAGCGAGGTTCCGACGAAGCGGTTGATGGCCGGCACCAGCAGGTCGGGCTGCAGCATGTCCTCCAGCGCCACGGCCATCTTCAGTGAGGCCGGATCGCGGTCGACCAGGAACAGCACGCAGACCTGGAAGCCCTTGGCCTTTGCCGCTTCCGCCAGCGAGGCTTCGTTGGCGGACTCAAGGAAGCGGGCGAGATGTGTCGCCGGAACGTCGATCACATAGTCCCGCCCGGCGCGCGCCAGCAGGATGTCGAAGAGCTTCGCCCGGCCCTTGTCGTCAGTGATGTCGATGAGTGCCGTGCGGCCCGGAAAAAAGGCGCGGAGTGCACCCTCGGGCGCGCCGAGGTCAAAGCAGAAGGGATCGCGTTCCTCGATCAGCAGGTGGTCGGTCAGGGCCCGGGCCAGCAGCGTCTTGCCGTTGCGGCCACGGTCCGAGCAGATGATGTAGATGGTCGGCGGTGCGGGCATTGGATCGGCTTCAGTCAGTGTGCCCGTTGGCAGGTAGGCTGATTCGTCCCCGCGACGGATGGCGAACAAATAGCATGCCGTTTCTCCGTATACGTCCGGTAAATATCTCCGCCAGCGGGACTGGCGGAGACACAGTGGTCTCAGTGCAGCGGAATGAGGGGGATCCCGGCAAGTCCCAAAGCAAAGCTGTCGATCGCTGCCGCCGCTGTGAACCCCCCGATGGCGAGGGTGGAGCCCCTGCTGCCGCTCAGTGCGGCGGCCGGCGCGATCTGTATGAGGTGCAGCGAGAAGAAGTGCGCAGGGCGAAGGTCGCCGCCGGTTGTCGACCAATGGAAGAAGGGAAGGCCCGTTGCATCCGTCTGGTCGCCGCCGATCCAATGCGAACCCATGGCGCTCAGCGTCGCCGCGGTGATGATGGTAAGTGGAGCGGCAATGATGAAGGACCAGCCGACGGTCTTGGCGAGCAGCGTGCCCGGCCCCTGGCGTAGGATGAGAGAGCCCACCCATGCGGTGAAGACCACCACCGAGACGGCGCCCACGCCCATCATCGCATAGCCCACAGCACCCCATGGCGTTTCATTGTAGTGCGAGGCCTCAAGGCGCGTGGCGCGGAATGTGATGTAGACGGTCTCGTAGATCATCATCGCCACCATGATGAACGCGAGTGTCCTCACCCTGGTGCTGTTGCGGGTCTTCTCCGGCAGCAGCAGCAGCGCAGCAGCAACCGTCAGCAGGTGAAGCCCGATAGAGCCAAAGAACTTGGCGGGCTTGATCCAGACATTAATGCCGTTGAACAACCTGTCGTCGACCTGCGTGAGACCGATGCACACGGCGCAGAGCACGAGGAATGCGATACCGGTGTTCCACATTGGTGGATTGGCCCGGTGCAGCGCTCTCAGCGATGGCAGGGCAGGGTAGAGGGCGGAGGCAAGGTAGGTCACGCGGTGGCTTCCTTTCGGGCAATGAGCAGGAACTGGGCCATCACGAAGCCGATGGGGCCGAACATGAAGGCCATGGGCAGGATCAGGATGAGCAGCAGACGGGAGCGCTTGGCTTCCATCAGGCGTCGCGCCATCAGCGCGCCGATGAACAGGTCATAGGCGAGGTAGTGAACCCAGCCGGCGAGCGCGACCCATGGCCAGGTGAAGAGCTTCTGTACTTCGGCGAGGCTATCGAAGCTGCCTTCAGCGTCCCACCAGAAGACGGCGATGAACACCGTGTAGGCCGCCGCCAGGATGAGCGGGATCCATAGACCGGCGATGGTGTCACGCAGCAGTGGCTTGTCCAATACGATGCCGAGGACCAGAAGAAGCCAGCCTGCCATCGCAACTGCGCTGCTGACTGAGAAGAGTGTTTCCGGCAATAGGACCTCCTTGATGTGCGTCTTGGAGGTTGTGTAATGCCAATAAATTGTCACCGTCAACATAAATATTGACGCTGTAAATATTTTGTGGGAAACCATGATCCATGGCAAGCGCGTCACCGAACAAGCGGCCCTACCATCATGGCGACCTCTCTGAGGCTCTGGTGCAGGCCGGAATCGACATCCTCACCGAGGGCGGCATCGGGCAGTTCACGCTTCGCGAATGCGCCAGGCGGGCGGGTGTCTCGCATGCCGCGCCGAAGAACCATTTCGCCACTGTCGATCACCTCAAGTCCGAGATCGGCGCGCGCGGCTTCGAGCAGATGGTTCGCGAACTCGCGGTGGCCGCGGATGCGGCAACCGGCCAATCCGCCGACTCACGTTTCGTTGCCATGGGCATTGCCTATGTTCGCTTCGCCACCGCCAACCCGGCCGCCTATCAGATGATGTTCCGCGACCAGCAGGGCTTCGCGTGCACGCCGCGCTTTCTCAAGGCAGCGGAGGCCGCCTGGGATCAACTGGAGGAAGCTGTTGCGGCTGTCATCGGCTTGGACCGCCCGGACGTTGAGGCACGTGCCGCCCATGCCTTCGCGCTCGTCCATGGTTTCGCCAGCCTGATCATCGATGGCAGGCTGCCGCCGGACCTCGCCACCGATCAGGTCATCGCGCAAAGCCTCGAAAGCCTGCCCGACGCCCTGCGCGGGGTTGGAACCGCCTGAGTTATCTGGCACAAGCAAGTGTGGGAGAAGGATAACGCGACATGACACTGCTCTACATCGGCAGCCTGCTGTTCGGCGGCAGCCATCTCTTTTCGATCCTGTTTCCGGGCTTGCGTGACAGTTTCAGCGCGCAGCTGGGCGAAAGGGCCTGGAAGGCGCTTTATGGCGTGGTGTCGCTCGCCGGCCTGGTGCTGATGGTGGTCGGCTTCCGTCAGGCCCGCGCCGAACCGGACATGATTTATGACGGTCTGATCGGTCTCAAGCACCTCACCATGCTGCTGGTGCTGCTTGCCTTCATCCTGATCGGCGCCTCGCACGGCAAGGGCTATCTCAAGAAGTGGCTGCACAATCCGATGTCGATCGGCATCGTGCTGTGGTCGGTCGGGCATCTTCTCGTCAATGGCCAGCGCAGCGCTCTCTGGCTGTTCGGCACCTTCCTCGTGGTTGGCCTCGCAGACATCATCATGTCGGAGATCCGCGGCAAGCGTGCCGACTACATTCCGCGAGTCCGCTCTGACATTTTGGCCGTGGTCATCGGCGTCGTGCTCTATGCCGTGTTCCTCTTCGGCTTCCATCCCTATGTTCTTGGCATTCCGGTGGTCTGATGTTTCTGCTCGCCTTTGGTGTCTTGTTCACGGCCGCCCTGCATCTGGTGGCAGCCGCTCCTTCGCTCAAGGCCCGCATCAAGCAGCGCCTCGGTGAACGCGCCTATGGCCCGCTCTTCGGCATCGCCTCGATCATCGGCATTGCCATCATTGTGCTCGGCTGGCGCTCATCCGATTTCGTCGCCGTGTATGATCCGCCGAGCTGGGGCCGCCACGCCAATTACCTGCTGACGCCCATTGCCTTCGTGTTCCTCGGTATCTTCCTGTTCCGCGGCAGCTGGCGGCAGAAGGTTCGTTTCCCGATGGCGTTTGCAGTGATCTTCTGGGCGATCGGGCATCTGCTCGCCAATGGTGACCTCGCCAGCATCATCCTGTTCGGCGGCTTCCTGGTTTATGCCATCCTGCATATCGTCATCGGCACGCTCAACGGCGTGCGACCGTCGCCGGTGGTGCGCGAGGGGCACAATCTGCTCTCCGTTCTCGGCGGTATCGCTCTCTATGGCATCATGACCCAGCTGCACATGGCGCTGATCGGTGTTCCGGTCTTCCAGCTCAACTGATGCCCTTGCCGATCTGACGCGGCGGGACTAGGCTTCAAGGCATGTCGCAGCATGTTGCCACGCGCCGCCTGACGGCGCCGGAAATCACCGCCCGCAAGGGCCGGGAACCCATCGTCTCGCTCACCTCTTACCATGCTCACACTGCGGCAATTGCCGACAAGTATGTCGACTTCCTGCTGGTGGGTGACTCGCTCGGCATGGTGATGCACGGCTTCGAGTCCACACTTCCCGTGCCGCTGGAGCTGATGATCCTGCATGGTCGCGCCGTCATGCGTGGCGCCAAGCACGCCCTCGTGGTGGTCGACATGCCCTTCGGGTCCTACGAGGAAAGCCCGCAGCAGGCCTTCCGCAATGCCGCGCTGGTGATGAAGGAAACGCAATGCGGCGCCATCAAGCTCGAGGGCGGCAAGCGCATGGCGGAGACCATCCGTTTCCTCACCGAGCGCGGCATTCCGGTGATGGCGCATATCGGCCTCACCCCGCAGTCGATCAACATCCTCGGCGGTTTCAAGACACAAGGCCGCACGCGCGAGCAATGGGCGATCATCGAGGAAGATGCGCAGGCCGTCACCGAGGCCGGCGCTTTCGCCGTCGTGCTCGAGGCCATTGCCGAGCCGCTGGCCGCGAAGATCACCAAGTCCATCCCCATCCCGACCATCGGCATCGGTGCATCGCCGGCCTGTGATGGGCAGATCCTCGTTATGGAAGACATGCTGGGCTTGAGCCCGCGCGTGCCGAAGTTCGTGAAGGAGTTCGGCAAGGTGGGCGCTGCCATCGAGGGCGCCATCCGCATGTATGCCGAGGACGTGCGCAGCCGCGCCTTCCCTGGGCCCGAGAACACCTACGAGATGAAGGACTAGCTTCCGCCGCCATCATCTTGCCGCCACAGGCGGGCACTAGGGGTGATCCGGAGGTAGGCTTTCATGACCATCACACGGCGGCAGTTCATGGGAGGCGCACTCGCCATTGCGGCGTTCGCGGCGCCCGCGCAGGGCCAGGTGCTCACCGCCGATGGCTTCATCGAACTTCATGCGCAGAAGGCGACGCTCGGCCTGCTCGAGGCTGGGGCCGGCAAGACGGAGGCCTGGCTGCTGGGTCCGGGGCCTGGTCCCGCCGTCATCCGCGCCAAACAGGGCCAGCCCCTGAAACTCCGCTTCATCAATGATCTTGACCGTGAAATCTGGCTTCATTGCTTCGGCGTGCGCGGCCCGACCGAGCTCATGACCATCAACGTGCCGCCGGGTGCCGACCATGCGGTCGATTGCGTTTTCACGCCGCCCGATGCCGGCACCTTCTGGATCGCGCCGATGTCCGAGCAATCGCGCATGCGCGACATGGGCCTCAGTGCCGTGCTCGTGGTGGAAGAAGCCGTGCCAATTCCGGGCATGAGCGACCTCGTCATGGTGCTCGACGACTGGAAGCTTGCAGACGACGGTTCGGTCGCAGGCAATTTCGGCGACGTCGAGGTCATGGTGGGCGAGGGCCGGCTTGGCAACTGGTTCACCATCAACAATCGGTTCCGCCCGAAGCTGGACCTCGCGAAGGACGGCTATACGCGGCTGCGCATCCTCAATGCGGCCAATGTCCGGACGATGTACCTGCTGTTCAAGGGGCAGGACCCGCTGCTCATCGCGCGTGATGGCCAGCCGGTGAAGCCTGAGGCCTTGCAAGGCAAGTCCATTGTGCTGGCACCCGGTGAGCGTGCCGACCTCCTTATCAGCGCCAGCGAGGGTGACATCGGCCTCGCGCTGGACCTGTTTGAGGACGTGGCAGAGATCGGCTATCTCATCGCCCCCAAGGGCAGCACGAAGCCCGCGGCGCTGGCAGACAATTTCGCGCTTCCGCCCAATCCGGTGAGCCCGCTTTCGTCGCCCGAAGCGATGCGCAGTGTGACCCTGACGCTGGAGGGCGGCATCAAGGGTGGCCTCTCCGCGGCGAAGCTCAACGGCGAGATGCGCGACCTGCGCACGCTTCTGGAGAATGGCAAGGGCTGGGCCATCAACGGCGTCGCGGGCCCCGCCGCCGAACCGCTCTTCACCGCGAAGAAGGGCGAGACCATCCGCCTCGACATCGAGAACAGGACTGCCTTCGCCCAACCCCTTCACATTCATGGCCATGGCTGGAAGGTGGTCAGCGAGGAGCCGCCGGGGCCGTTCCTGGACACGGTGGTGGTGCTGGCCGGGCAGACGGTCAGCGTCGCCTTCACAGCCGATAACCCGGGACTGTGGGCTTTGCACTCCCTGGTGGCGGAGCGGGCGGATGGCGGCCTCATCGGCACCTTTACGGTCACCGAATGAGCCGCACTTAACGCAACGTTTACCGCCACGTCCCAGCATCATTCGAATAATCTTGGGTCTGGGTGGGATCATGCTCTTCGAGGTTTTGGGCTTTCTTTCCGGTGTCGCCGGCATTGGCGCCGCCTTCTGGCTGCTCTACGCGCGCGACAGCAGCCGGGTCGTCGAAGGCGTATATGGGGTGCGCCGCGGGCGCCAGCGCGCCTGAATTGCCTTGATTTGGCCCCGGGGCTGATCTACGCCGCTTCTCAATCCCTTGGCTGATATGAGGAGCCACGCTTTGAGCGACGAATCCCTGTTTCGCGAGGTGGACGAAGAGGTCCGCCAGGAACAGTTCAAGAAACTGTGGGCCCGCTATGGCAAAGCCGTCATCGGGCTGGGCGTTCTCGTCATCCTCGGCGTTGCCGGCATGGAAGGCTGGAAGTACTGGCAGTTGAAGCAGTCGGAAACGGCGGGAGACACTTTCTTCTCCGCCGCCCAGCTTGCGACATCTGGCAAGGCGGCCGATGCCGTCAAGGAGTTCGAGTCGATCGACAAGACCGGTTTCGCCGATCTTGGCCGTCTGCGCGCTGCTGCCCAGCTTGCCACCGAGGGCAAGGCCGAGGACGCGGTGAAGCTGTATGACGCGATCGCCGCCGACGCCAAGGTGGACCAGACGCTGCGAGACCTCGCCAGCATCCGCTCCGCTGCCGTTCTGGCTGACACAGCCGCCTTCGCTGACATCGAGGCCCGGCTCAAGAACTTTGCCAATCCGGACAGCCCCTGGCGCCACATCGCGCGGGAGATCATGGCGTCCGTTCAGTATCGCCTGAAGGATTACGCAGGTGCGGACAAGCAGGTGCAGGCGATCATCGCCGATCCCGCAACGCCGCCGCAGCTGCGTCAGCGCGCCCAGACCATGGCCCAACTCATCCAGCCCATGGTGACCTCGCAATGAGGTTAGCCCCCAGGCTGCTGCTGGCTGTTGGCGTCATGACGCTGCTCTCTGGCTGCACCTACCTCGACACCTTTACCGGCCAGACCAACAATACGGTCCTGCCGGGCGCGCGTGAGGATGCCATTCCCGGCCGCCCCAGCTTCCCCGACAAGCCAGACCCCAAGGTTGGATCTGCATCTGTGGCATCTAACTCCATCTCATCTGGCCAGTCGGGTTGCGCGGCCAATGATCCGGGCTGCGCGCCGCCCACAACAACCAACGACACATTCAAAGATCCACAATGACAGCAACAGTCGCCATCATGGGGCGACCCAATGTTGGCAAGTCGACCCTGTTCAACAGGCTCGTCGGCCGCAAGATCGCCCTCGTCGATGACCAGCCCGGCGTCACCCGTGACCGCCGCGAAGGCGAGGCACGCCTCGGCGACCTGCGCTTCCGCATTTTTGACACCGCAGGCCTTGACGACATCAAGGGCGACAGCCTCGAAGCGCGCATGAGTGCGCAGGCCGAGATGGCGGTCGATGACTCCGATGTCGTGCTTTTCGTTTTTGACGCGCGCGCCGGCGTGACGCCGACTGACCGTGAGTTCGCGGGCCGCGTGCGCCGCCGCGGCAAGCCCGTGATCCTCGTTGCCAACAAGGCCGAGGGCAGGGGGCATGAAGCCGCACTCAACGAAGCCTACGAACTGGGCTTCGGCGAAGCGTTTGGCATTTCCGCCGAACACGGCGAGGGCCTCGACCAGCTCTATGACGCGCTTCTTCCTTATACGGAGGAAGCGGCGAAGCTGGAGCAGGAAGGTGACGACCGCGGTGACGGGCCGTTGCGTCTTGCCATCATCGGCCAGCCGAATGCCGGCAAGTCCACGCTCGTCAACACCATCCTCGGCGAAGACCGGATGCTGACTGGCCCCGAGGCCGGCATCACGCGCGATGCGATCTCTTCCGAGTTCGAGTGGCGTGGCCAGAAGATCAAGCTGTGGGACACGGCGGGCATTCGCCGCAAGTCACGCGTCGTCGGCAAGATCGAGAAGCTCGCTGTGTCGGACGCGCTGCGCGCCATTCGCTTTGCCGAATGCGTGGTGGTGCTGATTGATGCCTCGCTGCCAATCGAAAGGCAGGACCTTTCGCTCTGCGACCTGGTGGCGGGCGAAGGCCGCGCCGTGGTCCTTGCGCTGTCCAAGTGGGACCTCGTCGAAGAAAAGCAGAAGAAGCTCAAGGAAGTGCAGAGCGACCTTGAGGACGTGCTGCCGGAAATCCGTGGCGTCCCCGTGGTGACCATCTCCTCCAAGCAGGAGAAGGGCATCGACAGGCTGCTCGAGACCGTGCTGAAGGCCATGGAGCGCTGGAACAGCCGCATCACCACCGGCCAGGTCAACCGCTGGCTCGAAGGTGCGCTGGCGCGCAACCCGCCGCCCGCACCCTCGGGCCGCCGCATCAAGATCCGCTACGCCACACAGGCCAGCGCCCGCCCGCCGACCTTCGCGCTCTTCGGCAACCAGCTCTCCAAGCTGCCGGAAAGCTACACCCGCTACCTGATGAACGGCCTGCGCGAGAGCTTTGATCTCAAGGGCGTGCCCATCCGCTTCAGCCTGCGCGGCGGCAAGAACCCGTTCGACAAGGACAAGTAGGTTTCATCGTCACTTCATCTTCATCGCCGGGCTTGACCCGGCGATCCTTTTTGGTGGCCACTGAAAAGGATGCGCGGGTCAGGCCCGCGCATGATGAATTCAGGTGAGTGTGAAATCAGAACTTCACCGTGACATTGCCAAGATGCTCGAACGTCACCTCGATGTCGTCACCAGGACCTGCCGAGAAGAATTCGGTAATCACGCCGGTGGTGATGATCTCGCCTTCCTTGAGGCCCAGTCCATGACCGTTCAGGTGATTGGCCAGCCATGTCAGCGCCAGGTCGCCGCCGCCCAGTGCGTTTGAACCGACGCCCCCCTGCATCTCGCGGCCGTTCCACCAGACCTGGCCGCGCAACGCTGAATACTGCGCGCGCGACAGTGGTTTCTTCGCTTCGCCCAGCACGATGCCCTCGTTCAGTCCGCCATCGACGATGAACCACGGCACTTCTTCGCTGAAGCCCTTGGGGCCGCGTGGGTTGACGACCTCGATCGCCACGCAGACATGCGCCACGGCGGCCATCACCTCGTCGATTGAGTATTCGCGCCCGCGCGGAGCCAGGCCCTTCGCCATGGTGAAGCAGACCTCGGGTTCCACCACGCGCTTGTTCTCGGCAATGGTGGGGAACATCTCGCCCGAGCGATAGACGCGGTTGGTGAACATCGTGCCGGGGAAGGGGCCTGCGGCATTGAGTGCCTTCTGGGCGCGCTCGGAGGTGCAGCCGATCTTCCAGCCGGCCTGTTCCCAGCCCAGTTCCTTCGTCACTGCGCATTGCAGGTGAAAGGCGCGGTCGAGGTCGGGGGCGGTTGCTTCTGGCAGGTGGCTCAAGGGCGACTGGGACTTGCGGGCGGCAGCGAAGGCCGCGATCACTTGAGAGTCGCTCATGGTCTCACCTTGTCTCAGAACTGCTTGAACAGGCCCTTGGAGTCGTATTTCCACACGCCGCCATTGTCGCTGAAGGCGGGTTCGCACATCGGGATCAGCTGGGCTATCACCTCGTCGGGGTGCGGAAGGCTCATCGGGTCCTCGCCCGGCATGGCGGTGGCGCGCATGTTGGTGCGCGTCGGTCCGGGGCTGAAGCAATTGGCGCGGATGTGCGTCGTGGCGACTTCCGCGGCATAGGTCTTCACCATTGCCTCGAGGGCCGCCTTGGAGATCGAATAGGGCCCCCAATAGGCCCAGCACCTGTGGGCGAGGCCGGATGTCACGAACACCGCGCGCCCGGCATCCGACTGGCGCAGCAGCGGGTCCATCGAGCGGATGAGGCGATAATTGGCCGTGACGTTCACCGCCATCACCTCATCCCACAGCTTTGGCTCTACGTGCGCGACGGGCGTCAGCTTGCCCAGCACGCCAGCATTGCCAATCAGGATATCCAGCTTCTTCCAGCGTTCGAAGATGGCGGCGCCCAGCCGGTCGATGGCCGGGAAGTCCTTGATGTCGACAGGCACCAGCGTCGCGGAGCCGCCCACGTCCTTGATCGCGTCGTCGAGTTCGGTGAGCCCGCCCTCGGTGCGCGCCGTGGCGATGATGTGTGCACCTTCTTTCGCCAGTGCGACCGCTGCAGAGAAGCCAAGCCCCCGCGAGGCGCCGGTCACCAGGGCGACGCGCCCTTCAAGCCGTCCAGTCATGTGAAATCAGCCCGCTTCCGCCAGCAGCGACAATTGCTGCTTCTTGGTTTCGCCGACGAGGTCGGTGAGGTGGGTGGGGTAGTCGCCGGTGAAGCAGTGGTCAGTGAACTGCGGCCTGGCATTGTCGCGGCCCGGATAGCCCACCGCGCGGTAGACGCCGTCGACGGAGAGGAAGGCCAGCGAGTCGACGCCGATGTACTGGCGCATTTCTTCCAGCGTGTGGGTGGCCGCCAACAGCGACTTCTGTTCCGGCGTGTCGATGCCATAGAAGTCCGGATGCTTGATGGGCGGGCTTGAGATGCGCATGTGCACCTCCTTGGCGCCGGCCTCATACATCATGCGCACGATCTTCACCGATGTGGTGCCGCGCACGATCGAGTCGTCGATCAGCACCACGCGCTTGCCCTGCACCACGGCGCGGTTGGCGTTGTGCTTCAGCTTCACGCCGAGCGAGCGGATCGTTTGGGTGGGCTCGATGAAGGTGCGTCCGACGTAGTGATTGCGAATGATGCCGAGCTCGAAGGGAATGCCCGTCTCCTGCGCATAGCCGATTGCCGCGGGAACGCCGGAGTCCGGGATTGGCACGATCACGTCGGCGTCGATCGCCGATTCCCTCGCGAGCTCGCGGCCCATGCCCTTGCGAACGTCATAGATCGAGCGCCCGCCGAGGATGGAGTCAGGCCGCGAGAAATAGATGTATTCGAAGATGCAGGGGCGGGCGGGCTGCTTGGGGAAGGGGTGCAGGCTCTCGATGCCGGCATCCGAGATCACCACCACTTCGCCGTTCTCGATCTCGCGGATGTACTTGGCGCCAATGATATCGAGCGCGCAGGTCTCCGAGCACAGGATGTAGGCGCCATTCAGCTCGCCCAGGATCAACGGGCGGATGCCATTGGGGTCGCGCGCGCCAATCAGCTTCTTGTTGGTCAGCGCCACCAGTGCATAAGCACCTTCGAGCGAGCGCAGCGCGTCGATGTAGCGCTCGACAATGCGCGTCTTCTGCGAGCGCGCCACGAGATGCAGGATCACTTCCGTGTCCGACGTCGACTGGCAGATGGCGCCCTGGCCGATCAGCTCGCGGCGCAGCGTCAGTCCGTTGGTCAGGTTGCCGTTGTGGGCGACCGCGAAGCCGCCCACTGCCAGCTCGGCGAACAGCGGCTGCACGTTGCGGAGAATGGTTTCGCCCGTCGTCGAATAGCGCACATGGCCGAGTGCGGAGGAACCCTGCAGCCGGTTGATCACCTTCTCGGAGGAGAAGTGGTCGCCCACGAGGCCAAGGCGGCGTTCCGTCTGGAAGCGCTCGCCGTCGAAGGACACGATGCCCGCTGCCTCCTGGCCGCGGTGCTGCAGCGCGTGCAGGCCCAGGGCCGTCAGCGCCGCTGCGTCGGGGTGGCCATAGATGCCGAACACGCCGCATTCTTCGCGCAGGCGGTCGGCGTTCAATTCGAAGTCGAGGTCCATGCTCATTGGCCCGTCTCCTGTCCACCATTGTCCTGTGTCGCGGGCGGCGGCTGTTCGTTGCCACCGGTGCTTTCCATCAGGTTGTCCAGCTGCTGGCTGTCATTGCTCTTGTAACCGGGGTCGGTCTGCCCGGGCTCGGGTTCCGCTGATGTCTTGTCACCACCGGTGGCAAGCGCCGTGTTGTTCAGCGTGTCTGCGATGTCGGGCGGCATGAAGGAGAGAAGGCCCTCGCCCGCCGACTTGATCATCGGCAGCGAGTAGGCGCTCCGCACCCAGCTCTCCTGCTTGTCGAAGGGCGTGAGCCAGCCATAGAAAAGATAGGCGATCGCCACGAAGATGAAACCCCTGGCCACGCCGAAGACGAAGCCCAATGTGCGGTCGAAGGAGCCTGCGGCCGAATCGACCACCCAGTCGGAGATCTTCACGCTGATGACAGACACGATGATGAGCACGATCAGGAAGGCTGTGGCCCCCACCGCGATTTGCGGCAGGGGTTCCTTTTCGAAATAGGGCACGCTGGAACTTGCCCATTCGACAAGGCCTTGCTGCTTGATGGCGAAATAGGCTGCCACTGCCGCGGCGGCCCATGCGACCATGGACAGCACCTCGCGGGTGAAGCCGCGCATCAGCGCAAGCAAGCCGGACACAAGCATGATGGCAATAAGGATGAAATCGAGGAGCGTCAGAGGCATCATCAGTCCTAGAGGGTGCGCCACCCGGTTGAAGGCACCTTATAGAAAGCTTTTCAGGACAGGACTAGGCGATTCTCCGTTGTCCACGGTCCTGCGCGGCAGACCACGCCACCAGGTCCATGATCGTCTCGAGGCCCTTCACTTTCAGGCCCTTGACGGTCGGCTGTTCAGGCGTCGCGGCAACCACGGCCTCCTTCAAGCCCAGCTTCTGGGCTTCCTTGAGGCGGGCCTCGGTCTGGCCCACCGGGCGGATGGCGCCAGAAAGGGCGACCTCGCCGAACACCGCCGTGCCGGGCGGAATCACCGTGCCGGTGAGGGAGGAAAGGAGGGCCGCCGCTACGGCAAGGTCGGCCGCCGGCTCGCGCACCTTCAACCCGCCTGCGACATTCAGGTAGACGTCGTTCGGGCCGATTTTCACGCCGGCGCGGGCCTCCAGCACGGCGAGAATCATGGCCAGCCGGTTGGAATCCCAGCCCACCACGGTCCGCCGCGGTGTGCCGAGTGGAGAGGGCGAAACCAGCGCCTGCACCTCGATCAGCAGCGGCCGCGTCCCTTCCATGCCCGCAAACACGGCGGTGCCGGGAGTGGGCCGCTCGTCGGAGCCCATGAAAAGACGTGACGGATTGGTGACTTCCGCCAGCCCGCCGTCCGACATCTCGAAAACGCCAATCTCGTCAGTCGGCCCGAAGCGGTTCTTGACGGCCCGCAGGATGCGATACTGGTGGCCGCGGTCGCCCTCGAAATAGAGCACGGCATCCACCATGTGTTCGACCACCTTAGGGCCTGCGATCTGCCCGTCCTTGGTCACGTGGCCCACCAGAAGAACCGCCGTCCCCTTCTGCTTGGCAAAGCGGATCAGAGCCTCGGAACCGGCCTTGAGTTGCGACACGGTGCCGGGTGCCGCTTCGATGGTGGGGGACCACAGCGTCTGGATCGAATCGATGACGGCGATTGCGGGCGGCTTCTCTTCGGACAGCGTGGCGAGGATGTCGGAGACATTGGTTTCCGTCGCCAGCAGCACCGGCGCATCGTCCAGCCCCAGTCGCTGCGCGCGCAGCCTGACCTGGGCAATCGCCTCCTCGCCCGAGATATAGACGACGCGCTCGCCCTTGCGCGCCAGGGCGGCCAGCGCCTGCAGCAGCAGGGTCGACTTGCCGATGCCGGGGTCGCCGCCAATCAGCACGCCCGAGCCCGGCACGAAGCCGCCGCCGGCAACACGGTCCAGTTCCGCAATGCCGGTCACGATGCGTGGCGGTGCGGGGGTCTCGCCCCGCAGGCCCACCAGCCTGGTCGCCCGGCCCTTCGGCAGGCTGGCGCCCTTCGAGCCGGACAGCGGGGCGGCTGCCTGTTCCTCGACGATGGCATTCCATTCACCGCAATTGTCGCAGCGGCCGGACCACTTGGTGGAGGTTGAGCCGCAGCTCTGGCAGACGAATTGGGACGATTTGGCCATGCCCCTCTGTACCGGAACATTCAAGGAACGGAAAGGGGCAAGTTGCACCCCGAGACAAAACGGCCATTGGTCCCGGAGGGGTGGGGCACCTCCGGGACCGTCCGGGAAACGCGCTCTAGGTGATTTGCAGCGAGGCTGACAGACATGGGCCTCAAGAGCTTCCCGTGGCAGGCACGTCCTGCGAGGCGCCGGGGCAGGGCGGACCTCGCACATCGCCTCCGGGCTGTCGCTGGCGGAGTGACGATGATAATCAGGTTATTACACTAGTATAGGTTGTGAAATCAACTTTAATGTCAGGTATTCTGACGTAACGTCAGAGACCAGTCGCCTGGCGGCGTGCCCCCGGCCAGATGCCCAGCACCAGGGCGCAACCGGAAATGATCACCACCGCCCCCACCACCTGCGGCCATGATAGGCGCTCGCCGAGGAGTGTGGTGCCCGCCACCACGGCCACCACCGTCACCACGAATTCGACGCTGATTGCGCGGGTCGGCCCAATGGCCGCCAGCAATCCGTAGAACAGCACATACATGAGGGCACTGGTGATGAGGCCGAGCACGAGCAGCCACAACACGTCCGTAAGGCCCGGCACCGTGGGCAGCGGCACCAACAGGATCAGCGGCAGCGTCATCACCCCGCCCCACAGGAAGGAACCTATGGTGACGACCCATGGGTCGGTGTTCCGCAGTTTCACGCTCACATAGAGGCTGCCGCAGGCAGCGGAGAAGGATCCGATGATGGAGATGGCGCAGGACAGCAGGAAGTCCGGCGTCAGCGGCGCATCGGGAAAGCCGACCAGCAGCACGATCCCGACGAAGCCCATCACGAGCCCGATGATGCTGCGTTCGTTCAACCTCTCCAGCCCGGCAAAGCGGCCCACCACCATGGTGAACAGCGGAATGGCTGAGACGATAATCGCCGTCATGGCGGTACCGATCCTGGGCGCTGCATAGGCGATGCCGGCGAGTTGCATCACCACAGTGAGGAAACCCGCAACCGCCAGCGGCCACCAACCACAGCTGAAGTCCAGCTTGCGGCGCATGGCGAGTGCCACGAGCCACAGCGCGCAGCCCGCCGTCAGCGCCCGCAGGCTCACCGTTCCGGCCCAGCCGAAGGCCTTCACCACATGCACCAGCACCATGAAGGACAAGCCCCACACGAGCGCCAGCACGGCATATGTCACGAGGTCGCGCTGCTTCACGGTGTCAGGGTTTCTACGTTTGCCGGGTCACGGAATTTGGCCGCTTATAGGCACTGGATTTGATTTGCGTCATGGGCCAAGCCACGCGCCACGTGCAGTGCTGGTAACCGGAACATCGCCGCCCTCGTGCAGACCCGGGTGGCGAAGGGCGGAGCGGAGCGCGGGACGGCCTCCGCTCCGCCTGTCGTTTGTGGGTGAAATCCGGGCGATTCAACCCCATGTAAGAGCCTGCAAGGCATGGACCCCATGAACAAGGTAAAGCGCATGCTCATTTTCGTCGCCCTTCTGGCCGTGGCGGTCTTCGCCGGGCTCGTCGCCTTCTGGTATGTGCAGACCCGCAACGTGGAAATCGCGCGCTACAGCGTGACGGAAACCGACGGCCCCATCGAAATCCGCGACTATCCTGCTCTCACCGTTGCCGAGGTCACCCGCTCCGGCAGCCGCGATCAGGCAGTGCGCGCCGGCTTTGGTCCGCTCGCCCGCTATATATTCGCCAGCGAGCGGCCGGGCCCCAAGATCGCCATGACGGCACCTGTCACCCAGCATCAGGGTGAAGGATCATGGACCGTCCAGTTCATCATGCCATCGGGTTACACGCTGGACTCTTTGCCGAAGCCCGCCGGCGCCGACGTGCAACTGCGCGAGGAGCCGCCTGCGCACCGCGTCGCCATCCGCTTCAGCGGTTGGTGGTCGGACCCGCTGTTCACGCAGAAGAATGCCGAACTGCAGGCGTGGTTGCAGAAGAAGGGCCTCACAACGGTCGGCCCGCCGATCTTTGCTTATTACAACGATCCCTTCACGCCGGGCTTCCTGCGCCGCAACGAGATCCTCTACGACCTTGCACCCTGAGCCTCAGAAATAGCCCTGCCGCTTCTTGTCCTCCATCGCCGAGGCTCCGTCCTTGTCGATCATGCGGCCAGCGCGCTCCGAGCCCGAAGCCTGAACAGTCTCGAGGATCACCTCGCGCACTGTCTTCGCGGATGATACCATGCCGCCCGTCAGCGGGTAGCAGCCGCAGGTGCGGAAGCGCACCGGCAGCATCTCCGGCTCCTCGCCGGGGTGAAGCCGCATGCGGTCGTCATCGACGAGGATGATCTGCCCGTCGCGCGTCACCACCGGGCGCTCTGCCGCGAAATAGACGGGCGGCAGTGGAATCTCTTCGCGCAGGATGTAGAGCCACACGTCGAGTTCCGTCCAGTTGGAGATCGGGAAAACGCGCATGGTCTGCCCCGGTGCGAGGCGGCCATTGTAATTGTCCCATAGCTCCGGGCGCTGGGCCTTGGGGTTCCAGCCGTGGCTCGCATCACGCACCGAGAAAACGCGTTCCTTGGCGCGCGACTTCTCCTCGTCGCGCCGTGCCCCGCCCATGGCCGCGTCGAATCCGAGTTCGGTGATCGCCTGCTTCAGTGGCACGGTGCGCATGATCTCGGTGTAAAGGCTCGAACCATGGTCGAAGGGGTTGATGTTCTTCGCAACACCCTCCTCGTTGCGATAGACGATGAGTTCCACGCCGTAGTGCTTTACCACCCAGTCGCGGAAGGCAATTGCATCGCTGAACTCCCAGGTCGAGTCGATGTGCATCAGCGGGAAGGGCGGCTTGCCGGGGTAGAAGGCCTTGGCACAGAGGTGAAGAAGCGTGGTCGAGTCCTTGCCGATCGAATAGAGCAGAACAGGCTTCCTGAACTGCGCCGCCGTCTCGCGAATGATGTGGATCGCCTCGGCTTCGAGGCGGTCGAGGTGGGACAATGTCATGGGTTGCACTCCGGGCATTCGGCGGCTGTGGCGAACGTACGACCGTCGGTTCGTGGAAGGTGTTCTTCGTGGCGGCACAATGCGCAGCCTTTCACGATGCTGCGCACCAGTTGGGTTGGCGCACCGCAGTCCTCGCAGCGCAGCCCCGCCTCGTGGCGCAGGGTGCCGAAGGCCGGCGTGGAGCAGGCCGGGCAGGGTGTTGCAATACGGCTGGCGAGTTTTTCCGCCAGCTTGCCGATCTCGGTCATGCGTGTCGGATTGAGATGGGCGCGCATGTCAGTCTCAATGCGTGCACCTTCACCGCAGTGCCTCAGCAGGTGATCGAGCTCACCGCGTGAGTTGATGCCCTTGATGATGTGGTCGCTACTGCGCAGCACCACCGCATGCTCGGGAAACCCAATGCGTGCGAGGAAGCCGTCGACATCCGCACACTGCGTAATCCAGAGCGATGCGAAATTGGTGTTCTCGCTGACTGCCTGTTCCACCACCTCGATGCCGCGTGTGTGGTCGATGAAGACGATCATTTCCACGCCGCCCGCGAGGAAGGGAACGAACGGGTGCGGCCCGAAGCTGCCCTCGCTGGCAATGCCGATGGGCAGGCCCGTCGCCTCCATGCCCAGCTGCGCCTTCGTGCGGAGCGTCTCGCGCATCGAGGCAAGACGCGGCGTCTCGCCGGTGAAGGTGCCCAGCGCATCGGTGTCGATGCCCTGCGGCACTGTAACGGCAAGTCCCGTCATTGCCGCAAGGGGCGGGGTGATCGCCTTCTCTTTCCCGTGCTGCGTGGCGAGTGCCGCAATGAGGCCGTGATAGCTCATGCCGCCTTGCGCGCCTCGCCCTGCCGCTCCCAGGTGCCGCCGGGGCGGTAGCGCGCGCTCACGGCGCCATTCTCCAGCGCCAGAAGATGCAGCCAGCCATTGTCGAAGAGGGCTGCCACCTCCGGGTGCCTTGCCAGCACCGCACCAATTGCCTCCTGCGGCGCCTCGATCATCACCGTGAGTCGCAAGGGCTCGTGCACCAGCTTCTCGCCGTCATGCACGGCCTGCCACGGCAGGCCGGCGCGCAGTGTACCGCCATTGCCCATCAGCACGCCGATGCCGCCCACCACGTTGTGGATCAGCTTGTTGCCACCGCCGAACACGTGCGGAGCTACCGCCGAGCCGTAGTACTGCAGGCTGATCCAGCTCGCCACGACGACTGGCGCGGTGATGATCAGCTCCAGCGTGGAGAAGCCCTTGTCGGCGCGCCAGTCATAACTGTGCAGAAAGGCGCGCCCGCCGAGGTCTGCGCCGGCTGTCACGCCGCGCGGCGCGGCGATGAAGGTGGCACACCCAGCAAGCCCCCATTCAGGCCGCACCTCCGCCCAGTTCAGCGCGCGCTGCGTGATGGTCGTGGCTGACGATCCTGGCAGCCGTAGCGAACGTTCGGCTCGCGCCGCCTGTGCCGCCATTGCCAGAAGTGACCTGGCATCATTGATCCGTGCCCGTTGCGGTGGCGCGAAGCCGTCTTCGTAGAGTGTCACAGCATCGGTCGTCGTGTCATGCAGGCCCGCCACGAACAGCGTGTCTTCCGGCAGGGTGATGCCATGAGCGATGAGGCCGCTGCGTGCTTCCGGGTCGTTCAGCAATTGTGCCAGCAGCCGTGCCGAGACTTCGCCCGTGTGCCCGCCGCAGGCTCCGCAGTGATAGGCGCTCTCATACGGGTTGTTGGTCACATGCGCGCCATGGCCGATCAGCAACACCAGCGGCGCATGTCCGGTTGTGAGGCTCATGGCCTTCAGCACCGCGGCTGCCGTTGCCGCCTTCGCCTCCGCCGTCAGGCCTCCCTCGATGCGCGGCGCGGGCTCTTGCCTCTCCGTCTTCCTGTCGAGCGCCAGCGCATCCTTCACCAGCTTCGCGGCATAGCCTGGCCCTGCCGCCTCGACGAAGGCGAAGGAGGAGACCGCGGCCTGCCGGAAGCGTCCCCAGGCCCGCAGCGTGCGCGCAGTGATGCGTGCGTCCGTCTCCGCCTTGGGGCTCTCGTGTCCGGTCGAGGTGAGCGCGGGGTTGAGCAGCACGGGCAAGTGCGCCTCGGTCATCTCCGTGCCATGCGGGCGGTGCCTTACCGGCAGGCCGAAGAAGCCCGCAAAGCCGATCGTCTCCACCGTTGGGTCAGCCGCTTCGAGTGCGCGGCGGAAAACCTCCGAGCGCACGTCGATGCAGAAGGCTGCCTGCAGCGATGGCCTGCTCCGCGTGGTCTTGTCACTTGTCAACTTGCGCACGAGCTGGCGTTGATGTGCTCTCTCCAGTGCATCCTGCAGGATCGCGTCGGCC
>Ga0194051_1000288_pt1 | contig 29718 bp, 26 predicted proteins | sample SepL2320m_MetaG_FD_161275 | JGI IMG/M metagenome (GOLD analysis project Ga0194051, IMG submission 161275) | Anoxic zone freshwater microbial communities from boreal shield lake in IISD Experimental Lakes Area, Ontario, Canada - Sep2016-L239-20m | ecosystem: Environmental > Aquatic > Freshwater >... | reverse complement strand
CCGCATTGTCAGGGGCCCTGGGTGTTGCGCGTGACAGCGCCGGCGGAACCGAGGGCGATGCGGTGGCGGGTGATTCAGCGCCAGGCTGGGCGGGCTTCACGCGCGGCGCCATCGGCGCCGGCTTGGTCACCGGAGCGCGCGGGGCGGGCCTCGCCGTGCCAGCCGGTGGCGGTGCAGACATCTGCGGCTCGTCGCGGAATTCATCCGAAAGCTTCGGAAGCTCCTTCGCGCCGATACCGAGACGTTCGCGCCAGTTCCGCTTGTCCGGCCCTGCGCCGTTGCTCGAATCTTGATCCATATGACCGTACGCCTCTACATCTCTTCGGCGGGTCTAACCCCGAGGATCCGAAGGCCATTTGCCAAAACATATCGAATCGCCAACAGGAAGGCGAGACGAGTTTGGGTCAGTTTCACATCTTCTTTCAAAATAAATCTTAAATGCGGCGAGTCTTTGCCCTTGTTCCAGAGCGCGTGAAAATCGCCAGCAAGGTCATAAAGATAGAATGCAATGCGGTGGGGCTCATGCGACTGCGCCGCAGCCTCCACCAGACGCGGGAATTCGGCGATCCGGCGAGCCAGCCCAAGCTCCGATTCATCGGTGAGCAGCTCGAAGCTAGGCATATCTGCAGGTGTAAAGCCCTCTTCAATCGCATTGCGCAGAACCGAGCACGTCCGGGCGTGGGCGTACTGCACGTAGAACACCGGGTTGTCCTTGGACTGCTCTGTCACCTTGGCGAAGTCGAAATCGAGAGGTGCCTCGTTCTTGCGGAACAGCATCATGAAACGCAGGACGTCGGGGCCAACCTCGTCGACCGCGTCACGCAGCGTCACGTATTCTCCCGCCCGCTTCGACATGCGCACCGGCTCGCCTGCCCGATAGAGCTTCACCAGCTGGCACAGCCTGACGATGACGTCGACCTCGCGGTCGCCGGCAAGTGCCGCGCCCAGCGCTTCCAGCCGCTTCACATAGCCGCCATGGTCGGCGCCGAGAATGTAGATGAGATCGCTGAAGCCGCGCTGGATCTTGTTGCGGCTGTAGGCCACGTCGGAGGCGAAATAGGTGTAGCTGCCGTCGGACTTGAGCAGCGGCCGGTCGATATCGTCACCAAAGCCTGTGGTGCGGAACAAGGTCTGCTCGCGGTCTTCCCAGTCCTCGGGTACCTCGCCTTTGGGAGGCGGCAGTGTGCCCTGGTAAACGAGGTCGCGGGACCGCAACTCGGCGATGGTTTCCTTCACCTGCCCCGACTCATGCAGCCCCTTCTCGGAGGCGAACACTTCCTGACGGATGTTCAGCGCGGCAAGGTCTTCCCGGATCAGCGCCATCATCATCTCGATGGCCTTTGCCCGCACGATGGGAAGCCATTCGGCCTCGTCCTTGCCCTTCAGCGAAGCACCCAACTCGCTGGCCAGCGCCTGCCCCACGGGCTTCAGGTAATCGCCCGGGTAGAGCCCGGCCGGAACCTCGCCGATCGTCTCGCCCAGCGCCTCGAGGTAGCGGAGGTAGGCAGAGCGGGCCAGCACGTCCACCTGCGCGCCGGCATCGTTGATGTAGTATTCGCGGGTGACGTCGTAGCCGCAGGCGATCAGCAGCTCGGCGAGCGCATCACCGAAGACCGCGCCACGAACGTGGCCCACATGGAGCGGGCCCGTCGGGTTGGCGGAGACATATTCGACATTGGACTTCTTGCCACCACCCAAAGTGGAATGGCCGTAACGCGCACCTCCTGCGAGTACCGCCGTCAACACCCGTGGCCATTGGTCGGCGGTGAGTTTCAGGTTGATGAAACCCGGCCCGGCGATGTCAACGGCGGCAACGTTTTTGTGCGTCCGCAGCACCGCGGACAGCGACTCCGCCAACACCTTTGGCGGCATGCCGAGGGCCTTGTTGAGCACCATTGCAGCATTGGTGGAGATGTCGCCGTGCGAGGGATCGCGCGGCGGTTCGGCCGTAACCTTGGAGAGGTCCGGCAGCGACACGCCCCGTTCGACCGCGACCGTGGTGACGGCCTCGCGGACCACCTGCAGAAACTCAGCAAACAGGTTCATGTCTACTTTTAAACTGTTGAATCAACACCCTGCTGGCCCCTAGCGGAAAAGCGGATCGAGGTCAAACAGCCTCTTGTGCTGGTCCAGTGCATAGCGGTCGGTCATGCCGGCGATGAAGTCGCAGACCTGGCGGGCCTGGCCGTCCTGCCAACCTGTTGGCAGGAGCTTGGGATCATTCATGTAGGCATCGAACAGATCATGCATCACGCGCCGGGCACGGGCCATGATTTTCTCAACTCTTTCATGATGATACATGCGATCGTTGAGAAATGACTGCAACGCCATGTTGCGCTCATGCATCTGCTTGCCGAACACCACCAGCGGATGCCCCAGCCTGCGCACGCCCGACGCGCTGCGGATGTTGTATTTGACGTTGTTGTTGTTGCATTCGGTGATGATGTCGTTGACCATCGCCGACATCACGCGGCGCACCGTCTCATGCACGATCCGGTCCTGCTCGAGATCCGGATAAAGCTTCAGCACCTGCGACAGCGCCTCCCCCGCCAGCGGCACGTCACCGAGGTCGATCAGCCTGAACAGCCCGGCCCGCAGTCCATCGTCGATGTCATGGGCATTGTAGGCAATGTCATCCGAGATCGCCGCCACCTGCGCTTCCGCAGAGGCAAAGGTTGCAAGCTCCAGGTCATGGTCCGCGACATATTCGAGGATCGCCTCGGGCAGTCCATGCTCACGGTAGCGGCCCACAGGGTCACCCTCGGCGTTCACCAGCGGACCATTGTGCTTCACCAGCCCCTCCAGCGTCTCCCATGTCAGGTTGAGGCCGTCGAACTCCGCGTAGCGCTTCTCGAGCTTGGTGAGGATGCGCAGCGACTGGGCATTGTGATCGAAGCCGCCCCACGGCTTCATCAGCTTGTCCAATTCGCGCTCACCCGCATGGCCGAAGGGCGTGTGGCCAAGGTCATGGCCGAGCGCCAGCGCCTCGGCAAGATCCTCGTCCAGCCCCAGCGCCCGGGCGATGGAGCGGGCCACCTGAGCCACCTCGATGGTGTGGGTGAGCCTCGTCCGGTAATGGTCACCCTCATGGTACACGAAGACCTGCGTCTTGTGCTTTAGGCGCCGAAACGCCTGGGAATGAATGATCCGGTCGCGGTCACGGGCAAAAACGGAGCGGAAATCCGGCCCACCCTCCTGGTGCACCCGGCCACGGGTGTCCTCCGGGAGCGAGGAATAGGGCGCCGTAAACCGCTGCATGGGAGAATCCGTTGACAAGCCTGAACAAGCACCCAACATACACCATCATGACCACGTCCATCACCCTTACCGAGGCTGCGGCCTCCCGCATCCGGACCATCCTGGCGAAGGAACCGGGCAAGAGCGCACTCAGGATTGCCGTCAACGGCGGCGGATGCTCCGGGTTCCAATACGATTTCCAGCTCGCGGATGCTGCTGCCGACGACGACCTGGTGATCGAGCGGTCGGGCGTCAAGGCACTGGTCGACCCGGTCAGCCAGGAATTCCTGAACGGTGCCGAGATCGACTTCGTCGACGACCTGATGGGCCAGTCCTTCCGCATCAGGAACCCGAACGCCACCTCATCCTGCGGCTGCGGCACTTCCTTCTCGATCTGACTTGCGGCGCATGAGCGCCGCCGCCATCATGGCGGTCATGAAGATCGCCACCTGGAACGTGAACTCCATCAAGGCCCGCCTCGACAACGCGCTCGCATGGTTGCGGCAAGCCAATCCCGACATCCTCTGCCTGCAGGAATTGAAATGCGAGGACCATGCCTTTCCGGCGCAGGCCTTCGAGGAGCTGGGCTATCATGTGCTGGTCCACGGCCAGAAGACCTATAATGGTGTTGCCATCATTTCGAAGCCGAAGCCCGAGGACGTGACGCGCGGCCTTCCCGGAGACGACGGGGACAGCCAGGCGCGCTATCTCGAAGCCGTGTTTGCGCGCAAGTCCGGCGTGGTGCGCATCGCCTCGATCTATCTGCCGAACGGCAACCCTCTGGGCACGGAGAAATTCGAATACAAGCTGCGCTGGATGGACCGCCTGCAGGCCCGGGCGAAGGCGCTGCTGAAACTGGAGGAGCCCACGGTGCTGGCGGGCGACTATAACGTCATCCCCACCCCGCTCGATGCCAAGCACCCGGAGAACTGGACGGGCGACGCGCTGTTCCAGCCCGAGTCGCGCGCCAAGTTCCGCACGCTCCTCAACCTCGGCCTCACCGACGCGATCCGCCAGATGCATGGCGACACGCAGGGCCTCTACACCTTCTGGGACTATCAGGCCGGCGCCTGGCAGAAGAACAACGGCATCCGCATCGACCACCTGCTCCTCTCCCCCCAGTCCGCCGACCTGCTGAAGAGCGCCCACATCGACCGCGAGGTGAGGACGCAGGAAAAGCCGTCGGACCATGTGCCGGTGGTGATTGAATTGACATGATCACATGAATTGCGCGCAAGCGGTGGTGGCGTGATGCGAGATCACTCTGGCATGCCCCCGTGGTCGGCATGGCGGAACCACGGCTGTCGGAAGACTGTTACAAGAACAGAGACGCTGGCCTCTCAGGACCGTGTTTCATGAAGCGCCCGCGCAACCTGGTCTATGCGGTCAATGAACGGCCGCCGAGCGCTTCGCTGCTGGTGCTGGGCCTGCAACATGCAGCGCTCTCAATCGTGTTCCTCGTCTATGCCGCCATGGTGGCGAAGGGAGCAGGCTTCACGCTGGAACAACAGCAGGCAATGGTCGTGGGCACCCTGCTCGCCTGCGGCGTCGGCGCCATCATCCAGGGCGGCCTGCCGCGTCTTTCAAGCGGATTGCTGCTCATCCCCTTGTCATCGCCCATGTTCGTCATCTTTGCCATTCCAGCGGGCAAGCTTGCAGGGCCGGACGGCGTTGCGGCGCTGACGCTGGTGGGCGGCCTCGTGCAAACTATCGTCGGCCTCACTTTCCGCAGACTGCGGGCATTCTTTCCTCCGGAGGTCTGCGGTGTCGTGGTCCTCATGCTTGGCGTCTCGATGGTACCGCATGCCTTCGAGCGTATTGTCAACATGCCCACCGCGATGACCGCCGTCTTCTCCGCACCGATCGCGATTTCACTGGGCATCTCCATGGTGCCGCATGCCTTTGACAAGTTGATTATCCCATAAGCCACAGGGATCTACCTTCCCTCGGTGATAACAGGCCTCACCACTCTGACGGCCATCATCGCCTCCACCATATGGCTCAAGGGCAGCAAGCGCTTTTTCGCCATGATGATCGGATGTGCAGCGGGCTATGCCGTGTCTGCCGCCCTGGGCCAACTCGGCAGTTTCGCAGAGATCGTGGGACAGGCCTCGATATTCGACCTGCCAGATTTTCGCATGCCCAGCCTGTCGCTCGAGCCTGGGTTTCTCGCGGGCTACGCAATCGTGGCCATGATCGCCGCCGTCGACAACATGGGCGTCATCATCAGCACCGATCGGCTGGATGATGCAGAATGGAGCCGGCCGAACGTTGGGCAGATTTCACGCGGCGTATCGTCCCTGGGTGCGACAACCATCTTCTCGGCGCTGCTCGGCGGCACGCATCTCGGACTCTCTTCGACCAATATCGGACTGGCCTTCGCCACGGGCGTGACCTCGCGCGTGGTGGGCATCACCGCCGGACTGATCATGGCGGGAATTGCGTTCTTTCCCGCGGCACTTGCCGTCGTGATCGCCATGCCCGACCCGGTGCTGGGTGGCATTCTCGCCTTCGCGGCCAGTTACTTCATCGTGGCGGGCGCCCAGCTGTCGCTGTCGCGCATGATGTCTCCGCGGCGCATGCTCGTCATCGGGCTACCGATTGCCACCGGTATCACCGTGCTCACCACCTCACGGCTGGGCGTGGGGCTGTCCGGCATTGCGGCCATCCTCATTCACTCGCCGCTGATGTCCGCGTCCATCGTCGCCATTGTCCTCAATGCGCTGATGCGCATCGGCATTGCGCAGAAGGCCGCCATAACGCTCATGGACGGCCGCGACCGGCACGACCAAGTGGAGGAGACGCTCACCGAATGGGGCGAGATGTGGGGCCTGAAACCGGCGACCGCCCTCAATGCCAGCGGGGCGGTGAACCAGTTGCTGGAAGCCGTCACTGACCTGGTCGATGGTCCGATCAGGCTGGAGGCGCGCCACGACGATGTGCGGCTCGATCTTTCGGTTGTCTACAAGGGCCAGCCCATGGTCTTCCCAGACCGGGCACCAACCGCCGACGAGATGCTGAACGATGACGACGCGATGGGGCGCATGGCAGGGTGGCTGGTGCGAAACCTCGCGGACCGGGCCACTTCCTTCACGCGGGGCGATGAGCAAGGCGTGCTGCTGCAGTTCGAGGGGTGAAGTTTGCCCGCCAACAAGCAAAACCCGCGCACCTTGCGGCGCGCGGGCTTCATAAATGATCGACCGAAGTGATTACTTCGGAGCCTTGACGCCGAAGGCGGCGAGCGAAGCTTCGAACGGCTTGAACGCGTCCTTGGCGGCCGCGATGTAAAGCTCGTTCATCTTTGTCATCTGAGCGACCATCGACTCATAGCTTTCCTTGGCGAAGGTCTGCTGGGCCTCAAGCGCCTTGTCGAGCGACTTGGAGGCCGAGAGCTTCTCGAAAGCTGCCGTGCCCTTTTCGAAAGACTTGCGCGAATATTCCGCAGCTTCCTGGGCAATCGCCTGGAAACCGCTGGTCATGGCCTTCGAGGACGCAACATAGGCCTCAAAACCGTCTTTGCCGAAGGACTGGAACTCTTCAAAGGACTTCATCATGAGTGTCTCCATATGCCGCTGGGTTAATGTGTCTGATATGTGCACTGCAACATGATTGTCAATATCCATTTTGCATCGCACCACAGATTTCTGGGTGGATTTACGAGCTGGCTTGATTTATCTCCCGGTAACGATCGCTGGATGAAAAGCTGCAAAATCCTTGCAAAAGGCGGAAGGACCGGGCGGCCGGGGTGGCTGGAACGGTTCAGATGTGATAGAGGACGCCCTCGGTCGGGCGGGCTGATTTGGTGGAGTTGGCATGCGATTTCCTGGGCTCCGCGGCAGACTCAAGTCGCCGTGGAATGAATCATCCGTTTTGAACGTAAGATCCATGACTGCAGCGGTGGCATTGGCCGTTGGGCTGATTCCCGCCACTGTTCATGCTGCGCCGCAGTTCTCGGCCCTGACGATCGACGCCCGCAATGGCAAGGTTCTCTACGCCAATGATATTGACGGCATCCGCCATCCGGCTTCGCTGACCAAGATGATGACGCTCTACCTGCTCTTCCAGGATCTGAGCGCCGGCAAGCTGACCATGAACTCACCGATCACGGTGTCTGCCCGTTGCACCGGCATGGCGCCGTCGAAACTCGGCGTGAAGGCCGGACAAAGCATCACTGCCGAGACCGCGACCCGGGCTCTCGTCGTGAAGTCCGCAAATGACATCGCCTGCGCAGTCGCCGAGACCCTTGGCGGAACCGAAAGCGCCTTCGCGCAACGCATGACGCGCACGGCGCGCGGCCTCGGCATGTCGCGCACTCTGTTCCTCAATGCCTCGGGCCTGCCGAACCCCCGCCAGGTGACCTCCGCGCGCGACATGGCGACGCTTGGCCTGCGGCTGATGCGCGACTACCCGCAGTATTACCCATATTTCCGTACACGGAGCTTTGTGTATCAGGGCAAGACCATCAAGGGGCACAACCGCCTGCTTGGTGCATATGAGGGCACCGACGGCATCAAGACCGGCTATGTTGCTGCCTCGGGCTTTAACCTCGTCACCTCGGTGCGCCGCGGCGAAAAGCGACTGGTGGGCGTTGTGCTGGGTGGCAAGTCCGGCGCATCTCGCGATGCCTACATGAAGCAGATGCTGAGCAAGTATTTCGACGACGCCACCAGCGGACGGACAATTGCCGCCTATGCGGGTTCGTCGAAGGGCGCGAAGTCCACAGACGAAACCCAGACCGCCTCTGCAGAGGACGCGGCTGAAGCCGCCACCACCAAGCCGGCCCGCAAGGAGACCGCCGCCAAGCGCCTGCCGGCCCGCAAGAGCAAGGCCCAGGAAGACCAGGTGACGGCCAGCGACGAACAGCAGCCAACCGAACAGGGCGATACGGAAGACAGCGCGGATAGCATGGCGAACCTCGCCGCGCAGGCAGCCGCCCCGGCCACCGAAGTGCCCGCAACAACCGGAACCACGACCAAGGCGGAAGAGCCCAGCCCCCAGGTTGAAACCGTTCCGCAGCCGATGCCTGATCAGACGGTTGCCGAGGCGCCGGCTGCCGTGCCCTTCCAGGAGAAGACTCAGGCACAGCAACTCGCCGACCAGGCGCAGATGGCATCGATCGCCGCCGGCAGTGATGCGGGCTGGACCATCTCGCTCGGAGAATACGCCACCAAGTCCGATGCTGCCGCGGTGCTCCAGATGACCCGCAAGCGCTCACCCGACCTGCTCAGTGGTCGCACCGCCCAGACGGTGATGGTGGAAAAGAACGGTAAGGTCACCTACCGCGCCCGCTTTACCGGATTTGACGAGTCCTCAGCTGCAGTCGCCTGCAAGGCGATCAAGAAGCAGAAGGCGCCGTGCAGGCCACAGGGCCCATCGTAACGCTCAGGACAACAGGAATTCCTTGGCCTCATTGATCTTGGCCGCAAGGTAGTCCGAACCGCCGAGATCGGGATGCGCCGTCTTCATCAGGCGGCGGTGCGCTGCACGAATATCATCAGGCGTGGCGCCTTCCTTGAGCCCGAGAATGGCGAGGGCTTCAGCCCGCGTCATCTTCTGAGACGTTGTCGCCGCCGCGCGCCCTGCTCCGCTGTTCCACTGGGCGCGCCATTCCGGATGCGTGCGCTCGATCCAGGCTTCGAACAGCGCCCGGCTTTGATCTGTTGCAGCGGCGCACTGAGCGTGCAGCGCTTGCGCCTCGACGAGCGTGAGACTCGACAGCTTCCGACCCTTCAGTGACCCGGCAAGGATGTTGCCATCCATTCGGCCGGTATCATGGTCGAGCTGCATCGCGATCAGACTTGTCGATACCCTGGAGGCCTGCCCCGGCGTCTTGCGCTGCCACGGCATGCCATTGGGGAACATCGCCTGCTGGCCCATCAACCCGAGCCCCAACATGAAGAGTGGGATCGCGACGTTGATCTCGCCTTTCAACATCATGAAGACGCCGAATGCCATGACGGCGACGCCGCCGAGCTTGCGGATCAAACCACGCACCTGCGCGGGCTGGGCATTGGCGAAGGACTTGATGAGGTACCAGCCACCCACCACGATGACGAGGCCGAGGATGAAATTCATGGCTTGCGGTCCGTCACTTCATCTGGCTCAGCAGCAACGCAGCCGCACCACCGCGCTGAGCCGAGTGATTTTCGAGTGCGGAATAGCCTCCTGCGGCATATACGGCAACCGCGGCCAGCAGCTCACGAAGGATTTTTGCAGCGTCGCTGCCGAAGCGGAAATAGGCGCCGCGCGTCAGCCGCGCAATCTCCCGGAAGCCGGCCTCTGCTGACGCATCGCGACCTTCCTGGAACATGAACAAAGGGATGCCGAGCAGCCCGATCTCACCTGCCAGCTGAGCCAGCTCGTCGATCGGCTCCTCGAGCGCATCACCGATGTAGATGCAGGCATTGACCTTGCCCTGTGCGGCCTCGCCCCTGATGTGCTTCAGCACGCGGACGATCTGGGTGCGCCCGCCCATGCAGCGGATGCCCGCCATGAGGCGGGCGAGAACCGCCGTATCGGGCGTCCACTTCGAGGCGCGGCATTCCCCGTGACCGCGGAAATAGACGAGTTGCACGTCAAGCCCGCCGACACGGCCGGCCTCCGCGAACATGTCTCCCTGGATGTTCAAGGCCATGTCCCAGCTTCGCTGGCGACTCATGGTGGCATCCATGGCAAGCACCAGGCGCCCGCGTGCACCGGAGGGAGCTGGAACGGGCATGTCGCGGACGCGGGCCAGGAAGGCTTCGACGTCGTCCGCGCCATCATGACGCTTGATATTCGACATGCGGCGTCAGGGGCAGCTGGGTTTGTCGAGGAACGTGAGGTCGGTGAGCGTCCCGGACAGGGCGAAGTCGCCATAGTCGAGCACCAGACCGGTTGCGACACCATTGTCATACATGTCGAAGCTCACCTGGTATTCCGGCATCTCGGCGTTGCCATCGAGATTGTAATAGCTGACCGTCAGCGGGAAGGAACTCACGCCCTTCAGGGCTGCAGCGGCAGCATTCCCGGAATCGCGTGCAACGCTGCCCGGCGGCCTCTGCTTGCCCACGAAGGAAATCGCGCGGAATGACTTGGCGCCGTCTGAGCCGTCGAAGACGATGCTGGAATCGCGACCGCCTCCGGCTTCACTGAGCGCCATGAGTTTCAGCTGGTGCTGCATCGGCAGGGCGGCCCCGGAGGGAACGGTGAAGGGCTCGGAAGGCTTGCTCTTCATTTCGCCCTTGCCTTCAGCTTCAGCCGTCTCGCGAGACACCTTGATGCTGTCACTGTCGCGCACCTTGCCGTTCACGCTTTCCTTGAACTGATGGCGTAGCGCCGTTGCGGCGCCATTCTCATAGGTTGTCGAAAGGGTGTCGATCACACTGACGCCGCCGTCCGGCTGGTGGTACTTGGTGGCCATGCGAAAATTGACCGTGTAGCCGTCGCAGCTCGAGCCGTCGATCTCGAAGGCCAGCTTGCCGGAGGCCGACTGCAAGGAAGCGCCCTCGTTGGCCCGAAGCAGCGTCAGGTCGTAGATCGCCCGGTGGGGCGCCACGGATGCGGCCTCAGCGCCGCTGACCAGAAGCAGAAGGGACAAGACGGGCAGGACGGTTTTCAATTGCTTCTCCTCCGGCGGGGTGGTGCTATGCCGCATCAGACCAACATAATCATCGGACAACAAGAGGCAAAGATGGCGCAAGCAGGGCCAGAAAAACCACGCATTCTGGTGACCCGCAAGATGATGCCGGATGTGGAGCGGCGGATTGCCACGCTCTTCCAGGCAACCCTGAACCCCGATGACCGGCCCATGCCGAAAGACGAAATCCTCTACAAGGCGGCCCACCACGACGGTTTGCTGCTCACCTCCTTCGACAAGCTGGGGCGAGAGTTCATCCCCTCCCTGCCGCCTTCGATCCGGATGATCGCCACGCATTCGGTGGGCTATGACCATCTGTCGATCCCGCAGGCCGAGGCGAAGGGCATCGCCGTGACCAATACCCCCGGCGTCCTGACCGACGCGACGGCTGACATCGCGCTGCTGCTGATGCTCGGCGCCGCCCGTGGCGCCTCCTGGGGCGACCGCATGGTGCGGGAGAACCGCTGGGGCGAAACCACGCTGCTCACCCCCCTAGGGCATGACATGAGCGGCCAGCGCCTCGGCATCCTCGGCATGGGCCGGATCGGCCAGGCCGTGGCCAAGCGTGCCCGGGCCTTCGGCATGGGTATCCACTATCATTCCAGAAGCGCGGTCGCGGCAGAGGATGGGCTTGGCGCCACCTTTCATGCCAGTTTTGCCGACATGCTGCCCCACTGTGATTTTCTGTCGATCAACTGTGCCTCGACGCCGGACACGCGCGGCATGGTCAATGCCCCAGCCCTGGCGTTGCTGCCAAAGGGCGCGATCGTGATCAACACGGCCCGAGGTGACATCTTGGACGACGAAGCATTGATCGCCGCGCTGTCCTCCGGCCACCTCGCGGCGGCCGGCCTCGACGTCTTCAAGGGCGAGCCCAACATCGACCCACGCTACAGGAGCCTCGAAAACGTGTTCCTGCTGCCGCACATCGGCAGCGCCACACCCGGCACCCGTAGCGCCATGGGCCACAAATGCATCGATAATCTTGCCCGATTTTTCGCAGGAGAGCGGCCGACGGACCTTCTGACAAAGGGCTGATACGCACCCTTTCACCGCCGGCGCGGAAAGTGCCCCCGTGAGAAATAGTAAGGCACTTTAAATAAACACACTCGCATCATACACTTTGAGCCTCATTGCGGGTTACGCAATTGATTGCAGGAAAGGGCGAGTATGAACGTGAACCACTTGAAGACAATCCTTACCTCGGCACTGCTCATGGCAGGCATGGCGATCGCTGCCCTTCCCGCCCCCGCAATGGCGGCCTTCAAGAAGCCCAACGTGCTGATGCTGCTGACCGACGACATCGGCATGGATCAGCTGCAGATCTATGGCTACAACAGTACGCTGCCGGCACCACCCACCCCGAACCTTGAGGCGCTGCAGACCGCCGGCCTGACCTTCCGCAATTCCTGGACCATGCCCGCCTGTTCAACGGCTCGCGGCGTGCTTTACACGGGTCGATATCCCTTCCGTACCGAACTCCAGGCCGCGCTCGGCCCGTCGGATCTCGCGAATTCGATGACCTCGCCCTATTTGAAGACGATCCCCAAGCTGATGACCCAGGCTGGCTATGCCACGGCGCTGTTCGGCAAGTTCCACGTCGGTCTGCAGGGCAACAACCCCTATGGGCTCAAGATGGTCAACGCACTCGGCTGGCAGTATTTCAACGGCTGGCTCGACGAGACGGGTGATCCGTCTTCAATCGACACGACGGCCGGCCTTGGCGACGAAGGCAAGGACGCGAATGGCGACGGGCTCTACCCCAACGGCTATGTGCCCGGCTCCGCCAATGGCGGATATGACAGCGGCTCTTGCTACGACCCGGCGGGAAAGTGCAAGCCGCTTTCAACGCTCGCCGGTGCCAAGAACCCGGCAGGCCGCATGTGTCGTGACGATGGTGGCATCTTCGTGCCGGAAGCAGCATGTTCATCCAGCATGCCGTCTTACTTGAATTTCCAAACACTGTCGGCGCATTACGTGTCGCCGCTCGTCATCAGTGACGGCGGCAAGGCCACTTCCATTCCTCCCACCGACAAGCGGGCCCGCACCTTCCGCAACATCGAACAGACGGATGCTGCGATCGACTGGATCAAGAAGCAGCAGAAGCGCGGCAAACCGTGGTTCGCCACCATCTCCACCGCAACGGTTCACACCCCGATGCAGGTGCCCCCGGTCCATACGTTGCCACCTGATGCCTTGGACGCCAATGGCGCTGACCTCACAACCACCCTTGGCGCGGAACTGGTCGCCAACCAGATGATCCAGACCATGGACTATGAGTTTGGCCGCCTGCTTCTTGCCACGGGGCTCGCCACCCAGGTCGGCAACCGGCTGGTGCTCACGGCGGCTTCGGCAAACACCATCGTGATCTATGTGAACGACAACGGCTCGCTGGGATCACAGGTTCGACTCCCGTTTGACCCTACCCGCGCCAAGGGCACCGCCTACCAGACCGGCGTCTGGACACCGATGGTGATCGCCGGCGCCCGCGTCAACCCGCTCAACACCGGCAAGGAAGTGCAGGGACTCGTCAACATCGCCGACCTCTATGAGATGATCGGAAACGTGGCCGGTATCGACGTCCGGAAGAACAATCCCTACACCATCGACTCCGTGCCGATGATCCAGTACCTCGCGGATAACGAAGCACGCAGCCTGAGAGACTATGATTTCAATCTCGTCGGCCCCAACCTTCAGGCCAATGGCGGCGTAAACGGCCCCTGCCAGTTCGCCGGTACCAGCCCGCCCTCATGCTCGCAGATCCCCGTGACAAAGGGTGTCTGTGAGGACAACGGCGGAACCTGGTTTGGTCCGGGTGGATCAGGCACCTACACAACGGAAGATGCTGACGGCAATCCGGTGTCGATGCCGATCAAGACCTTCACCTACTGCTGTCAGGTGCAACAGTACGTCGTGCAGAATAGTGGCGTGGCGGGCACAGTTATCCCGACCACCAGCATGGCCGTGCGCGACAAGCTCGGCTACAAGCTTGTCCGAAACCAGTGGAACGATTATGATGCCAGCAGCTCAACCGGTTGCCAGCAGACCACGGAAAACGAGCTCTACATCGTGGGTGAGGAAAACCCGATCAATCCCAATGCACCACTTCTCGATACCGAAGCGCGGATGATTCCCACGCCCTATAACCAGCTGGCACAGAGCAAATACGACGAGCTCACCAACTACCTCGACACGTTGTTGGCATCCGAGCCTGATTGCCTTGCCCAGGGAGACGGTAATGACGACGGTGTGGTCAACCTCGTCGACTTGGCCAACTACAAGAAGATGGCCAAGAAGACCTCGGGGTCGAGCTGGTACGACGTCAACACCGACGGCTATACCAACAACACCGACAGGCAGATCATCGTCTCGAACCTCGGCCTGAACTGCAAAAACCAGTAATCCCGCCGTCGCAGTTCGGCATGCACATCGCGCCCATGCCTCACCCGCATGGGCGCGCTTGATTCCGGGCCACTGAACAGCCAATCTCAGGCCATTCACGGGGCGCATGCCCCCCTTTTGACAGGAGACGAACATGGGACAGATCGACAAGCGCCTGGCGGAACTGGGCATCAGCCTGCCGGTCGCAGCCAAGCCGGTTGCCAACTACGTGCCTTGGGTACGTTCGGGCAACCTCGTCTTCATCTCCGGCCAGGGCCCGATTGCCGACGGAAAGATCACCCTTCAGGGTGCCCTGGGCGACACCATCTCGATCGAGGACGGCATCAAGTCGGCCAGGCTTTCCGCTCTTAACGTACTGGCTCAGCTGAAGGATGCCTGCGGTGGCGACCTTGACCGTGTGAAGCGCATCGTGAAGCTTCTGGGCTTCGTCAATGCAACGCCCTCCTTCGCGGACCACCCGAAGGTCATCAACGGCGCATCCGACCTGATGGTCGAGGTGTTCGGCGAGAAGGGGAAGCACGCACGCTCCGCCGTTGCCTCCCCGTCGCTTCCCTTTGGCATCTCGACAGAGGTCGAGGCCATCGTCGAAGTGGAATGAACATGCCTGCGCCCAACAAGCCCGCGGTGAACTTCCTCACTGCGCGGCCTATTGCCCACCGTGGTCTGCATGATTTCAGCAAGGGAGTGGTGGAGAACACAGCCTCTGCCTTTGCCGCCGCAATCGCCCGGAACTATGCCATCGAGTGCGACCTGCAGCTGACGAAGGATGGCGAGGCTGTTGTGTTCCACGACGAGCACCTCGAGCGCCTTACCGAGGGCCACGGCATGGTGAAGGACCTCACCACAGCCGAAATGAAGCGTCTCGTCATTCGCAACTCGACGGACAAGGTGCAGACCCTCGCCGAACTATTGTCACAGGTTGACGGCCGAGTACCTCTGGTGATCGAGTTGAAGTCGCACTGGGATGGCGACGAGCGGCTGGCCGAACGCGCCGTTGCGCTGCTGACGAGCTATGCCGGCCCCTTCTGCCTCATGTCTTTCGACCCCGATGCCATAGCAGCTGTCAGGCGTCTTGCGCCGGAGATCATCCGTGGCATCGTGGCGGAACGGGTTGATGGTTCCTATTACGCGTTCCTGCCACTGGCGAAGCAGATGGAGCTCCGGACCTTCTCGCATGTTGCGCGGACAAGGCCCGATTTCGTGTCGTTCTACTACGGGCAGTTGCCATGGGCGCCGATCACCGCCCTGCGGGCCTCGGGCATGCCGGTGATCACATGGACGATCCGTTCGCCCGAGGAGGCCGTAATGGCCACGCGATGCTCGGACCAGATCACCTTCGAAGGCTTTACCGCGTAACATGCTGAAGGCCGTCACCAGCGCCCAGTCGATCAAGCGGGAGGACTGGGACCGGCTGGCCAATCCGCAAGGTGCCGAGTTCAACCCTCTCGTCAGCCATGATTTCTTCCGCTGCGTAGAAGAGTCAGGCTGTGCCGTGGCCAAGACCGGATGGATGCCGCGCCACCTGGTGATGGAGCAGGACGGCCAGATCACCGGCATCGTGCCCTGCTACCGCAAGCGCCACTCACAGGGCGAGTATGTTTTCGACTACGGCTGGGCTGATGCCTATGAGCGCGCCGGCGGGCGTTATTACCCGAAGATGCAGGTGTCGGTGCCGTTCTCGCCCGTCACGGGCCCGCGCCTCTTCGCTGCGACAGAGGAGCAGCGGCGCGACCTCGCATCCGGCCTCATTGCGCTGTGCACCCAGGAGGAGGCTTCTTCCGTACACATCACCTTCCTGCCGGAAAAGGACTGGGCGGCATTGGGAGGTCCCCTTTGGCTGCAGCGCACCGACATCCAGTTCCACTGGATGAACAGTGACTATGGGACCTTCGATGGCTTCCTCGCGTCGCTCTCCTCGCAGAAGCGCAAGAACATCCGCAAGGAGCGGGCCTCTGTTGCAAACGCAGGAATCACCATGCATGCCCTGACCGGCAAGGACATCGAGGAGCGGCATTGGGATGCCTTCTTTGACTTCTACATGGACACAGGTGCCCGCAAGTGGGGCTCACCCTACCTGAACCGCACTTTCTTCAGCATGATCGGCGAAGCGATGAGTGAGCACATCCTGCTCGTGATAGCGGAGCGTGGCGGGAAGTTGATTGCGGGTGCCCTGAATTTCATTGGCTCGCATGCACTCTATGGCCGGAACTGGGGAGCAGTGGAGTATCACGACAACCTGCATTTCGAGACCTGTTACTATCAGGCCATCAACTTCGCCATCTCCCGCAAGCTGGCGCGCGTGGAAGCGGGTGCGCAAGGGGCCCACAAACTGGCGCGGGGCTACCTGCCGCAAAAGACTTTCAGCCTGCATTACCTCGCCCATTCCGGCCTGCAGCGGGCGGTTGCCAACTATCTCGATGCAGAACGTGCCGGTGTCGACCGGGAGCAGCAGGCGCTTGCGGCGCATTCGCCGTTCCGGCAGGAACAGGACTTCTAGAGGGCCGAGACCGATGAGCTACGATACCAACAACATCTTCGCCAAGATCCTGAGGGGCGAGATCCCCTGCCACAAGGTCTATGAGGACGATCATACGTTGGCCTTCATGGATGTTATGCCTCAGGCGGATGGACACACGCTGGTGATCCCCAAGGCAGCCTCCCGCAACCTGCTCGACGCTGATCCGAAGGCGCTGGGAGCGCTCATGGCATCCGTCCAGAAAGTGGCCAACGCCGCGAAGCAGGCCTTCGCAAGCGAGGGTGTGCTGATCCAGCAGTTCAACGAGCCCGCCGCCGGGCAAACTGTTTTCCACCTCCACTTCCACGTGTTGCCGCGCCACGAGGGCATGCCGCTCCGGCCCCATACAGGCAAGATGGCCGACCATGCTGTCCTCGCTCAACATGCTGCAAAACTCCGAGCCGCCTTGGGCACTTGATTGAAATCAAAGCAGCGCCGGGGTGCGGCTGGCTAAACTTGCTCCATAACGAGGAGACAGACATGAATCATAAGCACCGCAAGGTCCTGCACAGCCTTTTCAGCCATCCGCTGCCGTCCAACATCCAGCTTCATGAGGTGGAGCCGGTGTTCAAGGAACTGGGCGCGGAGCTCAGCCATTCCGGCCACGGCCGCCTGATGGTCTCAATGAAGGGTCATACCGCAACCTTCCACGGCTCGGACCACGGGCTGTCGAAGGACGAGGTCCACAACATGAAAAAGTTCATCGAGACCTGCGGCATCGAGCCCGCACGGGACTATCCGCTGTAGGGTATCGGCTCCGGTTTCTCCCTGCACATCATGCCCGGTCCAAACACCCGGCCCGGGCATCCTTTTTGGTGGTCGCTGCAAAGGATGCGCGGATCAAGTCCGCGCATGATGAACTCAACGGAGTGCATCTTGAATGAAAAAGGCCCGGTCGATTGACCGGGCCTTTTGCTTTTGATGTTACCGCCAGCCTTACTCGGCTGCGGGCAGTTCCGAGGCCTTGGCCTGCTCTTCGAGGATGAGCGTGTCTCGCTTGTCAGCAACAGCGCGCAGGCGCGAGAGCATGCCACCCGTGCCCGCCGGGATGAGGCGGCCCACGATGACATTCTCCTTGAGGCCTTCGAGCGTATCCACCTTGCCGATGATCGAGGCTTCGGTGAGGACGCGCGTCGTTTCCTGGAACGAAGCCGCCGAGATGAAGGAGCGGGTCTGCAGCGAGGCCTTGGTGATGCCGAGCAGCACCGGCTTGCCAGCGGCAGGCCGCATGCCTTCGGCGATCAGCTTGGAGTTCTCGTGGTCCAGTTCCTCGCGGTCGACCTGTTCGCCCATGAGCAGCGTCGAGTCGCCGGTGTCGGTGATCTCGACCTTCTGCAGCATCTGGCGAACGATCACCTCGATGTGCTTGTCGTTGATGTTCACGCCCTGCAGACGATAGACTTCCTGGATTTCATTGACGAGGAAGGAGGCGAGCTCCTCCACGCCCTTGATGTCCAGAATGTCATGCGGCGCGGGGTTGCCGTCCATGATGTATTCGCCCTTCTCGATGAAGTCGCCTTCCTGGACGGGAAGGTGCTTGCCCTTGGGGATCAAATACTCCACGGCCTCCACACCTTCCTCCGAAGGAACGATGCGGATGCGGCGCTTGTTCTTGTAGTCGCGGCCGAATTCGACGCGGCCAGAGATCTCCGCGATGATCGCGTGATCCTTGGGGCGACGTGCTTCGAACAGCTCGGCAACACGCGGCAGACCGCCGGTGATGTCGCGCGTCTTCGCACTCTCGAGCGGGATACGGGCGAGCACGTCACCGGCGGTGACCTTCGCACCCGGATCAACCGAGAGTACCGCATCGACCGACAGCAGGTAGCGGGCTTCGCCGCCACGGGCGAGCTTCTGCACCTTGCCGTCCTTGCCCTTGACGACGATCGCGGGCTTCAGCGTTGAACCGCGCTGGTTCGAGCGCCAGTCGATGATGACGCGGTTGGTAATGCCGGTAGCTTCGTCTGCCAACTCGGTCACCGACACGCCTTCGACCACGTCCTCGAACTCGACAATGCCGTCGACTTCGGTCATCAGCGGGCGGGTGTAGGGGTCCCACTCGGCAACGCGCGCGCCGCGCTTCACCTTGTCGCCCTCATCGGCATACATGCGTGTGCCGTAGAGCAGCTTGTGAACCGCGCGCTCCGTGCCGTTGTCGTCAACGAGGACGAGCGTGGAGTTGCGGCCCATGACCATCAGGCGGCCCTGCCCGTCTTTCGCAAAGTTGCGGTTGCGGATGACGATCTTGCCGTCCGCATTGGCTTCGATGAAGCTATCGTTCAGCACCTGCGCGGTGCCGCCGATGTGGAAGGTACGCATGGTGAGCTGCGTGCCCGGCTCGCCAATCGACTGTGCGGCGATGACACCCACGGCTTCGCCCATGTTGACGGGCGTGCCGCGTGCAAGGTCACGGCCATAGCACTTCCCGCAAACACCGAACTTGGTTTCGCAGGTCAGCACCGAGCGGATACGCAACTCTCCGATCCCCGACTTCTCGATGATCTCGACATGCGGCTCCAGGATCTCGCTACCGGCGGCCACGATGAGTTCGCCCGTTGCCGGGTTGATCACGTCCTGCGCCGCGGTGCGGCCCAGCACACGGCTGCCGAGCGAGGCGATAATCTCACCCGCATCAACAATCGGCCGCGTGGTGAGGTAGGCCTTGCTGCCACAATCCACTTCCGAGATGATCGCGTCCTGCGCCACGTCCACGAGACGGCGGGTGAGATACCCGGAGTTCGCGGTCTTGAGCGCGGTGTCGGCGAGGCCCTTGCGGGCGCCGTGGGTTGAGTTGAAGTACTCGAGAACCGACAGGCCTTCCTTGAAGTTCGAGATGATCGGCGTCTCGATGATCTCGCCCGACGGCTTGGCCATGAGGCCGCGCATTCCGCCCAGCTGCTTCATCTGCGCGGGCGAACCACGCGCACCCGAGTGGCTCATCATGTAGATCGAGTTGATCTGCTTCTCGCGGCCGGTCTTCTCGTCGATCTGCACCGCCGAGATGCGCGCCATCATTTCCTCGGCTACCTTGTCGGTGGTCTTGGCCCAGGCGTCGACGACCTTGTTGTACTTCTCGCCCTGGGTGATCAGGCCGTCGATGTACTGCTGCTCGAACTCCTTCACGAGTTCGCGCGTGGCGCCGACGATCTTCTCCTTGGTCTCGGGGATGACCATGTCATCCTTGCCGAAGGAGATACCCGCCTTGTAGGCGTTGTAGAAGCCGAGGCCCATGATGCGATCACAGAAGATGACCGACTCTTTCTGGCCGCAGTGGCGGTAGACCGCGTCGATCATCTTGGAGATGTCGCGCTTGGTCATCAGCTTGTTGCAGAGGTCGTAGCTGATGTTGATCGCCTTGGGCAGAAGCTCGCCGATCTTCATGCGGCCCGGCGTCGTTTCCACGATGCGGGTATAGAGCTTGCCTTCCGCGTTCATGTCGGTGACGCGGCCCTTGATCTTGGTCGCGAGCGTGATCACGCCGGCCGCCAGCGCATGGTCGATCTCGGCCATGTTGCCGAAGGCCTTGCCCTCACCGGGCTCACCCTTGCGCATGATCGAGAGATAGTAGAGGCCGAGCACGATGTCCTGCGACGGCACGATGATCGGCTGACCGTTCGCCGGGTGCAGCACGTTGTTCGTGGACATCATGAGGACGCGCGCTTCGAGCTGGGCTTCGAGCGACAGCGGCACGTGAACGGCCATCTGGTCGCCGTCGAAGTCGGCGTTGAAGGCGGTGCAGACGAGCGGATGGAGCTGGATGGCCTTGCCCTCGATCAGCACCGGCTCGAAGGCCTGGATGCCGAGACGATGGAGAGTGGGAGCGCGGTTAAGCAGGACGGGGTGTTCGCGGATGACCTCATCGAGGATATCCCAGACCTCCGGCTTTTCCTTTTCGACCAGCTTCTTGGCCTGCTTCACCGTGGCCGACAGGCCCTTCGCGTCGAGACGCGAATAGATGAAGGGCTTGAACAGTTCGAGCGCCATCTTCTTCGGCAGGCCGCACTGATGCAGCTTCATTTCGGGACCGACGACGATGACCGAGCGGCCGGAATAGTCGACGCGCTTGCCAAGCAGGTTCTGGCGGAAGCGGCCCTGCTTGCCCTTCAGCATGTCGGCCAGAGACTTCAGCGGGCGCTTGTTGGCGCCGGTGATGACGCGGCCACGGCGGCCGTTGTCGAACAGTGCGTCAACGGCTTCCTGCAGCATGCGCTTCTCGTTGCGCACGATGATGTCCGGCGCGCGGAGTTCGATCAGGCGCTTGAGGCGGTTGTTGCGGTTGATCACGCGGCGGTAGAGATCGTTCAGATCGGAGGTCGCGAAGCGGCCACCGTCGAGCGGCACCAGCGGGCGCAGCTCGGGCGGGATCACCGGAACCTGGGTGAGGATCATCCACTCCGGACGGTTGCCGGACTCGAGGAAGCTCTCGACCAGCTTCAGGCGCTTTGCGAGCTTCTTGGGCTTCAGGTCGCCGGTCGCGTTCTTGAGCTCCTCACGGAGCTGGTCACGCAGTTGCTCGAGATTGATCGACATCAGCATGTCGCGCACGGCCTCGGCGCCGATGCCGGCCGTGAAAGCGTCCTCGCCGTAGTCTTCCTGCGCCTTGATGTACTCACTCTCCGACAGCAGCTGGTGCAGCTTCATCGGGGTGAGGCCGGGCTCGAGGACGATGTAATTCTCGAAGTAAAGAATGCGCTCAACGTCCTTCAGCGTCATGTCGAGCAGCATGGAAATGCGGCTCGGCAGCGACTTCAGGAACCAGATGTGGGCAACGGGTGCTGCGAGCTCGATGTGGCCCATGCGCTCGCGCCGGACCTTCGAGAGCGTGACTTCCACGCCGCACTTTTCGCAGATGATGCCCTTGTACTTCATCCGCTTGTACTTGCCGCAGAGGCACTCGTAGTCCTTCACGGGTCCGAAGATGCGGGCGCAGAACAGCCCGTCCCGCTCCGGCTTGAAGGTGCGGTAGTTGATGGTCTCGGGCTTCTTGATCTCGCCGAACGACCAGGACAGGATCTTCTCCGGGCTGGCGATCGAGATGCGGATCTGGTCGAAGGTCGGAACCGGCGTTGCCGGGTTGAAGACGTTCATGACCTCTTGGTTCATCGGCCACTTCTCCATTTTGTTCGGGGTGCGCGAACCCGCGGGGATGTTCGAATTCTTTTGGGTGGTCGGCGGAAGGCTTCCCTTCCGCCGCCGGAATTTAGCTCGAGACGTTCTGTTGCGAGTTCTGGAGCTCGACGTTGAGGCTCAGCGACCGCATTTCCTTGACGAGAACGTTGAAGCTTTCGGGGATGCCCGCTTCGAAGGTGTCGTCACCGCGGACGATCGCCTCGTAGACCTTGGTACGGCCTGCGACGTCGTCCGACTTGATGGTGAGCATCTCCTGCAGCGTATAGGCCGCTCCGTAGGCTTCCAGAGCCCAGACTTCCATTTCGCCGAAGCGCTGGCCACCGAACTGCGCCTTGCCGCCCAGCGGCTGCTGGGTAACGAGCGAGTACGGGCCGATGGAACGGGCATGGATCTTGTCGTCCACGAGGTGGTGCAGCTTGAGCATGTAGATGTAGCCCACGGTGACCTGACGGTCGAAGGGCTCGCCCGAACGGCCGTCGAACAGCGTCACCTGACCAGAGGTCGAGAGGCCTGCATCCTTGAGCATGGCCGCGATGTCCTCTTCGCGCGCACCGTCGAAGACGGGGGTTGCGATGGGAACGCCACGGCGAAGGTTCTCGGCGGCTTCCACAAGCGACTTGTCGTCGAGGCTTTCGAGTTCCTCATGCTTGCCATAGATGCGGCTGAGCTCGGTGCGCAGCGGCTTCACGTCCTTGTTGTCACGCAATGCGTCGAGCATGGCGCCGATCTTGCGGCCCATGCCGGCACAGGCCCAGCCCAGATGCGTCTCGAGGATCTGGCCGACGTTCATGCGCGAAGGCACGCCCAGCGGGTTCAGCACCACGTCCACATGCGTGCCGTCCTCGAGGAACGGCATGTCCTCGATCGGAACGATGCGGGAGACCACACCCTTGTTGCCGTGACGGCCGGCCATCTTGTCGCCCGGCTGGATCTTGCGCTTCACGGCGACGAAGACCTTGACCATCTTCATGACGCCCGGCGGCAGCTCGTCACCGCGCTGCAGCTTGTCGACCTTGTCGTGGAAGCGCGTGTCGAGACGCTTCTTGGACTCGTCATACTGCTGCTTCATGGCTTCGAGTTCGCCAATCGCCTTCTCGTCGCCGAGCGCGATGCTCCACCACTGCGATTGCGGCACGTCTTCGAGGATCTTCTCGGTGATCTTGCCTTCAATCTTGTGCCCCTTCGGACCGCTGGTGGCGGACTTGCCGGCAAGGAACAGCTTGAGACGGCCGTAGGAGTTACGGTCGAGGATGGCGAGTTCGTCGTCGCGGTCCTTCGCGAGACGCTCGATCTCTTCCTTCTCGATGGCCTGCGCACGCTCGTCCTTGTCCACACCGTGGCGGTTAAACACGCGCACTTCGACAACCGTGCCCGAGACGCCCGGCGGCAGGCGCAGCGACGTGTCACGCACGTCGGAAGCCTTTTCGCCGAAGATGGCGCGGAGCAGTTTCTCTTCCGGCGTCATCGGGCTTTCGCCCTTCGGCGTGATCTTGCCGCACAGGATGTCGCCCGGCTTCACTTCGGCACCGATGTAGACGATGCCGGCTTCATCGAGGTTCTTGAGGGCTTCTTCGCCGACGTTCGGGATATCGCGGGTGATTTCCTCGGGGCCAAGCTTCGTGTCGCGCGCCATCACGTCGAATTCCTCGATGTGAATGGAGGTGAACACGTCATCCTTCACGATCCGCTCGGAGAGCAGGATCGAGTCCTCGAAGTTGTAGCCATTCCACGGCATGAACGCGACGAGCACGTTCTGGCCGAGCGCGAGATCGCCCAGATCCGTCGACGGGCCGTCGGCGATGATGTCGCCGGCCTTAACACGGTCACCCACGCGCACCAGCGGACGCTGGTTGATGCAGGTGTTCTGGTTCGAGCGCTGGAACTTTGCGAGCGTGTAGATGTCGACGCCCGACTTCGACGGATCGGTCTCCTCCGTCGCGCGGATGACGATGCGCTTGGCATCCACCTGGTCGACCACGCCGGAACGGCGGGCGGCCACGGCGGCGCCTGAGTCACGCGCAACCACGGCTTCCATACCGGTGCCGACGAGCGGCGCGTTGGTACGCACCAGCGGAACCGCCTGACGCTGCATGTTGGAGCCCATCAGAGCACGGTTGGCGTCGTCGTTCTCGAGGAACGGGATCAGCGCCGCTGCAACCGACACGAGCTGCTTCGGCGACACGTCGACATAGTCGATGCGATCAGCCGGAACGATCAGCACGTCGCCGGCGTGGCGGGCAATGACGAGGTCCTCGGCGAAGCCGCCCTTCGCCGTCAGCGCGACGTTGGCCTGGGCGATGTGGTGCTTCTGCTCCTCGATGGCGGAGAGATACACGACGTCGTCCGTCACCTTGCCGTCAACAACCTTGCGGTAAGGCGTTTCGATGAAGCCGTACTTGTTCACGCGGGCATAGGTGGCCAGCGAGTTGATGAGGCCGATGTTCGGGCCTTCCGGCGTTTCAATCGGGCAGATGCGGCCGTAGTGCGTGGGATGCACGTCGCGCACTTCGAAGCCGGCGCGCTCACGCGTCAGACCACCCGGTCCAAGGGCCGACAGGCGGCGCTTGTGGGTGATCTCGGAGAGCGGGTTGGTCTGGTCCATGAACTGCGAGAGCTGGGACGAGCCGAAGAACTCACGCACCGCGGCAGCCGCGGGCTTGGCGTTTATCAGGTCATGCGGCATCACCGTGTCGATATCGACCGAGGACATGCGCTCCTTGATGGCGCGCTCCATACGGACGAGGCCGAGACGGTACTGGTTCTCCATGAGCTCGCCGACCGAGCGCACACGGCGGTTGCCGAGGTGATCGATGTCGTCGACTTCGCCCTTGCCATCGCGGAGTTCATGCAGCGTCTTGATGACGGAGATGATGTCTTCCTTGCGGAGAACGCGCATCGTGTCTGGCACGTCGAGTTCGAGGCGCATGTTCATTTTGACGCGGCCCACGGCCGAGAGGTCGTAGCGCTCCTGGTCGAAGAACAGGCCGTTGAAAAGCGCTTCCGCGGTCTCGCGCGTCGGCGGCTCGCCCGGGCGCATGACGCGGTAGATTTCGACGAGCGCCTGCTCGTAGCTTTCAACCTTGTCGGCCTTCAGCGTGTTGCGGATGTAGGGGCCGTTGTTGATGTGGTCGATGTCGAGGAAACGCAGCTCGCCATGGCCCGATTCCTTGAGCTGGTTGAGCAGCTTCTCGCTGATCTCGTCGCCGGCCTCGGCAAAGATTTCGCCTGTCTTCTCGTTGACGAGTTCGTCAGCGAGGTACATGCCGTGGAGCTCCGCGTCCTGAACCAGAAGGTCCTTGACGCCGTCCTCGGCAATCTTGCGGGCGAGGCGCGGCGTGATCTTCTTGCCGGCTTCGACAACGACCTGGCCGGTCTTGGCGTCGATCAGGTCGACGGCGGGCTTGATGCCCTTGAAGCGCTGCGCGTCGAACGGCGTCTTCCAGCCATTCTTCGTCAGCTTGTAGGTGACGGTCTTGTAGAATGTGTGGAGTATCTCCTCGGCGTCGAGGCCCAGCGCATAGAGCAGCGTGGTGATCGGCAGCTTGCGGCGACGGTCGATGCGCGCATAGATGATGTCCTTGGCGTCGAACTCGAAGTCGAGCCAGGAACCGCGATACGGAATGATGCGTGCAGCAAACAGCAGCTTGCCGGAAGAGTGCGTCTTGCCCTTGTCGTGGTCGAAGAACACGCCCGGCGAACGGTGCATCTGGGAAACGATGACGCGCTCGGTGCCGTTGACGACGAAGGTGCCGTTGGCGGTCATGAGCGGCATGTCGCCCATGTAGACGTCCTGCTCCTTGATGTCCTTGACCGACTTTGACTGCGTGTCCGGATCAATTTCGAACACGATCAGGCGCAGCGTCACCTTGAGCGGTGCCGCAAACGTCATGCCGCGCTGCTGGCACTCGTCGACGTCGAACTTCGGCTGTTCGAATTCGTAGCGGACGAATTCGAGCATGGCCTGGCCCGAGAAGTCGGTGATCGGAAACACCGACTTGAAGACGGCCTGGAGGCCCTCATTCGCACGCCCGCCCTTGGGCTCCACCATCTGCAGGAACTGGTCGTAGCTTTCGCGCTGAACCTCGATGAGGTTCGGCATCTCAGCCACTTCGATTTTCCTGCCAAAGAACTTGCGGAGGCGTTTGCGGCTAGCGGCGGACTGAGTTTCGGCCATGGGATCCCCTTGACAGTTCAAAAACATGCATATTCGACAGCTTGCCGAACCCCCCGTTCGGGGAGGTTCGGCAAGCCGTCGCGGACGGCTCGGTAATGGTCCGGAGGCGCCCTGCCCTTATCAAGCAAGGCGCCACCGGAAGTTCGTTACTTCAGCTCGACCTTGGCACCAACGGCCTCGAGCTTCTTCTTCATTGCTTCGGAGTCAGCCTTGTTGACACCTTCCTTGACGGTCTTCGGGGCGCCTTCGACGAGGTCCTTGGCTTCCTTCAGGCCCAGGCCGGTGATGGCGCGGACTTCCTTGATGACTTCGATCTTCTTGTCGCCGGCCGCGGCGAGAACGACCGTGAACTCGGTCTTCTCTTCGGCCGGAGCAGCAGCGGCAGCGCCCGGAGCAGCGGCCATAGCGACCGGAGCGGCAGCGGAAACGCCCCACTTCTCTTCGAGCATCTTGGACAGTTCAGCGGCTTCCAGAACGGACAGAGCCGAGAGGTCTTCAACAATCTTGGCGAGATCAGCCATTTGAGTATCTTTCTATAGTCGGTTGGTTTGACAGTGGTTAAGGCGTGGCGTCTTAGCCAGCGGCCTGATCCTTGGTGGCATAGGCGTTGAAGACACGCGCCAGCTGGCCAGCAGGAGCCTGAAGCACACCAGCAATCTTGGTGGCGGGCGCCTGAATGAGACCAATGAGCCTGCCCCGGAGCTCGTCGAGCGAGGGCAGTTCAGCGAGTGCCTTGACCGCATTGGCATCCATGACGGTCTTGCCCAGCGCACCGCCGAGGACGACGAACTTGTCGTTCCCCTTGGCGAAGGCCGAGGCGACCTTGGGTGCCGAGACGGGATCAGCGGCGTAAGCCACCATGGTCGGACCCACGAAGAGGTCCTTGATCCCGGCTGCGTCAGTGCCATCAAGAGCAAGCTTAGCGAGACGGTTCTTGGCGACCTTCACGGTCGCCCCCGCCTGGGACATCTTGTTACGCAGGTCATTGACCTGGTTCACAGTGAGTCCCTTGTTGTGGGCCACAACGATCACACCGGTGGTCTTGAACACCTGGTTGAGCGTTGCGACGAGCTCTTTCTTTTCAGCTCTTTCCACTTGCTCTCTCCTTTATGGCGAAAGGGCTATGAACCCGTCCGCCGTTGGACCAACCGCTCAAGACGTCCACCACACGAAGGCAGCGGGCGCCAGAGCGGCGCTTACGTGCCTGTCCCCCTGCCCGGGTATTCCCGGGACTGGGTCCATGAGGTCCAAACCGACTTTGCACCCCCATATGGGGATCCGAATTCCGTTTTGACACCCATCTCATGCAGGCTGGGCTTTTAAGCAGGGACCAGAGCCCCTGCGCCTGCAATCTCGGACAGGTAAACCGAAGTTCAAAAAACTTCGGGCACCTTACTGAAATCATTGACTGATTTCAGTAAGGAAACTCGTTTAAAAGCTTATGCGCCGCCGGTTACGGAGGCAAGATCAAGCTTGAGGCCGGGACCCATGGACGAAGAAATGGACAATTTCTTGACGTAGGTGCCCTTGGCTGCCGGGGGCTTCGCCTTGATGACGGCGTCCACGAAGGCCTTGATGTTCTGGCTCAGCTGCTCGTCCGAGAAGGACGCCTTGCCGACGCCGCCCTGCACGATGCCGGCCTTTTCGACGCGGAACTCAACAGCGCCGCCCTTGGCGGCCTTGACCGCACCGGCGACGTCCATGGTCACCGTGCCGACCTTCGGGTTCGGCATCATGCCGCGCGGGCCCAGCACCTTACCAAGACGGCCGACGAGGCCCATCATGTCCGGCGTGGCAATGCAACGGTCGAAGTCGATCGTGCCCTTGCTGACGATCTCGAAGAGATCCTCTGCACCCACGACTTCTGCACCGGCCTTCTTGGCCTCTTCTGCCTTCGCACCCTTGGCGAAGACGCCGACGCGCAGGTTGCGGCCGGTGCCGTTCGGCAGGTTGACGACGCCGCGGACCATCTGGTCCGAGTGGCGCGGGTCGACGCCGAGGTTCATGGCGATCTCGACGGTTTCGTTGAACTTGGCGTTGGCCCGTTCCTTGATCAGCTTCACGGCCTCATCGAGGCCATAGAACTTCACACGGTCGATGCCTTCGGCGTTCTTGGCAATACGCTTAGCGAGCTTTGTCATCGTTCTTATTCCGTCACCTGGAGGCCCATGGACCGGGCGGAGCCGGCAATTTCACGCGCAGCGGCATCGAGGTCGCGCGCGTTCATGCCCTTGAGCTTCTGTTCGGCGATCTCACGGCACTGGGCCATCGTGACCTTGCCGACGAAAGCAGCCTTGCCGGGCTCCTTCGAGCCGGACTTGAGGCCGGCGATCTTCTTCAGGAAGTAGGTCGCGGGCGGCGACTTCATCTCGAAGGTGAACGACTTGTCCTGGAAGGCGGTGATGACCACCGGAACCGGCATGCCGGGTTCCATCTTCTGCGTGGCGGCGTTGAAGGCCTTGCAGAATTCCATGATGTTGAGACCCCGCTGACCGAGAGCGGGGCCGATCGGCGGAGACGGGTTTGCCTGACCAGCCGGCACTTGCAGCTTGATGTAGCCGACGACTTTCTTAGCCATTTTCTTTCCCTCGCCGGTTCATCCGGCTGATTGAGGTTAGTGGTCCGGCTTGTTGAAGGCCTCCCACCGGGTTGAGCGGGTTGATCAGCGGAGCTTCTCGACCTGCCCGTACTCGAGTTCGACAGGCGTGGGCCTGCCGAAGATGGACACGGCGACCTTGAGCCGTGACCGCTCTTCATCCACTTCCTCCACCTGACCGGAGAAGGACGCGAAAGGTCCATCGGCGACGCGAACCTGCTCGCCGACTTCGAAGGTAAGCGTGGACTTCGGACGCTCGACGCCCTCCGCCACCTGGTTCAGGATGCGCGAGGCCTCGGCGTCCGAGATCGGGATCGGCTTCGAGTCAGAGCCCAGGAAGCCCGTGACCTTCGGTGTGTTCTTGATCAGGTGGAAGGCCTGATCGGTCAGCTCCATCTTCACCAGCACGTAGCCGGGGAAGAAGCGGCGCTCGGACTTGATCTTGCGGCCGCGACGGACCTCGATGACCTCTTCGGTCGGCACGAGAACCTGCTCGAACAGATCGCCCAGACCCTTCTGGACCGACTGTTCCTTGATCGAGTCCGCAACCTTCTTCTCGAAATTCGAGTAGGCGTGAACGATGTACCAGCGCTTAGCCATGTTCGCCCTTTAACCCGCGAGACCGAGGATCCACTGCACGCCGCGGTGCAGGACGGAATCGACGATGAGGAAGAAGATGGAAGCAACCGCAACCATGATGAACACCATCACGGTCGAGATCATGATCTCGCGGCGGGACGGCCAGGTGACCTTGTTGGCCTCCTCGCGGACCTCCTGGAGAAACTCGAACGGATTGGTCTTTGCCACGTTTACTTCCTTAAAAATTGGCAGGGGCAGAAGGGCTCGAACCCTCGACCTGCGGTTTTGGAGACCGCCGCTCTACCAACTGAGCTATACCCCTAGAGCGCGGCGGACCCCTCAGTTAAGGAGCCCGCCACACCATTTAAAGTCTCAATCCGTGATCTTGGCGACGACGCCGGCGCCGACGGTACGACCGCCTTCACGGATGGCGAAGCGAAGCTTCTCTTCCATGGCGATCGGCGTGA
>Ga0194051_1000287_pt1 | contig 29723 bp, 28 predicted proteins | sample SepL2320m_MetaG_FD_161275 | JGI IMG/M metagenome (GOLD analysis project Ga0194051, IMG submission 161275) | Anoxic zone freshwater microbial communities from boreal shield lake in IISD Experimental Lakes Area, Ontario, Canada - Sep2016-L239-20m | ecosystem: Environmental > Aquatic > Freshwater >... | reverse complement strand
GTCTTTGGCCCATCCTTCGAGACGCATCGCTACGCGATGCTCCTCAGGATGAGGTCTTGCTGATGCACTGAGACGATGCGGACCGTCAGCCACCCCGAAAGCGATGCCATCCTGGGTGCCATGCGCCAGGTGGCGCTGGCGGGTGGGCACGCGATCAGCCACGCCGACACCGAGAGCATTTTAGGCGCCGCGCATTATCTGCTGCGCCGACCCGACCTTGTCGACATCAGCACGCTGCCGGCGGCCGAGCCGGCCGATCTCGTCGCTACGCTGAAGGACCGCGAGATGGCGGCCGAGGCGGTAAAGTATCTCGCCATCATGGTGATGGTCGATGGCGTCCTCGACCGCGACAAGCTGGCGCGCGTGCTGGCGTATGCGCGCGCGCTCGACATCGAGGCGAACTACCTGACCGAGATGGTCGAGGCGGCTTCAGGTCACCTGGAGTGGGTGGTTGCCGACATGACCATGCGCAACGCCGAGAGTGTCGTGAGCGGGGCGTGGGGCAACCGGCCCGATCCCGCGAAGTGGATCCTGCCCTATGCCGGCGACAAGGCCGAGCCCGCGTTGGTGGCGCGCTACGAGGCATTGGGCAAGCTGCCGCAAAACACCTTCGGCAAGGCGCTGTGGGACTTCGACAAGAAGAACGGCTACCCGTTCCCCGGAGACCCCCAGGCGCTGAACGCCACCTTCGCCACGCCGCACGATGCCACGCACATCATCTCCGGCTACGACACCAGCTATCGCGGCGAGATCCTGGTCTCGACCTTCACCGCCGCCATGCACCCGATCAATCCGATGGCGGGCCACATCCTGCCGGTGATCTTCAACGGCCATCTCGGCATCAGGTTCAACGAGGTGGCAACGCCGGCGCGCGGCGGCTTCGACCCGGACGAGTTCTGGCACGCCTGGGCGCGCGGCCGCGACATGACAGTCGACATCTTCGCGCCGGACTGGAGCGCCTGGGACTGGATCGAGCGCGACCTGGAGGATCTGCGACGCGACTGGAACGTCGCGCCGCCGGGCCACAGGCTCTAGGTCAGACCACCGGGCTGGCGCCGCCGTCGACGTTGATGGCGACGCCGGTGATGAAGGAGCCGGCGTCCGAGCACAGGAAGCAGGCCATGCGCGCGAATTCCTCGGCCTTGCCCATGCGGCCGAGCGGGATGCGGCCCTTGGCCATGCCGTCGATGAACTCCTGGTAGGTCTTGCCCTCGCCCGCCGCCGTCTTGTGGCGGCGCTGCCACTGGTCGCTGTCGATCAGGCCAACGAGCATGGCGTTCACCAGCACGCCGTGCTGGGCGTTCTCCTGGCTGAGCGCCTTGGTGAGGGCGAGACCCGCGGCACGACTGACGCTGGTCGGCGTCGAGTTGGCGCCGGGTGCCTTTGCGCCGATGTTCAGCACATTGACGATGCGGCCCCACTTGCGCTCGCGCATGCCGGGCAGGACGTGCCGCGCCAGGCGGATGGCGGCGAACAGCTTGAGATCGAGATCGCCCTGCCAGTCCTCGTCGGTCACGGTGTCGAACGCCTTGGCGTGGCTGATGCCGGCATTGTTGACCACGATGTCGATTTTGCCGAAGTCGGCCACGACCTTCTTGATGGTGTCGGCGATCGGCGCCGCCTTGGAGACGTCGCAGGAATAGCCTTCGACCTTGGCGTTGGTCTTGCCGGCTGCCTTCTGCACCTCGAGCTTGGCCGAGGCCAGCACGTCGGCCTTGCGCGCCAGCATCGCCACCGAAGCGCCCGAGGCTGCGAATTCCTTGGCCATGGCGAGGCCAAGACCGGTGCTGCCACCGGTGATCACGGCCACGCGGCCGTCCATGCGTACGTCCATGAAAGTCTCCTCCGTTTATGCTTTCAGTGTAGCGAGTGCCGCGAGAACGCGCTCGGGCGTTGCCGGCGCATCGAGCCGCACTGCGGTCCTGCCGTCGCCTGCGGCGGTGATCGCATCCTTGAGTGCTGTCCACACCGCCGTTGCCAGCAGAAGTGGCGGCTCGCCCACCGCCTTGGAGCGGAAGATGGTCGCCTCGCGTGACGGCGCGTTCGCCAGCATGGTGACGTTGAACACCGGCGGCACGTCGCGGCTGCCGGGGATCTTGTAGGTCGAAGGGCCTGACGTGCGCAGCCTGCCCTGCTTGTCCCACCACAGTTCCTCGCAGGTGAGCCAGCCCTGGCCCTGCACGAAGGCGCCCTCGATCTGGCCGCGGTCGATGGCGGGATTGAGCGAGCTGCCGCAATCCTGCACCAGGTCGGCGCGCAGCACGCGGCTCTCGCCGGTCAGCGTGTCGATCGCCACCTCGGCCATTGCCGCGCCAAAGGAGAAATAGAAGAACGGCCGGCCACGCATCGCCGCGCCGTCCCATTGGATCTTGGGCGTCTTGTAGAAACCGGTGGCGGACAGCGAGACGCGGCCCAGCCAGCACAATTTCGCCAGCTCGCCGAAGCTCACGACCTGGTTGCTGCCCGGTTTGGCGATACGGACATTGCCGTCGGCGAATTCGATGTCGCTCTCGGCGGCACTGAAATGCTCCGCGGCGAAGGCGATCATGCGCTGCTTGATGGTGTTCGCCGCCTCCCAGGCTGCCCAGCCGTTGAGGTCCGAGCCGGTGGACGCCGCCGTGGGCGAGGTGTTGGGCACTTCGGCGGTCGAGGTTGCGCTCGGCCGGATGCGATCGACCTCGACGCCAAAAACCTCGGCCACGACCTGGGCCACTTTTACGAATAGCCCCTGCCCCATCTCGGTGCCGCCATGGTTCAGGCGGATCGATCCGTCGATATAGACATGCACCAGCGCGCCGGCCTGGTTCATGTGCGGCAAGTTGAAGGAGATGCCGAATTTTAGTGGGAACAGCCCCAGGCCGCGCTTGAGGATCGGACTGGCCTTGTTGAAGGCGTCGATCTCGGCCCGCCGGCGCTCGTAGTCGCCACCCTTCTTCACCTCAGCCCAGCAGCGCGCCAGATGATTCTCGTCGACCGTCTGGCCATAGGGCGTCTCGTCCCGGCCTTCGGCGTAGAAATTGAGCGCGCGGATCTCGTTGGCGTCGCGGCCGAGATAGCGCGCGATACGATCGAGCGCATCTTCCATGACCACCACACCCTGCGGGCCGCCGAAGCCGCGGAAGGCGGTGTTCGACTGCTTGTTGGTCTTGCAGGCATAGCCCACGGCGCGGAAGTGCGGGATCCAGTAGGCGTTGTCGGTGTGGGTGAGCGCGCGCGCCATCACGCCGGGCGTGAGATCGAGGCTCCAGCCCGCGTCGGCCGCCAGCATGGCATCGAGCGCCAGCACGCGGCCGTCATCATCGAAGCCCACGGCGTAGCGATAGAGGAACGGGTGGCGCTTGCCGGTCGCGATCATGTCGATCTCGCGCGGCAGGCGGAGTTTCACCGGCCGGCCGGTCCTGTGCGCCGCCAGCGCCGCGGCGCCCGCGACCCACGAGGCGTTGCTCTCCTTGCCGCCGAAGCCGCCGCCCAGCCGCCGCACAACGGCGGTAATGCGATTGAAGTCGCAGCCCAGCAGATGGGCACAGATGTGCTGGACCTCGGTCGGATGCTGGGTCGAGGAATGGACGACCATGTCGCCGTCCTCGCCGGGCAAGGCGAAGGCGATCTGTCCTTCGAGATAAAAATGCTCCTGGCCGCCAACCTGGAATTCGGCGTTGAGCTTGTACGGCGCCAAGGCGAGCGCTGCGTCGGGATCGCCACGCCGGATCGTGGCCGGCGCCTGGACGTAGGCCTCTCTGGTGAGTGCGGTCTCGATGTCGAGGATCGGCTCGTCGGCCTCGACCTCGATCACCACGCGCTCGGCCGCGTGACGCGCCGCGTCGAGCGAAACGGCCACGATCATCGCCAACGTCTGGCCCGCGAACTCGACGCGATCAATCGCAAACAGCGGCTCGCCGCCCTTGCCGCTTGCCGACACGTCGTTCGTGCCCGGCACGTCGTTCGGCCCCAGCACGGCCACGACGCCGGGCATTGCGGCGACGGCAGCAAGATCGAGCTTGCGTAGCCGGCCGCTCGCGACGGGACTCAGCACCAGGGCAGCATGCAGCGTGCCCGGCGGCTCGAGCATGTCGTCGATATAGAGCGCCTGGCCGGTCGTGTGCTTGAGCGCACTGTCGTGGCGCACCGCGTGACGGACGGTGGTGGTCATAGCGCCTCGACCTCGACGGCGCGTTCGGGCTCGGCGATTCGCCAGTAGAGGCGGCGCAGCAGATTGGCCGCCGCCGTCAGGCGATAGGCCGCCGTGCCGCGCCAATCGTCGATCGGCTGGAAATCTTTTGGGACCGCCTCGGCCGCAGCCTCGAAGGTCGCGTGCGCGAAGGGCTGGCCCTTCAGCGCCTGCTCGACGTTGCGCGCCCGCATCGGTGTGGCCGCCAGGCCGCCGAAGCCGGCGCGGACATCTTCGATCGTGCCGTTCTTGATCCTGAGCCGATAGGCGCCGGCCACGGTGGAAATATCCTGGTCGCGGCGCTTGCTGAGCTTGTCGCAGAAGAAGACCTCGCCCGGCCACAGGCGCGGCATCGAAAGGCTCTGGATCACCTCATCCGCCGCCAGCGCCGTCTTGCGGTAGCTGAGGAAGAATTCGTCGAGCGGCAGATCGCGCGCGCCGCGGCTGGAAATCAGTTTTAGGCTCGCCTCCAGCGCCAGCAGCACCGGCGGCATGTCGCCGATCGGCGAGGCCGTGCCGATGTTGCCGCCGATCGTTCCCAGGGAACGGATCTGCCTAGAACCCAGGCGCGCGAGATAGGTTTTTAGCGCGGGATAAGCCGCGATCAGGGCCGGCATGGCATCGGCATAGGTTACCGCCGCGCCGATGGTGATCTGCTCCTTGCCTTCGGCGATCGCCGTCAGCTCGGGCACGTGGGCCACGTGGATCACCGCGGCCGACGGCTTGCGCGACCGGCTGGCCAGCAGGCCGAGATCGGTGGCGCCCGCCAGCAGCAGCGCCTCGGGGTGCTTTGCCCGCAACGTCAGCAGCTCGGCCAGCGAGCGCGGTGCGAAGAAGCGCCCCTCGAAGGCCGCCGACGGCGAGCGCGCCGGCGCGGCAGGCACCGGCCCGACCGACAAGCCCGCCACCTTGGTCATGGCCTCGACGATCGGCCGATAACCGGTGCAGCGGCAGAGATTGCCGGCCAGCGCGTCGTGGATGGTCTCGGGATCGGCCGCCTCACCGCCGGCGGCAAAGGCATAGGCCGACATCACGAACCCCGGCGTGCAGAAGCCGCACTGCGTCGCATCGGCTTCGGCCATCGCCGTCTGCACAGCGTGCGGCGCGCCGTCCGGCCCGCGAAGTCCCTCGACGGTACGCAGCGACCGGCCATCGATCTGGCCCAGCAGGGCGATGCAGGCGTTGATCGGCCGGCGGCGGCCATCGGGGTGCTCGAGCACGACCGTGCAGGCGCCGCAGTCGCCCTCGGCGCAGCCTTCCTTGGTGCCCCGCAAGCCACGGTATTCGCGCAGCCAGTCGAGCAGCGTCGTCATCGGCGAGACGCCGGACAGCTCGACCGGGTCGTCGTTGAGCGTGAAGCGAATGTTATCCGCCATGCGAACAGGATGCGGGGCGTTGAAGTGCGGCGCAACCCGTGATGCACTCGACATGCCAAACAAAGAAAGAGATCGCATGGATCCATACCGCTACGGCTACTCTCCCGTCGTCGAGCGCCCGAAGCTTTCCTGGCCCAACGGCGCGCGTGTCGCGGTCTGGGTCTGCCCCAATATCGAGCACTACGAATACCTTCCGGCCGAGGTCCGCGTGCGCAACCCCTGGCCGCGCATGCCGCATCCCGACGTGCTGGGCTATGGCGGCCGCGACTACGGCAACCGGGTCGGCCTGTGGCGGATGTTCGAGGTGCTGGACAAGCACAGCGTGCGCTGCACGGTCTCGCTCTCGATGTCGGTCATCGAGATGTACCCCGAGATCCTGGAGGCCATGGAGGCGCGGCGCTGGGAGTACATGAGCCACGGCTATCTCAACACACGCTATCACTGGGGCTATAGCGAGGAAGAAGAGCGTGCTGTCATCGAGCACAGCAAGGCCACGCACCTCAGGTTGACCGGCCGCAAGCTGCGCGGCTGGTTCTCGCCCGCGATTTCCAACACCTTCAACACGCCCGACCTCGTGAAGGAGGCGGGCCTCGACTACATCTGCGACTTCTATCACGACGACCAGCCGACGCCGCTCGCCACCAGGCACGGCCCGCTGATCCACGTGCCCTACACGATGGATCTCAACGATGCGCTGATCTACCGGCAGCCGGTCGAGGCCGAGGAATTCGCGCAGATGATCATCGACCATTTCGACACGGTCTATCGCGAGGGACCGGAGAACGGCCGTGTCATGTGCATTGCGCTGCACCCCTACATGATGGGGGCGCCGCATCGTCTGAAACATCTCGACCGCGCGCTGGGCTATATCCGCAAGCACAAGGATGCCTGGGTCTGCACTGCCGAGGAGATCCTTGATCACTACGTGGCCAATGGCCTGAAACCGTACCAGCAGCATCTCGGGAAGGAAGCTTGAAATGAGCATCGTTCCGAAGAACCCGCCGCCGCTGCCCGCCGGGATGGACAATCCCTGGTACGACTATGCGCCGTTTCCGAAGCGGCCCCGGCTCAACTGGCCCAAGAATGCGCGTGTCGCCTCGTTCGTGCTGCTGCATCTCGAATACTGGGAACTGATCCCTGACGAGACGAGCGTCAAGGACCCACGCCATGTCGGCGAATTCGGCAGTTTTTCGCCCGACTATCGGACCTGGACACAGCGCGACTACGGCAACCGGGTCGGCATCTTCCGTGTGCTCGACGTGCTCGACCGCTACCAGATCCGGGCCGGCGTCGCGGTGAATGCGCTGGCGGCCGAGCGCTATCCCTACCTCATCGAGCAGTTCAAGCGGCGTAACTACGAATTCATCGCCCACGGCCACTCGGCCAACCGCATGATCTCCTCGAAGATGAGCGAGGCCGAGGAAAAGGCCGAAATCGCCCAGTCCCTCGCCGCGATCGAGAAGGCGGCGGGCGTCCGGCCGACCGGCTGGCTCGGTCAAGATTACGGAGAGAGCCAGCGCACGCCGCAGCTTCTGGCCGATGCGGGCCTCGACTACGTGCTCGACTGGCCGAACGACGACCAGCCCTACCCGATGAAGGTCGGCAAGAAGTTCGTCTCGATGCCCAACCAGCCGGAATGGGACGATGTTCAGCAGCTTTCACTCCGACGCATCCCCACGCCGCGCTATCCCGACCTCGTGGGCGACGCTTTCGAGCTCCTGCACCGCGAGGGCGGCCAGGTTTTCAACCTGTCGATCCATCCCTGGCTGATGGGCATGGCGCATCGCATAAAATATCTCGACGAGGCGCTGCGCCGGATCGAGCGCTTCGGCAACGTCTGGCAGGCAACCCCGGGTGAGATCGCCCGGCACTACGCCGACACGATGATGGGCTGACGCCGGTGACCGCTTTCTGGCTCGACACACTCGCCGACTTCCTCGTAGGCTTCCGCTTCGACTCGCTGAAACCCGCCACCGTCGAGCAGACCTCCTATGTGATCCTCGACACCATGGGTGCCATCGCCGGCGGCTCGGCCGAGCCCGAGATGCAGGCGCTGACGGCCAAGCTCACCGTCAGCCCCGTGGGCGAGGCTTCGGTGATCGGCACGGGCAAGACGGCGGTGTCGGCCGCAGCAGCCTTCCTGAACGGCACGGCCGGTACCTTCCTCGAAATGGACGAGGGCAACCGCTTCGCCAAGGGCCATCCTTCCATTCACGTCCTGCCCGCCCTGTGGGCACTGGCTGAGATAAAAGGCCTCTCGGGCAAGGCCGTGATGGAAGCGCTGGTGCTGGGCTACGAAGTGGGCGCCCGCATCGGCATTGCCGCGGCGATGCGGCCCGAAATGCATCCGCACGGCACCTGGGGGACGGTGGGCGCCGCGGCGGCCGTCGCCAAGCTGCTGGGCTACGACGCGGCCAGGATGCGCGAGACGATCAATGTCGCCTCCTCGCTGACCCTCGCCAGCTCCAAGCGCACCATGCTGGAGGGCGGCACGGTGCGGAACGCCTATGCCGGCATCGCCAACCGCATGGCGCTGATGGCCATCGACCTCGTCGAGGCAGGCTTCATCGGCGAACGTGACGGGCTGTCGAGCGTGTTCGGCCATGTCGTGTCGGAGACCTTCGACACCGCGCGCATGACCCGCGACCTCGGCCACGACTGGCAGATCGACCAGAACTATTTCAAGCTCCATTCCTGCTGCCGCTACAATCACGGCGCGCTGGATGCCCTCGACACTCTGCTGGCCAAGGAAGAGATCCCGGCCGATGCGGTCGAACGGGTCGACGTGGCGAGCTACCTCTATGCCGCCGAACTCGACGACCAGGCGCCGCGCAATACGCTGGGCGCCAAGTTCTCCGTGCCCTTCGCGGTGGCGACGCGGCTGGTGCGCGGCTCGTCGCGGGTCGAGAACTTCACCTGGGAGGCGGTGCGCGACGAGCGCGTCCAGGCGCTGGCCAAGCGGGTGTTCGTGACCGAGGACAAGGCGATGACCGCGAAGCTGCCGCAGTTCCGCCCCGCACGAGTCGATCTCAGGCTGCGCGACGGTCGCACGCTCAGCGCCGCCGTCGAGGCCAATCGCGGCGACGACCAGGATCCCTATTCGCGCGACGAGCTCGTCGGGAAATACTTCTCCCTCACCGCGCGCGTCTGGACGCCTGATACAGCCGACGGCGTCAGGAAGAAAATCCTGGATCTGCCGACGTTAAAGGACGTCTCGACCGTCCTTGCCTAGGCCGCCGCGCCAGCCGAAAGAGGACGCGAGGCTGTCACTTTTAGCGCGTGTCCTCCCTGTCCAGAATTCGCACCGAGCCTTGCGCGACGGACTTCTTTTCGCTTCATGCGATGCGTTCAACTGGACACCGCCTCTGCGAGCCGTGTCCACAAATCGCCAAGTGCCTGTCGCCGCAGCGTTATTCGGCGCGCGATCGAGACGAGGTTGTTCCTGGGACTGTCCAGAATTGAGTCGGGCCGGACATGGAAAAGGCCACCGCGGTCTTCGCGGCAGCCTATAGAAACTCATAGCACATTTCTGCTGAACCTGCTCTTCACATATGCGTGAGCAAGTGCTGGCAGTGACAGCAGGCGGCATGGTGCGGCACATTCCTGGGTGCACCGGCACTCCCCGGCCCCCACGCGAGCGAGACCGATCATGTCCTCCCCTCGTCCCTTTGCCTTTCATGTCCCCGACGAAGATATCGTCGACCTCCGCGCGCGGCTGGCCAGAACGCGGTTTCCGGATCAGGCACCCGAAGCACCCTGGACCTATGGCGCCGACCTCGCCTACATGCGGAAGCTGGTCGACCACTGGCGCGAAAAGTTCGACTGGCGCGCCCAGGAAGCGCGGCTGAACGCGTTCCCGCAGTTCAAGGTCGCCCTGCATGGCATCGACCTGCACTACCTGCATGTTCCCGGCCAGGGTCCCGCGCCGAAGCCGCTGCTTCTGCTCCATGGCTGGCCAGGGTCGCTGTTCGAGTTCATCGACCTGATCCCGCGCCTGACCGACCCCGCGCGTTTCGGGGGCGATGCGCGCGACGCCATGACGGTCATCGCGCCGTCCCTGCCGGGCTACGGACTGTCCTTCCAGCCCGGCCAGAAGCGCTTCGGCGTCGCGGCCATCGCGGACTGCCTGGCCGATCTCATGACCGATGTCCTGGGATGGAAGAAGTTCATCTCCCAGGGCGGCGATTGGGGCGCCCACATCAGTTCCAGCATGGCGGTTCGCCATCCCGACAGGCTGGCGGGCATTCACCTGAACATGCTGACCGTCAATCCGGCCCTGCCGCCGCCGCCGACCCCGACGGCGGAGGAGCAGCGGTACCTCGACGAAATGCGCGAATGGGCCAAGGAAGAGACGGGCTACATCCAGATCCAGGGGACCCGTCCCCAGACCCTGGCCTACGGGCTCACCGACTCGCCCGCGGGAATCGCGGCGTGGATCGCCGAGAAGTTTCACACCTGGACCGATCACACGGGCGACTTCGAAACCGTGGTCGACCGCGACCGTCTGCTTGCCAACATTTCCTTCTATTGGTTCACCGGCGCCATCGGCTCGTCGTTCTTTCCGTACTACGATCGTCTTCACGGCGAGTGGCCCATACCCGATGGCACGGCGGTCGACGTGCCGACCGGATATGCCGCCTTTCCGCGAGAGATCCGGAGGCCGCCCAGATCGATCGCCGAGCAAAGCTACAAGGACATCCGGCGCTGGACGGCGATGCCCAAGGGCGGCCATTTCGCGGCGATGGAGCAGCCGGAAGCCCTGGCGAGAGACGTTCTCGAATTCGTGCGGCCGCTGCGCGGCTCATTCTAACGGCTGCAATCGAACACAAGGGTCCCATGAGCACGCGGGACGCGCGTGGGCTGGCAATGACAGCAGGCGTCTGGCACGGTGTCACACGATGGCGATCGTTGTTTCCAATCGGCCCAGCTCCTGGTCGCGCGCTGTGTCCTTGACGTTGCTCCTGATTGGCAGCGCATGCTCGGAACCGCCACCGCCTATGCCACCTAATATTCACTGTTCTCGGCCGATGGTGTTTTTCTACGCTGACCCTGCGGTTCTATCGCAGCAGGAACGCCAACGGCTTGCACAGATAATCCGTCGTGGCGATCCTGACCAAGTATGTCTCATTGATCCCGATCCGAGGCGCCGACTCGTTTTCCATGCAATTGGACATACCGACGACAGCGGCTCGGAAACTGCGAACGAGCAGCTTGGCCTGCGCCGCGCCCAGAACGTAGCCGACTATCTGGTCGAACTCGGCGTCGCGCGGGAGTATATCTGCGTAAGCTCCAAGGGTAGCAAATTCCAGCTAGTCAAGGCTAACGGTCCCGAGCTGCAGAATCGGCGTGTCGAGATTGACGTCACACTACTGAAGCCCGGTAAGGAGCCCTGCCAGTAATCGGCCAGCCTCACCTACACCGCCTCGCCCGCCACCCATCCGCTCGACCAGGCCCACTGGAAATTGTAGCCGCCCAGCCAGCCGGTGACGTCGACGGCCTCGCCGATCGCGTAGAGGCCGGGCACTTTCTTGGCCTCCATCGTCTTCGATGAAAGCTCGTTGGTGTCGATGCCGCCCACGGTGACCTCGGCCTTGGCGTAGCCTTCGGTGCCGGTGGGCGTCACGTGCCAGCGCTTGAGCTCCGCCGCCAGCACCTCGAGGTCCTTGTCGCGGCGCTCGCCGATGACACCTTCCGGCGCCAGCGCCTGGGCCAGACGGTCGGGCATGAGGTCGCCCACGATGTTGCGCAGCTCGGCCTTGGGCCGGAGCTGCTTGCGGCCCTTCAGGAAGGTGGCCGCGTCGCGGTCCGGCAGCAGGTCGATGGCGATCTCCTGGCCCGAACGCCAGTAGGACGAGATCTGCAGGATCGCCGGCCCCGAGAGGCCGCGATGGGTGAACAGCATGGCCTCGCGGAAACGCGTGCGGTCGAAGCTGGCCACGACGTCGAGCGACACGCCGGCGATGTCCGGCACGCGCGCGGTGAACGGCACCAGGCCCGGCCGCGTCTCGGTGACGGCGAGGCCGAAGCGGCGCGCTGTATCGTGTGCAAAGCCGGTCGCCCCCATCTTGGGAATGGAAAGGCCGCCGGTCGCCAGCACGACCGACGCGACGTCAAAATCGCCGTGATCGGTGCGCACCGTGAAGCGGTCGGATTTCTCGATACCGGTGATCCGGTGCGCCACGCGCACGTCGACGCCCACCGCATCGGCCTCGGCCAGCAGCATGGCCACGATCTGCCGCGCCGAGCCGTCGCAGAAGAGCTGGCCCAGCGTCTTCTCGTGCCAGGCGATACCGTGCTTTTCCACCAGGGCGATGAAATCGTGTTGCGTATAGCGCGCCAGCGCCGACTTGCAGAAATGCGGATTGGCCGAGAGGAACGCCTCGGGCCGGCTGTCGCGATTGGTGAAGTTGCAGCGCCCGCCGCCCGAGATCAGGATCTTCTTGCCGACCTTGTCGGCGTGATCGAGCAGCACCACACGGCGCCCGCGCTGACCGGCGCGGATGGCGCACATCAGGCCGGCGGCGCCGGCGCCCGCAATGACGACATCGAAAGTTTGGGACATCGAAGGCCTTATGCTGTTCCGGACCGCGCGCGTCTCGCGCGCTCCGGCGCATTCACATGCGCCTCATGAGCGGGCCAGAGGCCCTCGGTCCGCATGAGCATGACGGCTGATTTCACGTCAACGCCATTCTCATGATCCACAGCGCCAACGCGAGGCCAGCGATCGCGCCCGCGACCGAGCCGCCGACATAGAGCGCGGCCATCAGGTGCTCGTGACGTTCCCATAGCAGCACGGCGTCGAGCGAAAAGGCCGAGAAGGTCGTGAACCCGCCCATGATCCCGGTCGCCAGGAACAGCCGCAGGTGACCCGCGGCGCCCAGGCGCTCGGCGAACCAGCCGGTGATCAGGCCCATCACCAGCGACCCCAATATGTTGATGAGCAACGTGTGCCAAGGAAAGTGCGTGCCCAGCAGCCGCGCCACCCAGATGTTCATGCCGTGCCGGGCCGCGCCGCCGATCCCGGCGCCCACGAACACCACCAAGTAAGAAACCATCTCCCTAGCCTCCGAAGCGCGTCTTCCAGTCGGGCACCGATGTCTTATAGGGCAGCGCCGTCGCTTCATAGACTCCGCGCGCGATGGCGCGGGCCAGGCAATCCGCCGCCACCGTGCCGAGCTCGGTCAGCACCGGCGGATCGCCGCCGCGCGCCGCCTTGCCGGTCGCGGCAGCAAACACCGTGTCGCCGTCGTTGGGTGCATGCACCGGGCGCAGCGCCTTGGACAATCCGTCGTTGGCCATGATGGCGAGCCGCTTGCACTCGGCCTTGGTAAGAGTGGCGTCGGTCGCCACCAGCGCGATGGTCGTCGCCGTCGCGGGCAGCGGCTGTCCCTTGAAGCGGATTTTCAGCGCATCGTCGGGCAGCCTGGCCGGCCAGCCCAGCCCGCCGAACTCGCCGCCCTGCTCATAGGCGCCCGCCCAGAAATGCGGGCCGTCGCCGATCGTGGTCGAGCCCACGGCATTCACCGCCACCAGCGCGCCCACCGTGAAACCCTGGCTGGTCTTCGCACTGGTCGAGCCCAGCCCGCCCTTGAGGCCTGCCGTCGTCGCACCGACGCCGGCGCCCGCCGTGCCCAGCGCGAAGTCGTGCGCCGCCACGAGTGCTGCATCACGGCCGAGATCCCAGTAGGGCGGCCTTTTGGTGACCGGTTCGCGCATCCAGTCCTTCTCACCGCCATTGATCAGGTCGAACAGGATCGCCTGCACCGCCACGGGAATGGCGAGGCCGCCGAAGGTGCGGCCCTGGCCACGCTGGCAGAGAACTGCCGAGGCGCCACCGGCCGCATCGAGGCCGTAGACCGAGCCACCCGACAGCACGACCGCATCGATCGCCTGGCCCACCATCTCGGGTTCCAGCGACGTCACCATGCGGTCGCCCGGCGCGCCGCCCAAAGTTGCCACGCTCGCGACCGCGCCCTGCTCGAAGATCGCCACGGTCACGCCCGTCGCGGCGCGCATGTCCTGGGCGTTGCCGACCAGCACGCCCGGCACGTCGGTGATCAGGTTCCTCACGTCAGGAACTCGCCGCCGTTCACATGGATGGTCTGGCCGGTGATGAAGGTGCCTTCGGGGCCGACCAGCAATCGCACCATGGCCGCGATCTCGTCGATCGTGCCGAATCGCTTCAGCGGGATCGGCCGGTCTCCCACGGGCCGCGGCCCTGCCGCCGCGCCACGGGCCGTGTCGATGGCGCCCGGCGCCAGCGCATTGCAGGTGACTTTATGGGGCGCCAATTCGACCGCCAGCGCGCGCATGAGGCCTTCGAGGCCCGACTTCGACGCCGACACGTGACAGCGATTGGGCGTGCCGACATGCGTCGAGACACCCGACAGCGCGACGAAGGCGCCGCCGCCCCGCGCCACCATCTGCGGGATGATCGCCTTGCCGAGCAGGAACGCACCATCGAGCGCCACCGACATGATCTCGCGCCATTCCTCGAACGACATTTCCAGGAACGGCGTCTGGCGCCGGAGCCCCGCGTTGCTGACCAGGATATCGACGCCGCCAAATTTTGCCCCGGCCTCGGCCGCCAGCCGCGGCGGAACGGCGGGGTCGGAAACATCGCCCATCGCCGCCATCGCCTTGCCGCCCGCCGCCTCGATCTCGCGCACGACCGCCTCGACCGCCGCCTTGTCGGCGCGGCCGTTCACGACGATGGCGGCGCCATCACGGGCCAGCGCCAGCGCGATACCGCGACCGATGTTCTTGCCGGCGCCGGTGACGAGCGCGACCTTGCCGCGCAGAGCGTCCTGTGTGCTCACCTGTGTATCCCCCTTGAACAGTTCCTAAGGCATGATGACATTGGGTGTGCCCGTCGTCCCGACCGAAGCGCGAAGCGCGGAGCGGAGGGACCTTCTCTCCACAACAAGCCGCCTCCGGTAGAGAGGAGGCCCCTCGGCTCAGCGCGGAGGTTACTCCGCGCGACTCGGGGTGACGGATGTCTAATTCCTACCTCTAGCACTGAAGCTGCATTGCTTCTCCGTCGCCATGACCGCGGCCACGCGATTGCTCTGACGGAAGCAGCCGTTGGTCCAGAGTCCGGCATAGATGGTGCCGTCGGCCTCCTTGTAGGTACCGAACCCATTGGGCTTGTCGTCGTCGAATTCGCCCTCGTAGACGTCGCCGGCCTTGGTCGTGAAGGCACCCCAGCCGCTCATCCTGTCGTCGCGAAAGTCACCCTCGTAGCGATCGCCATTGGCATACTTGAGCGTGCCCCGGCCGTTTCGCTCGTCATTGCGCATCTCTCCTTCGTAACGGCTGCCGTCGGCATCGGTGACCTCGACGCGAGTCGTGAGACCCTCACGCAGCTCGGCGTCGTACTTGTTGCCCGTGGCAAGTGCCGTCTCGGGCTGGAGCGGCTGGCCGTCGCGGAACATGCCGACGTAACGGGTACCGTTCGCGCGGCTGAGCGTGCCGTATCCATTCGGCTGGTCGTCGCGGAATTCGCCGTCATAGCGATCGCCATTGCGATACTCGTAGACACCGCGGCCGCTCATGCGGCCATTCTCGTACCGACCGACATAGCGGTCGCCCAGCGAGCCGTTTACATACCACTGCAAGACCCCGGGCCCATCCGCGACGTTGCTGGCGCAGTTTCCGGCCCAGCTGAATGTCGTGCCGGCTTGCAGATCGGAGTCCCAGACGCTGCAGCCGGTCACATCGTTGCGCAGCCATCTCCCCGATGTCTGTGCGGACGCCGACGACACAAGCGATAGAAGGACGAACAGGATGATCGAAGGACGCACGGCTCAATCCGGGAAATCGAAGTCTTGGTTGTTGGCCTTGATGCCCGCCTTCTCGAACCAGTCCGGGCCGAGCAGGCTGACGGGCTTGTCGAGACATTTGAGGGTGGCGACGACCTTGCCGGCGCGCTCGACGTGCAGGCCTTCCTTGGTCATTTTCTCGCCCTTCGGTCCCCAGTTACCGATGCCGGTGTAGACCGTATAGGTGGCATCGCCCCTGGCGAATCTCAGCCACGCCCCGCCGCCGCCGGAAAACGGCATGCTCGCGCCGATCGCGGCCTTCGACGGCACGACCGGGCCCTCGGGCAGGGTGATGTCGAGGGGCTCCGATGAGCCGAGCTTGCCGTAGCGGTACTGCAAGGTGCCCTTGTTGGCGGTGGCATCCTTCGACGCGCAAACCGAGACCATCCTCGCGCCGGTGCGGCAGGAGAAGACGATGGTTTCCGCCGGCGCGCAGAACGACGCCTGTTTTGCGCCAGAGGGAGCAGCGGAGGGCGCGTTCACGGGTGGGGCAGCCGGCGCCTCGATGATCCGGGCGGCGCTCACCAGGGCAACTGTGCGTGATTTCTTGCAGTCAGGATTGCCCTGGCACTCGTCCGCCATCACGTTCTGCAGAACATAGGCGAGGCTCACGCGCTTGCCCTTGAGCGGCGGCTTCTGATCGCAGATCTCGAATTTCGCCATCTCCTCGAACACCGCACCACGGTCGTCCTTGAGCGTGAGGTAGCAGGCGACGTCGCCGCTGTTCGCGGCCGTCACGGTGCCCACCGTCTTCTTGGTGACCTGGCCGATCTTGATCGTCGGCACGTCCTGCGCACTTGCCGCCACGGGCCAGGCGCCGAACGCCGCCGCCAGAACGACGCCAGCCCAGCCCTTGGCCTTCCGGATAGCCATCATGTCTCGCCTTTCGTGCACGGTCAGATTTCTGCATCTCCGCTACAACAATCGGGGAGCCGAGGCCATGGGAGGCGAGCACGCCGCCCGTCAAAATCTGCTGACTCGGCTGAGGCTGACGGGCAGATTTCCCTTGGCGAGGCGTCAAGGCGAGGTCTGTCCATATGCCGCTCAATTGGAAAATCTCCCACCCTGACCGGTCGGTGGAAGCCGTTGCCACGGGACATTTGAGCCTGCAGGATATCGAGCGCTACTTCGACGACCTCATGGTCTCGGGTGCCTTTCCCTATCGCAAGCTGTTCGACGTGACCGAGGCCACGTCGGCCGTGGACGATGCCGAGATGATGCTGCTCGGCGCCCGCATGAGTGCCTACAAGGGGCTGGGCCCGCTTGGTCCCCTCGCGATTGTCGTGCCGACCACTCCATTGCGCACGCAAGCCATGCTGTTCGCGGCCCTGGCGCCGGCCGACCGGCCCTTGAAGATCTTCAACACCGCCGCAGCGGCCCGCAAATGGCTCGACGCGCCGCTGGGGAGCGAAGAGGCGAGGTAGAGAAAACTTTGCTTTCAAGTTCCTCTCCCCCTAACGGGGGAGAGGAACATGAAAGTAATGACGTCTAATCCGAAAGACTCTACCCCGCGACGATGTAGGCCTTGAGCGCCTCGGTCTCGTGCGTGGTTTCCTCGATGCGCGCCTTCACGATGTCGCCGATCGAGACCAGCCCGAGCAACTCGCCGTGACGCACCACCGGCAGGTGGCGGAAGCGACCGCTGGTCATGGTCTCCATGACCTGGTCGATCGACTCGTCGGGATCGCAGGTCACGACGTCGCGGGTCATCACCTGCCTGGCCTCCAGCTCCAGTGCCTTGGCGCCGTGGCTGGCCAGGGCACGAACGAGATCGCGTTCGGACACGATGCCGGCGACCCCGCCTTCGCTATCCAGCACCAGCACCGATCCGATGCGGCGGACGCTCAACTGCTGGGACACCTGGGCCACCGACGTGCCGGGTGTGACCGTGAACACGCTTCCGCCCTTCTGGGAAAGAATATCGGAGACGAACATGGTTCCTCCTCTTTCTCGTGGATGGTCTGGTAAACATGGCTACGCAGTAGCGCGGAGAAAAGGGGTGGGCCATAAAGCCCTCATGAACGATGCCCCAAACAACTCGGCGGCGGCCCTCGTCCTGTTCTCCGGTGGCCAGGATTCCACCACTTGTCTGGCCTGGGCGCTAGAACGATTTATGCATGTCGAGACGGTCGCTTTTGACTACCGCCAGCGGCACCGGATCGAGCTGGATCAACGACTTGTGGTGTTGGATGAAGTCCGGCGGCGGTTTCCCCAGTGGGCGTCCCGCCTCGGCGACGACCATTTCATCGACATGGGCGTTCTCGGCCAGATCAGCGAGACGTCGCTCACGCGCAATGTTGCCTTCGAAATGGAAAAGGACGGCCTGCCCAACACCTTCGTGCCGGGGCGCAACATCCTCTTCTTCACCTTCGCCGCGGCCGTGGCCTGGCGGCGCGGCATCCGCAATCTCATCGGCGGCATGTGCGAGACGGATTTTTCCGGCTATCCCGACTGCCGCGATAACACCATCAAGGCGCTGCAGGTGGCGCTGAACCTCGGCATGGACCGGAGCTTCGTGCTGCACACCCCGCTGATGTGGCTCGACAAGGCCGAGACCTGGGGGCTGGCCCGCGACCTGGGCGGCGATGCACTGGTCGATATCGTCCTCGAACACACGCACACCTGCTACCAGAGTGAGCGCGGGCCGCGCGAGGAATGGGGCCATGGCTGCGGCGAATGCCCCGCCTGCGCCTTGCGCAAGCGGGGCTACGTCGCTTGGCGCGAAGGCCGGAAGGTCGCCTAGGAGCGGCCGCCGGCCATGCGCTTGGCGACTTCGAGCTGTTCCTTGGCCTTGGGGAACTGCAGCTGGGCATACCGGCGCAAACCACCGTTGTCGCCATTCTGCGAATAGGCGCCGAGTTGATCGACGGCGTTGGTATGGCTCGCGAGTTCAGCATTGGCGTAGGCGGTGTCGAACTCGGGGCCCTGGAGCGCGTTCAGACGCTGCAGCACGGCGGTCGTGTTCGGCGGGTTCGAAGGATCCGGCGCATAGGACACCCCCGCCTCGGTGCGGGCCTTCTGCAGGAATTCCGCCGACTCACTGTGTTCGGCGATCATGCGGGTCGCGAACCCGCGCACGATCTCGTTGCCCGACTTGGCGAGCGCGATGCGGCCCGCGGCGATTTCGTAGTCGTTGAAGGTCTGGGCCCAGCCGACGAACCGGGCGGCCGGCAGGGCGTCGACTGCCCATGCGGTCGAGACGAAAGCGGTCGAAACATAGGCGGCGGGGACAGCCGTCAAGGCAAGCCTCAGAGCGGCGCGACGAGCGAGGATCATGTGAAATCTCCAAATGTGTACCGTAACAACGCCTCCGGCCGGGGTGGGTTCCCGATGGCGTGAAGACCTGCTAGGAGCGCCCGATATGACCAGCTTTCGAAAAAAGGCCGAGGCCCTCGGCTATTTCCTGGCGTTCATCGCCTGCATTCCCATCGCCAACTGGATGATCGGCAATGTCGGTGCCGTCTGCGCGCCGCATGGCCCCTGCCTGGTGCCGGTGTTGCCGTGGGGTCCGGGCGGTCATCCGCTGATGGCGCCCTCCGGCGTGCTGATGATCGGCCTCGCGCTGGTTCTGCGCGACATGGTCCAGCGCCGGCTCGGCCGCACCGTCGCCCTCACCGCGATCGTCGCAGGTGCTGCCCTGTCGGGTGCGGTCGCCCCGCCCCAATTGATCGTGGCCTCGGCCGCCGCCTTCCTGCTGTCGGAGCTGGCCGACTTCGCGGTCTATACGCCGCTGCAGTCGCGTGGCCTGGTGCTGGCCGTGCTGGCCAGCAGTGTGGTGGGCCTCGTCGTCGACAGCGTCCTCTTCCTGTGGCTGGCTTTCGGCAGCCTCGAGTACGTGGCCGGCCAGATCGTCGGCAAACTATGGATGGTCCTGCTGGCGCTGCCCGCCGTGCATTGGATCCGCAAGCGCGAGATCGCCCAACAGACCACCATCGTCGAATAGAAAATCGTGGAGCAGGACCACATGCCATCCCTTCTTCCACTCGCCCTTCTTCAACTCGACGGCCGTGTTGCCGTTGCGGGCCAGCTCAAGCCCGGCGATATGGCGGAGATCGCCGCCGCGGGGTACGCGGCGGTGGTGAACAACCGGCCCGATGGCGAGGCCCTGTTCGGTCAGCCGAGCACCGCCGACCTCCGGAAGGCAGCCGAAGCGGCCGGGCTTCTCTTCCTCGACCTGCCCTTCTCCGGCCCGCGCGCCACACCCGACCAGGTGCGCGCCTTCGTCGACCTGCTGGCCAGCCAACCCGGACCGGTCGTGGCCTTCTGCAAGAGTGGCATGCGCTCGGCCCTGTTGTGGGGGGCGGCCTCGATCGCGTCAGGCCGGTCGCTGGACGACGTGCTGGCTGCGGCGATGCAGGCCGGTCAGAATCTGGAGCCCGTCGGCGAGACCATGGTGGCATTGGCCAGATCCGCGCGCGCCTGACGAAAGTCTCGGCTTGCACGGCGGGCGCCGTCGCTCCTTAATCGCGCGTCCAGTTGCCCCGAGGAGAGACCCCGCGATGATCAAGTCCATTCTGGCCGTGTCCGAAGGCGGCCCCGATGCCGCCATGTCGTTCAGCCTGGCCGCCCGTGTCGCGGCTGCGTTCGACGGGACCGTGGACGCGCTTCATCTGCCGGTGGGTCCCGCGGGCGGTGTCGTCGGCGGTCTCGCCATGAGCGGCGAGGCGATGCCGCTGTTGATCGACATCGACGACGAGCGGCTGGAGGCGCGCGGCACGGAATCCGAGCGCGCCTACAAGGAGATCGTGTCGCCGATCAAGGACGCCACCTATACCGCCGCCAAGACCGCGACGCTCGACACGCTGGTGGCGATGGGTCGCTGCTCCGACATTCTGGTGCTCGGCCGGCCGGGCGCCGATCCCGAGAATGTGGCACCGGCCACCGTCGAGGCCGCCATCTATGAGTGCGCCCGCGCCGTCATGATCGCGCCGCCGACCGCCGCAACGGGCGCCTTCGGCTCGGTGGTCGTGGCGTGGAACGGCAGCTTCCAGGCTGCCCGCGCCGTCGAATATGCGCTGCCGTTCCTGAAGTCAGCCGCGAAGGTCACGATCCTGGTGGCCGGCAGCAAGCCCGACGATGTCGGCGCGTCGTACCTCGCGCGCAATCTCGGACGGCACGGCATCACGACCACCATCGATGCGATCGATCCCGGCGTCGTGTCGGGTCGTGCCCGCGGCCGCGCGCTGCTCGACTACACCCACGGCAAGGGCGCCGATCTATTGGTGATGGGCGCCTATGGCCGCGGCCAGGTGATGAGCTTCCTGGGTCTCGGCGGCGCCACCGGCAAGGTGATCTCGTCCTGCCGCGTGCCCCTGTTGATGGCGCACTAAAGCTCGATTTAGGGACACGCCCCCGCACCCTGCGTCACCACGTCGGCATCGGCGCAGGCGCTGCAGGCATTGCCATAGGTCTTGCGGCTGCCGTCGCGGCGGATGCCGCAGGCTGGACGGTAGTCGCGGGTGCACATCTGTGGCCGGGGATCGGCGCACGGGCCGCCGGCGACAGGCAGCGATTCGGGCGCGAGTTCGCCACGTGTCATGAGAAACGTGAAGGGTTGCGCGCGATAGTCGCTCAGCATGCCGACGACGGAGATGCCGGAGCCGACGGCAGGCAATGGACTGAGCGGCCGGGCCATGACCACGACCAGATCGACGACATTGGCGGCCTGGCTCTCGTCAGTGATCGCGGCCTCGATGCGGTCGGGCGTGACCGAAATCACCTTCACCGGAATTTTTAGGCGCGCGCCACCGCCCTGCTGCTTCGTCCCGATCGCCAGCCAGACCTTCTCGGCCGCCGCCTTGTTGGCGGGCGTCGCGTCGCGATGGCGCAGCACCAGTGCCCAGTCGGCGAAGGTGAGGGTGGCGGCATCGTTCTCCTCGACCAGCACCAGCGCCGCCTCGGGTGGCGTCAGCAGGCGCGGGATCGACTTCACGAAATTGTCCGGCGGTGCGCGTTCGCCGGCTGCGATGCGGGCGATCAGTTCGTTCCAGCCCTCCTCGCTGCCGCGATAGATGCGGTAGCGCGTGCGCGCATAGCGGTCGATATCGCTGGCGGCCGCCGTGTTCTTGGTCGCACGTGCGATCGCGATCGACCGCGCGGCGTACCAGAAGCCGAGCGCGTCGAGCGGCGCGCCCTCGAGCTGCGCCACGGCAAGCTGGTAGACGTCCTGCAGATTGTCCGGCTCGGCCGTCACCGAGAGGCGATAGTAGCGTCGCGCGCTATCGTAGTCCTTGGCCTGAAGGGCGGCAAAACCCAACGTGCCGTTGAAGACCCCCGCCATCTGTTCCTTGACGCGCGCGAAAGCGGAATCGGTGAGCGACACCGGCTTCTGCCACTTGGGCAGCACGAGCAGGCCGCGCTCCGCCGCCGCGACCGCCGGCGGCAGCGCCGCCGCATCGCCGGCTGCCGCTCCTGTCCGGCCGGTATAGGCGCGATTGGCCAGCGCGCGCACATTGTCGGGATCGGCCTGCAACAGGCGCACCGCGACGACATCGGCCTTGGCCGGCTGGTTGGCCGCTTGCCAGGCGGCAATCGCCTGTTCGAAGGCCTCTATCCTGAGCGTGCTGCCGGGATACCAGGCGATGAAGACCTCCATCGCCGTCGCGCGCCTGGCGGGGTCGCGCGTGTTGAGCGCGGCCATGTAGGAGTCGTACTCGGCCGGGATCTGGAAATCCTTGCGCGTCTGTGCTGCGACGTCGACTGCCGCGAAAGAAAGGGCCAGCGACAGAATGAGACCAAGCCAACGCATCACCGCCATCGCACCCTCCTTTCCCTCGGAAATACAGTGACCGTTTTGTCGAATTAAGGCAGTGTCCGGACGTTAGGCACGAGCAGGGACAATGACAATGCAAGAGCGGCGTTTACGGGTATTGGCGCTTCTCGGAGCAGGTCTGGCCGCGGCATTTTTCGGCGCGCCGGCACGGGCCCAGCAAGGTGCACCGCCGCCGGCTGTCCTGGTCCAGCCCGCCGAGTTGAAGCCGATCGCCGACCAGTCCGAGTTCATCGGCCGCGCCGCCGCCGTCGACAAGGTTGAGCTGCGCGCCCGGGTCAAAGGCTTCCTCGGGCCGCGCAAGTTCAAGGACGGCGACATGGTCAAGCAAGGCCAGGTCCTGTTCCTGATCGAGCCCGAGCCCTACCAGGCCGCGGTCGATCAGAAGGTCGCCCAGCGCGACGCCGCCAAGGCGGCATTGGCCAACGCCGATGTGCAGCTCTTCCGCGCCGAGGAGCTGCTGCGCAGCAAAACCGGGACCCAGGTGACCTATGACCAGCGGCTGTCGGAGCAGCTCCAGGCCAAGGCGCAGCTCGAGGATGCGGGGGCCCAGCTGCGCGATGCCGAGATCCAGCTCTCCTACACCCAGATCAAATCGCCGATCGACGGCCGCGTCGGCCGCGCGGCGGTCTCGCCGGGCAATATCGTCGGACCCGACACCGGCGTGCTGGCCACGGTGGTCAGCGAAAACCCGATCCGGGTTCTCTTTTCCATCACCCAGCGCGAACTGCTCGAAGCGCGGCGCGACACGTCGTCCACGGGCGATGGCCTCGTCGTGCTGCTGCGGTTGGCCGATGGCAGCCTCTACAAGGACAAGGGTAAGCTCGACTTCATAGACGTCACCGCCGATGCCAAGACCGATGGCCAGATGGTCCGGGCGGTGTTCGACAACAAGGACGGCCTGCTGACCGACGGCCAGACGGTGCGGGTGATCGTCGAGGGCGAGAAGGTCCCGACCGTGGTCGCGGTGCCGCAGGCCGCCGTCGCGCTCGACCAGACCGGCTCCTATCTGTTCGTCGTCAACGACAAGAACGTGGCCGAGCAGAGGCGCGTAAAAGTCGGCGTCGCGCGCGACGGGCTGGTCGCCATCACCGAGGGCCTGAAGGCCGGCGAGAAGGTCATCGTCCAGGGCCAGCAGCGTGTCCGACCGGGCATGACCGTCAATCCCAGCCTGGCGCCGCCGTCAGCCTCGACGCAAAAGCAGTAAATCATGACGATCTCGTCGCTGTTCATTCGCCGGCCGCGGCTGGCGTTCGTCGTCTCCACGGTCATCACCATCGCCGGCATCATCGCCATGACGGCGATGCCGGTGGCGCAGTTTCCCGACATCGTGCCGCCGCAGGTCCGCGTCACCGCGACCTACCCCGGCGCCTCGGCCCAGGCGGTCGAGGAGAGCGTGGCGCAGGTGATCGAGGCACAGGTCAACGGCGTCGAGCGCATGCTCTACATGAAGTCGACGTCCGGCGGCGACGGCAGCTACACGCTCACCGTCAGCTTCGAGGTCGGCTCCAACCCCGACATCAACACCGTGAACGTCAACAACCGCGTCAACCAGGCAGTGGCGCTGCTGCCGCCCGAGGTGCAGCGGCTGGGCGTCACCACCAAGAAACAATCCTCGGCGCTCCTGCAGGTGGTCGCGGTCTATTCACCCAAGGGCAGCCGCGACGAGCTGTTCCTGTCGAATTTCACGACCATCACGCTGCTCGACACGCTGCGCCGCGTGCCCGGAGTGGGCGATGCCACCCTGTTCGGTGCGCTCGACTATTCGATGCGCGTCTGGCTGAACCTCGACCGCATGTCGAGCCTCGACATCACGCCCAACGACGTGGTCAAGGCCGTCCAGGCACAAAACGTCCAGGCCGCCGTCGGCCTGGTCGGCGCGGCACCTCTGCTCGACGATGTCGGCTTCCAGCTCAACATCACCACCCAAGGCCGCCTGACGACGGTCGAGGAGTTCGAGAACATCGTCGTGCGCGCCACCTCCGACGGCGCGCTGGTCCGGGTGAAGGACGTGGCCCGGGTCGAGCTCGGCGCCAAGACCCGCGACCAGATCGGCCGCTACAACGGCAAGCCGGCCTCGGGAATCCAGATCTACCAGCTCCCCGGCGCCAATGCGCTGACCACCGCCAATGGCGTGCGCGACGCGATCAAGGCGCTGGAGCCGCGCTTTCCCGACGATGTCGCCTACGACGTCATGTACGACACGACCGTGTTCGTGCAGGCCACGATCGAGAGCGTGATCCACACGCTGATCGAGGCTTTCGTGCTGGTGGCCATCGTCGTCTTCATCTTCCTGGGCAACCTGCGCGCCACGATCATTCCCATCATCGCTGTGCCGGTGGCGCTGATCGGCACTTTCGCCGTCATGCTGGCGTTGGGCATGTCGGCCAACACCGTGTCGCTGCTGGCGCTGGTGCTGGCGATCGGCATCGTGGTCGACGACGCCATCGTCGTGGTCGAGGCGGTCGAGCACATCCTCGAGCACGAGCCCCACCTCACGGTGCCGGAGGCCACCGAAAAGGCCATGACCCAGGTCACCGGGCCGATCATCGCCATCACCCTGGTGCTGCTGTCGGTCTTCATCCCGACCGCGTTCATCCCGGGCATCTCCGGCCAGCTCTATTCGCAGTTCGCCGTGGCCGTTTCGGTCTCGATGGTGATCTCGGCGATCAACGCCCTGTCGCTGTCGCCGGCGCTATGCTCGCTGATCCTGCGCCACCGCAAGAAGCCGCGCGGAGTCATGGCCTGGCTGCAGAACGGCATCGACAAGAGCCGCGACGGCTATGTCCGGGTGGTGACGCCGATTGCCCGGCGCGGCTTCATCGCCCTGTTGCTGGTCGCGGGCTTCGTCGCGGCGACCGGCGGCATCGGCAGTCTGGTGCCCTCCGGCTTCCTGCCCGACGAGGACCAGGGCGCCTTCATGGCCGAACTGCAGCTGCCCGACGCCGCCTCGACCAACCGCACGCTGGCGGCGCTCGAGGAGGTCGAGAAGACCATCGCCGGCCGGCCGTGGCTGCAGAGCATGTTCACGGTCAGCGGCTACAGCCTGATCGACGGCCTCGCCCTGCCCAACCGCGCGCTGGTCGTTGTCGGACTGAAGCCCTTTGCCGAGCGCAAGGACCCCAGCCTGTCGGTGTTTCAGGCCTTGAAGGAGCTCAATACAGCCTTCAGCCAGATCGCCTCGGCCAACGTCTTCGCCTTCAACCTGCCGCCGATCATGGGGCTCGGCAATTCGTCGGGCTTCGAGTTCGTGGTCCAGTCGCTGGCCGGCGCCTCGCCCACCGACCTTGCCGCCGTTTCGCGCGGCCTGATGATCTCGGCGCAGGAAGTGCCAACGCTCACCGGCGTCTACACGACCTTTGGCGCCTCGACGCCGCAGATCAACCTCAAGCTCGACCGCGAGCGCGCCCAGGCGCTGGGCGTATCGATCTCGGACATCTTCTCGTCGATGCAGACAGCGCTGGGCGGTACCTATTCCAACGACTTCAACCTGTTCGGCCGCACCTGGCAGGTGAAGGTCCAGGCCGACGCCGCCGACCGCGGCACGATCAACGACGTCTTCCGGGTGCGCGTGCGTTCCTCCAGCGGCGAGCTGGTGCCGCTGCAGGCCGTGGCCAACATCGAGCTGATCACCGCGCCCAGTTCGATCGTGCGCTACAACAATCTGCGCTCGGTGGTGATGAACGGCGCGCCGGCGCCCGGCCATTCCTCGGGCGAGGCGATCGCCGCCATGGAGACGCTCGCCAAGACCACCCTGCCCGCCGGTTACGGCTACGAATGGACGGGCACGGCGCTGCAGGAAAAGGCGGCCAGCGGCCAGACCGGCTTCATCCTGGGTCTCGCCGTGGTCTTCGCCTACCTCTTCCTGGTCGGCCTCTACGAGAGCACCGCCATTCCGGTCGCGGCGCTCCTGTCGGTGACGGTCGGCCTGTTCGGCGCCATGGCGGCGTTGTTCCTGAGCGGTCTCGACAACAACATCTTTGCCCAGATCGGCATCGTCGTGCTGATCGCGCTCGCGGCCAAGAACGCCATCCTGATCATCGAGTTCGCCATGGCCGAGCGCGCCAGCGGCAAGGACATCGTGACGGCGGCCACCACGGCGGCCGCGCTCCGCTTCCGCGCCGTGATGATGACCTCCTTCGCCTTCATCCTGGGCCTGGTGCCGCTGGTGATCGCCTCGGGCGCGGGGGCGGCCACGCAGCGCGCCGTCGGCACCGCGGTGTTCGGCGGCATGATCGCGGCGTCGTTCCTGGGCATCTTCGTCATCCCCGGTCTTTACGTGGCCTTCCAGACGGGACGCGAGAAGATCAAGGGCATGCTGGGCCAGACGCCGCCGCCCGCGACCAAGCCGGTCGAGCCGACGCCCTAGAGCGGGCCCACCCGCATCGGAGGCGGCAGCGGCACACGGAACGTGCCGCTAACGGGCGGCAGCTGTGCCGCAGCGTGTGCCGCGCGGCGATGATTTGCCCACGGCCTCAACGGCTTGGCCAAAACCTTCGGCACAACGCCGGCGTCCTTCGGGCACAGGCCCGAATCGCGGAGCTGTGCCGCTCGATATCGTGGCGCGCTCCCAAGAAGGCCGCGTAATCGACTTTTTCGAACACGAATCGCGTTGAATCGCAGTTTTTCAAAAACAGCGTTCGAGAAAACGCCGATAAACCGGGCCTTTCAGGGACGTCAAAAAGGACACCACCGCGTCTTCGATTCTGTTCGTGTTCAAGTTGTTCGGAGTTGTTCGCTAATGTCCGCGCCGGCCGTAGACCTCCGGCTGGAGCGCGCGCAGCAGGAACATCAGCAGGCGGTTGTCGTACTCGCGGATCGTGCCCACCCGCCGGCCGCGCCGCCACAGCGCGCGCTCGGTGCCCTCGTGGGCCCGGACGATCGCGGCGTCGCGCAGCGCCTCGAGCGCCATCGCCACCGCCTTCTCCCAGCCGCGCGCGAACGCCGGATCGACCTTGCGCCGCTCGTAGACGGTGTTGCGGCCGATGCCGGTGCGCTGGGCGGCAAAGCTCACCGAGCCGCTCTCCTCGAGGTGACGCAGGAATGTCGCGAGCTTTTCGGGCGTGGGCGAGGCGGCGGTGATGCGGCGACGGCGGCGAACGGGGACGGACATTGGCAACTCCTTGGACATAAATGGGGACATGAAAAAGCCCGCCAAAGCGCCTGGGAACAGGACGCGGGCGGGCCGGATTGGCTCGTGGGATGGGCTGAAGGACGGCGGAAGCGCACTCCCACCAAGATAGTCAATTTCTTACCATTTTCCTGTCGAACCTGCAAATCGGACTTTGCATGGCTGGCCCGACCGGCGCGCAGAGCAGCGAGTGAGACCAGCTCCAGCCGCAATGTCCGCCATAATGGACTCGCGTGGGACCTAGTTCGCGACCTGCCCTGCCGTCGCGTCGAAGGCGACCGATGAAGACGCGACCGCGGCGGCGCGGTCGCGCAGAAAGACGGTGGCGGCTTTCTCGCCCTCGGCAATCAGGCGGTTGATGTTGTGCGAGCCGCGGTCGATCTTGCCTTCGTAGTCCAGCAGGGTCTGCAGCTCGACCGGCATTTCGATGCAGGGGATATGGTAGGGCCGGTCCTGGTCGGTGTGGAACGACTTGGGAATGCGCACCGGCGCCTTGATGTCGAACTGCGCCAGGAACTCCGGCCGGAAGGCGTCGGCCACGATCATGTCGTTGATCAGCTCGAGATGGCCGAGCTGCTGGAACAGCGAGATATTGCCCTCGAGCTGGTTGCGCCGGTCGATGATCTCGCCCGGCTTTACCGGGACGTGCTCTCGGCCCGTCGGGTTGATCTTGATCAGCCAGATTTCGTCCGGGACGTTTTCCGGCCCGACGGAACGCGGGCGGATCAGCTCTTCGACCGGCGGATTGTCCGAGAACAGCCCATCCCAATAGGCATCCTTGCCGATCTGCACGGCCGGAAAGATGCTGGGCACGGCACACGACGCCAGGACGTGCTCGACCCGGATCGGCTCGCGGCTCGAGACGAACTTCGCCAGCGCGCCGCTGGTCACGTTGGCCGCCCCGAGGATCAGCACCGGCCGCTGTGGGCGCGGTCCCCACGAGGCGATCTCGGCGAAGTCGATATGGCTTTCGAGCAGCCCGCGAAAGTCGGAGAACCCCTTGCGCTGGCCAATCGTCATCATTTCCATCGACGCCTTCATCATCGGCGATGAGGGGCTCATCTGGAAGGTCGGCAGCATGCCGCCGTTCACCAGACGCATCGATTCGACGATGAAGTGATTGATGGCGTGCTCGACCGGACCCTGGGCGGTGTTCTCTTTCCAGAACTTCATCATGCGGTCCCACACCACCGGGTCCCCCTTCATATAGGAGTACCACAGCAGCGTGGCGCAGACGGCGCCGCCGGAGGTGCCGCTGATGCCGACGACATCGAATTCCTGGCCGATCCGCGCCTCGCACAGCGTCTTGAGCGCCCCCGCGGTGAAGGCAGTCTGGCTGCCGCCGCCTTGGCAGGCGATGGCAATCTTGAGCTTGGACATCGTCAGTTTCCCAATTCGAGGAAAATCACCGGCGCAATCCTCTATCACGAAAGCCATGGCCGAGGATTGGCGCTTGATATCCAACCTTCTCCCGCCGCAGGCTCGGGTCGCCAATCGCTGCTCTCTCCGCCGGAAAGGCTGAACTATGGACCAAACCATGCCCCTTGCCGGCAAACGCCTCCGAACCCCCAGAGCCGCTGCAATCGCGGGGATTCTGTTCTCGGTCCTCCTGACAACGATCCTGTTTCTGATCCTGTCGTCGGTGCCAAGAGATCCCCTTGAATCGGGGGCCTGGCTGGGGACGAACCCCCGCCGTGTCATCATCGCCATCAACCTGATGCCGTTCGCCGGCATCGCGTTCCTGTGGTTCATCGGCGTGGTGCGGGACCGTCTGGGCGACGCCGAAGACCGTCTCTTTGCCACGGCATTCCTGGGAAGCGGCTTGCTGTTTCTCGCCATGATGTTCGTCACGGCGTCGGTTTTCGGCGCCATTGTCATCGTCAATTCAGCGCAACCCGAAGCCTTGGCCAATTCGACCACTTTCGCGATGGCGCGCGCCTTCGCCTACATCGTCTTCAACGTCTACGGCGTCAAGATGGCGGGCGTGTTCATGATGGTGACGTCCACGTTGGCCCTGCGTACCGGATTCCTGGCGCGCTGGATCGCCTTCACGGGCCTCGCCATGGCACTTGCCTTGCTGTTCGGCAGCCAGGCCTTCGATTGGAGCTTCGTGGTTTTTCCGGCGTGGGCTTTTCTGATCAGCGTCTACATCCTGATCGACAACTTCCAGCTCGTGGCCAAGGCCCAGGCAAAATTAACGCGCGCTGGGTAGGTGCTTCGAGGCCCCGCCGAGTCCCTGGGTGTCGGCGATGCGCGCGAGGGCGAGGTCCGGCAGCAGGGGATACAACGTCTCAAGGGTCGAATCGAGCAGGGCCAGCTCTTCGCGCAGGGCGGGGTGACGATACTCGGGCAGGGTCAGAAGCAGATTGTCGATCATGGCGCGCATGCGTCTCGCAATCTGGAAATTCTCGGCGCCGTAGAGACGTATCTCGCGACACGTGATACCAACCGTCTGAAC
>Ga0194051_1000285_pt1 | contig 29777 bp, 24 predicted proteins | sample SepL2320m_MetaG_FD_161275 | JGI IMG/M metagenome (GOLD analysis project Ga0194051, IMG submission 161275) | Anoxic zone freshwater microbial communities from boreal shield lake in IISD Experimental Lakes Area, Ontario, Canada - Sep2016-L239-20m | ecosystem: Environmental > Aquatic > Freshwater >... | reverse complement strand
CCTTCATTGTACTTGGCCGTCGCGGGTGCGAACCAGATCGGCTCCAGCGGGCGCTCGTCGGCCTGCACGGCATGAGGGACCGGATGCACGTTGCCGGAGCCAGCAAGCTTCGAGCCCGCGTGAACGGCTTCGGCCAAAATCTGCGACAGGCCGAAGGTGCCGTTGGCCGCACCGATTGCCACGATCTTGTCGTAGTGCTCCTTGGGGCGGAAGGCCTGCAGCTTGTCGTCGAAGTGGATCTTGCCGCCGTTGTGGCACCAGAGGTGAAGCGCCGGGTTCCAGCCGCCGGACATGGCGACGAAATCGGCCTCGGCCTTCGCTTCCTTGATCACCCGGCCCTGGCCCTTGCGGTAGGAGGCGATCTTGACATCGGTGATGTTGAGGCCGCCCCAGCTGGTGTTGACAGCCGAGATGACGGAACCGGTGTCTACGGACACGCCCATCTCACGCGCCTTGTTGGGCAGCGCCCCTTCGGCACGGCCGCGGCTGTCGACGACGCGAACGCCGACGCCTGCACCTTTAAGCACGATGGCCGTCTGGTAGGCGTCGTCATTGTTGGTGAAGACCACGCCGTTGGAGCCCGGTGCCACGCCATAGCGCTCCACCATGCCACGCGCTGCGGATGCGAGCATCACGCCCGGACGATCATTGTTGGCGAATGCGATGGGACGTTCGATGGAGCCCGTGGCGAGGATCACCTGTGTGCTGCGCACCTTCCACAGGCGATGGCGCGGCACGCCTTGGCTGAGGAGGGCCGGATCATGATCCGCCACGCGCTCGAACAGCATGACGAAGTTGTGGTGCCAGTGGCCGACCACGGTGGTGCGGTTCAGCACATGCACGTTCTCGGCGGCATAAAGCTTGGCGCCGGTGGCAGCCGACCAGTCGGTGAGCGACTGGCCGTCGATGGCGCCACCGGAAATGTCGGCAAGGCCGCCCAGCTGCGGGTTCTCGTCGGCTATGATGACCTTGGCGCCGTTGGCCGCTGCGGCCTCAGCCGCGGCGAGGCCGGCAACGCCGCCGCCGATCACCAGCACGTCGCAATGGACGTGGACTTGTTCGTAAGTGTCCGGGTCGCGGCCTTCCGGCGCTTTCCCCAAGCCCGCGGCACGGCGGATGAAGGGCTCGTAGACGTGCTTCCAGAACGACTGCGGCCACATGAAGGTCTTGTAGTAGAAGCCGCCGGGCAGGACGCGCGAGAACTCGTTGTTGATCGCACCGATATCCCAGTTCAGCGACGGCCAGCGGTTCTGAGATACCGCAGCCATGCCGCTGAAGATCTCGATCTGGGTCGCGCGCAGGTTCGGCTCATGGCGCGCACCCTGGCCCACGCCGATGAGCGCGTTCATTTCTTCCGAGCCGAGGCCCACCACGCCGCGTGGTCGATGATACTTGAAGCTGCGGCCGAACACGCGCTGGCCAGACGCCAGCACGGCGGAGGCGACGGTGTCGCCCTGGAAACCGGTGACGCTCTTGCCGTCGAAGGTGAAGGAGACTTTCTTCGAACGGTCGACGAAGCGCCCGCCGGTCGAAAGACGATATGGCTTGCTCATGCCTTGTGCTCCGACTTCAGGCGATTGGCGAAGTACTCGGCCCACTGGCCCTTGGCCTGGGCGATCACGTCGGCGGGCGGCAGCTCGCTGATGCCGTAGAAGGCCTTGAACTCCATGGTCACCGTGTCACGCGCAGCGTGGAACCACTTGCCGCAGCCGCGGTCGCAGCGCCAGCGCTCGAAATGCAGGCCCTTGGGGTTGATGCGGATGAACAGGTAGTTGCGCTGCTCCTCGTCCGTCACGTGTGCCGGATCATGGGTTGCGGGGCGACGGATATGGGCCTGGCCACCGGCGTGGAAATCCGTCTCGTCACCTTCGGCGCCGCAGACGGGACAATTGACGACTAGCATCTCTGATCCTCCTAGTGGGCGACCGCGGCTGCGACGGATTCGTCGATCAGGCGGCCTTCCTGGAAGCGGTTGAGGCCGAAGGGCTCGGCGATGGGGTGGGGCCGGTCATTGGCGATGGTATCGGCGAAGACCCAGCCCGAACCCGGAATTGCCTTGAAGCCGCCCGTGCCCCAGCCGCAGTTGACGTAGAGCCCGTCGACCGGCGTCTTGGAGATGATCGGCGAACGGTCGCCCGTCATGTCGACGATGCCGCCCCACAGGCGCAGCATGCGCAGCCGCGAGATGATGGGGAAGGTTTCGACAAGCGCCGCCACCGTGTGCTCGAGGGCGGGGAAGGAGCCGCGCTGCGAATAGTTGTTGTAGGGGTCGGTGCCGCCGCCGATGACGAGCTCACCCTTGTCGGACTGGCTCATGTAGCCGTGCACCGTGTTGGCCATGACCACGCAGTCGATGACCGGCTTGATCGGCTCTGACACCAGCGCCTGAAGGCACTGGCTCTCGATCGGCATGCGCACGCCCGCCATGTCCATGACGGTGGAGACGTTGCCGGCGGTCACGACGCCAATCTTCTTGGTCTTGATCACGCCCTTGGTGGTCTCGAGGCCGACGACCTTGCCGCCCTCGCGCTGGATGCCGGTGACTTCGCAGTTCTGGATGATGTCGACGCCCATGGCGTCCGCCCCGCGGGCATAGCCCCAGGCCACCGCGTCATGGCGGCCCGTGCCGCCACGCGGCTGGTAATAGGCGCCGAGGATGGGGTAGCGGCAGTTCGGATCGTCGTTGATGATCGGCACGATCTCCTTCACCTCCGCCGGCGTCACCATGCGGCAGTCCAGCCCGGCGAGGCGGTTGGCATGTGCTGTCCGCTGGAAGGCGCGGAACTCGTGCTGCGTCTGGCACAACATGAGAACGCCGCGGGGGGAGAACATCACGTTGTAGTTCAGGTCCTGCGACAGGTCCTCGTAGAGCGAGCGGGCAAGCTCATAGATGGCGATTGAGGGGTCCTGGAGGTAGTTCGAGCGGATGATCGTCGTGTTGCGGCCGGTGTTGCCGCCGCCCAGCCAGCCCTTCTCGACGACCGCGATGTTGGTCATCTTGTGATTCTTGGCGAGGTAATAGGCGGTGGCCAGGCCGTGGCCGCCGGCGCCGACGATGACGGCGTCATATTCCTTCTTCGGGGCGGGCGAGCGCCATGCGCGCTCCCAGTCCTTGTGGTAATTCATCGCGTTGCGGGCGAGCGAAAAGATGGAATAGCGCGGCTTCATGGGTGAATTCCTTGCAACTGGGCCGTTTTCTAACGCAACCGCTGTGGCCGAACAAAGGCTTTTCCGACGCCCACGGGCCGCCGTGCGACAATGCGACCGGTAATTGCCGCAAGGGGATGAATTGCTTTAATAGGCCTTAAGGGAATATCTCATGGATCAACATGATCTGGATCGTTTTTGCGGCCATGACCGCCGCCGTGCTCGGCGCGCTTCTGTGGCCAGTCGTCAAATCCAAGCCCGCCGAGAGCGTGGCCGAGCGCAATGCCTATGACCGGGCGGTGTTCCGCGACCAGCTGGCCGAACTCGACCGTGACGTCGAGCGCGGCACCATTGGCCAGGCCGAAGCGGACGCGGCGCGCAACGAAATCTCGCGCCGCCTGATCGCCGCGGCCCAGGAGCCGGGGCGAAAGCCGGTTTCGAGCTTCGCCTGGATGGCGATTGCCGCCACGCTGATCGTGCCCGCCGTGGCACTGCCGCTCTACCGCAAGGCCGGCAATCCGCAGCTTCCCGACGTGCCGCATGCCTGGCGCATGGAGAATGCCGAGAAGAACGGCGACATGGACGCGCTGATGGCCAAGGTGGAGCAGCATCTCGAGGCCAACCCGGACGACCTGCAGGGCTGGCAGATCCTCGCCCCCGCCTATCGCCGGGATCAGCGCTGGCAGGACGCGGCGGAGGCCTATCGCAACATCGTGCGCCTGTCGCCGCCTGACGCCGCCAACATCTCGGATTATGCGGAAGCAATGGTTATGGGCAACCAGGGCATGGTGCCCGCCCCGGCGCACGTGCTGTTCCAGCAGGCCCTCAAGCTCGATCCCAAGTTCCCCAAGGCGCGCTTCTATGATGCCCTCGCCCTAAAGCAGGAAGGCAAGACGGACGAGGCCAAGGCCGCTTTCGACGCTTTCCTGAAGGACACGCCCGCCGATGCGCCGTGGCGGCCCATGCTGCTGGCGGAAATGCAGGACACCAAGGCCAAGCCTCCGGCGCTTGACCAGCAGACCATGGCCGACGCCTCCAACATGTCAGCCGGCGACCAGCAGGCGATGATCCGTTCCATGGTCGATGGCCTCGACCAGAAACTTGCCGCAAATCCGGATAATCTTGACGGCTGGCTGCGGCTGATCCGCGCCCGCACCGTGCTGGGTGATACGGACAAGGCCAGGGCCGCGTACAAGAAGGCGCTGGAAACCTTCAGCGGCAGCCAGGACGCGCTGGCGCAGATCGGGGCGCTGGGCAAGGAAATGAACCTCGAATGACACGCAAGCAGAAGCGCCTTTCCCTGATCCTCGGTGGCCTCGCCGTCATCGGCCTGGCCGCAGGGCTTGTGCTCTACGCGCTGTCCGACACCATCACCTTCTTCCACACGCCGAGCGACCTCGCCGACACCCATGTGCAGGTTGGCCAACGGATCCGGCTGGGCGGCATGGTGGAGAATGGCAGCCTGAAGAAGGGACCCGGAACGGTAACGAGCTTCGGCGTGACCGACACCATCAAGACCGTGACGGTGAGCTATGACGGCATCCTGCCCGACCTGTTCCGCGAGGGGCAGGGCGTGGTGACGGAGGGCAAGATGCAGCCCGACGGCACTTTCATCGCCGACACGGTGCTGGCCAAGCATGACGAGAACTACATGCCGCGCGAACTCGCCGAAAGCCTGAAGGCCAAGGGCGTGAAACTGGGCAAGGGTGCCGAAGAGGGAACACCGCAATGATCTCCGTCGCCGAGGTTGGACATTTCGCATTGATCCTCGCCGTTGGCGTGGCGCTCTACCAGTTCGTGGTGCCGCTGTGGGGCGCCCAGCGGGGCGACGTTGCGGCGATGCGCTCCGGCATCTCGGCGGCAATCCTGCAGCTGGTGCTGATCGCCATCGCCTTCGCGGCGCTGACGCACGCCTATGTGACCTCCGACTTCTCGGTGCTGAACGTCGTCGAGAACTCGCACTCCGCCAAGCCCATGCTCTACAAGATCAGCGGCGTGTGGGGAAACCATGAAGGCTCCATGCTGCTGTGGGTGTTGATCCTGGCGCTTTATGGCGCGGCGGTTGCGCTGTTCGGGCAGAACCTGCCGCTTGAACTCAGGGCCCGCGTGCTGGCCATCCAGGGCTCGATCGGCCTCGCCTTCCTGCTGTTCATCGTGATGACGTCGAATCCCTTTATCCGCGTCGACCCGCCGCCGATCGAAGGCAACGGCCTGAACCCGATCCTGCAGGACCCGGCCCTGGCCTTCCATCCGCCCTTCCTCTATGCGGGCTATGTCGGCCTCTCCATCGCCTTTGCCTTCGCGGTCGCCGCCCTCATCGAGGGCCGGGTGGATGCCGCCTGGGCGCGCTGGGTCCGGCCATGGACGCTGGTGGCCTGGATGTTCCTCACCGTCGGCATTGCCATGGGCTCGTGGTGGTCGTATTATGAACTCGGCTGGGGCGGCTACTGGTTCTGGGACCCGGTGGAAAACGCCAGCCTCATGCCGTGGCTGGTCGCCACCGCGCTCATCCATTCCGCCGTGGTGGTCGAAAAGCGCAATGCGCTGAAGATCTGGACGGTGCTGCTGTCGATCCTCGCCTTCTCGCTGTCGCTTGTCGGCACCTTCCTGGTTCGTTCGGGCGTCTTGACCTCGGTTCATGCCTTCGCGGTTGACCCGCAGCGCGGCGCCTTCATCCTGATGATCCTCTGCGTCTTCATCGGTGGCTCGCTGGCGCTCTTCGCCTGGCGGGCACCGCAGCTCAAAGCCGGTGGCCTGTTCGCGCCGGTGAGCCGGGAGGGGAGCCTCGTTCTCAACAACCTGCTGCTCTGCGTCGCCTGCCTCGCGGTGTTCGTCGGCACGCTCTATCCGCTGGCGCTCGAAACGCTGACGGGTGACAAGATCTCGGTCGGCCCGCCGTACTTCGACCTGACCTTCGGCCCCATCGTGCTGCCGCTCCTGCTGCTCGTGCCGCTCGGCGCCTTCCTCGCGTGGAAGCGCGGTGACGTGGGCCTCGCCATCAAGCGGCTGTGGGTGGCCCTTGTGTTGGCACTGCTCGTCGGCGTGATCGTCTTCGCGCTCAATGTGAAGGGCCCGTGGCTCGCCCCCGTCGGCATGGCGATTGCCGCCTGGCTCGTCTTCGGCGCCATTGCCGATGTCGCGGCCAAGGTGGCGCTGTTCAAGGTGCCGCTGGCCACCAGCTGGCATCGGCTGGCCGGCCTGCCGCGCTCCGCCATCGGCACGGCGGTGGCGCATGCGGGCGTGGGGATTCTCGTGGCCGGCGTCATCGCCATCTCGCTGTGGCGCATCGAGGTGATCGTGGCGCTGAAGCCGGGCGAGTCGACCCCTGTCGGCAAATACAACGTCACCTTCCAGGGCGAAGGGCCGCTGACCGGGGCCAACTACACCGGCAAGGTCGGAACCTTCCTGCTGAAGGAGGGCGACCGCGAGCTCGCCACGCTGCGCTCCGAAAAGCGCATCTTCAAGCCATCCGGCATGCCCACCACCGAAGTGGGCCTTTACCAGACCTGGCACGGCGACGTTTACGTGGTGATGGGCGACGAGACGACCGGCGGGGCGCGTGCCATGCGCATGTATTACAATCCCTTCGTCAACTTCATCTGGCTGGGCTCGGTGGTGATGTTCCTCGGCGGGCTGCTGTCGATCTCGGACAGGCGCTATCGCGTGGGTGCCCCGAAGCGTGCGGCCCAGCCCCGTGCGGTGGCGGCGGAATGAGGAAGCTCCTCGCCATACTGGCTTTCCTCGTTGCGGTGTCGCCGGCATTCGCGCTCACCCCCGACGAGCAGCTGAAGGACCCGGCCCTCGAAACCCGCGCCCGGGTGATTTCGGCCCAGCTGCGCTGCCTCGTCTGCCAGAACCAGTCGATCGATGATTCCGAAGCACCCCTCGCCAAGGACCTGCGCACGCTGGTGCGCGAGCAGATCTCGGCGGGCAAGACGAATGATCAGGTGCTGGACTATGTGGTCGAGCGTTACGGCCAGTACGTGCTGCTGAAGCCGCGCTTCGAGCCCGAGACGCTGATTCTCTGGGGCACGCCCTTCGCGGTGCTGCTGATCGCCGGAGCGGCGATGATCCTGCGCCGGAAGCGGGCCAGCGTGGTGCCCGAGACGCCGCTTTCCGAGGCCGAGAAGCGCGCTCTTGAACGGGCCATGCAATAGCCTTGGGTCTGCCGCAAGACTTACCGAAGTTTCATCCTCCGGACAGGTCACCGTAAGGAGCGAACACCTAGCTTGGGTTCATCGAAACAACAGAACTCGATGGAGACCAAGGAAATGTCCTCGCCCAAGAACAAGACGCTCGGTGCCTTCGCCGCCGGCCTGATGGCCGCCACGGCCCTCGTCGCCACCGTGTCCGTTCTCCCCTCCACCCCTGCCGTCGCGCAGAACCAGCTGCATGCGGCCGCCATTGACCCGTCCAAGGGCTTTGCCGACCTCGTCGACCAGGTCATGCCTGCCGTCGTCAGCGTGCAGGTGAAGTATGCCAATGTCGCCGCCTCGGAAGATGGCCAGGCCCAGGGCGGCAAGCAGATGCCGGGCGGCATGGAAGACTTCTTCAAGCAGTTCCCGCAGTTCAAGAACATGCCGGGCATGGGCCAGGGCCAGGGTCAGGGCGACCAGGGCGGCGAGGGTGAAGACTCTCACCCGAACGGCGGCATGGCGATGGGCTCCGGCTTCATCATCTCGGCTGACGGTTACGCGGTGACCAACAACCACGTCGTCAAGGACGCCGACCAGGTGTCGGTGACCATGAAGGACGGCACCGAATACAAGGCCGAAGTGATCGGCACCGATCCCAAGACCGACCTCGCGCTGATCAAGATCGACGGCAAGGACAAGAAGTTCGACTACGTCGCCTTCACCAAGGATGAGCCGCGCGTCGGCGACTGGGTGATGGCGGTGGGCAACCCCTTCGGCCTCGGCGGCACGGTCACCACCGGCATCGTCTCGGCACTTGGCCGCGACATCGGCTCTGGCCCCTATGACAACTTCATGCAGATCGACGCCGCCATCAACCGCGGCAACTCGGGCGGCCCCGCCTTCAACCTCGAAGGCGAAGTCGTCGGCATCAACACTGCGATCTTCTCTCCCTCGGGCGGCTCGGTTGGCATCGGCTTCGCCATCCCGGCGTCGACGGCGCAGAACGTCATCGAGAGCCTGAAGGAGAACGGCAAGGTCACCCGCGGCTGGCTTGGTGTTCAGATCCAGCCGGTGACGGAAGACATCGCCGAGAGCCTGGGCCTCAAGGACGCCAAGGGCGCCATCGTCGCCGACGTGACCGAGGACTCGCCCGCGCTTGCCGCTGGTGTGAAGCAGGGTGACACCATCCTGAAGATCGACGGCAAGGACGTCTCCGACTCGCGTGACCTGTCGCGCCGGGTTGCGGGCATCAAGCCGGGCGATGCGGTTCCGCTCACCATCGTCCGCGATGGCAAGACCATGGACATCGAGGTCAAGATCGGCACCATGCCGGACGATCCGAAGATGGCGTCGAAGGACGGCAAGGAAGACGGCGAGAAGTCCGTCTCGCTCGCCAACCTCGGCCTCAAGGTTTCTCCCGCCCAGGACGGCGCCGGCGTGACCGTGACGGAAGTGGCTCCGGGCAGTGCCGCGGCCGACCTCGGCCTCAAGGCCGGTGACACCATCCTCGAAGTGGCCGGCACCGAGGTGCACGCTCCGTCGGATGTGCGCGCCGCGCTGAAGGCCAACGACAAGAAGAAGGTCCTGATGCTCGTCAAGACCGACGAAGGCCAGCGCTTCATCGCGCTGCCGACCGCCAAGGGCTAACGCGCATTCCGGCCAGGCGGCAACGCCTGGCCGGCCAGACCCAGCGCAGACAGGCCCCACGGCAGAGGGCACGCGGACAACGCCCCAACCCCCCGCTCCGCGTCTCGCGTGCCTTTACCGCGGAGGAGGGTGGTCCCCCCCGGACCTCCTCCTCCGCGCCCCCCTTTTCACCGGAGATGGAACATGCAAGTTAGTGAGCACGATTCCCACGTCTGGACAGCAAGCCCCGCCCGCAAAGCCATGCGCATCCTAGTCATCGAAGACGACCGTGAAGCCGCCAGCTGGCTGGTGAAGGGCCTGGCCGAGGCCGGGCACATTGCCGACCACGCCGCCGACGGCGAGGAAGGCCTGGGCCTGGCGCTCGAAGCCGTGCATGACGTGCTGATCGTCGACCGCATGCTGCCCAAGATCGACGGGCTCACCATCATCCGCAAGCTCCGCGAACACAACATCCAGACCCCGGTGCTGATCCTCTCGGCGCTGGCCGATGTGGATGAACGCGTCAAGGGCCTGCGCGCCGGCGGCGACGACTATCTCGGCAAGCCCTATGCCTTTGCCGAACTCATCGCCCGCGTCGAGAACCTCGGCCACCGCGCCAAGGAGGCCCCGCAGGCGACGAAGCTGAAGGCCGCCGATCTCGAGATCGACCTTCTCACCCGCACCGTGACGCGCGCCGGCAAGCCCGTCCTGCTGCAGCCGCGCGAGTTCAAGCTGCTCGAATACCTCGTGCGCAACGCCGGCCACATCGTCACCCGCACCATGCTGCTCGAAAACGTGTGGGACTATCACTTCGACCCGCAAACCAACGTGATCGACGTGCACATCTCGCGTTTGCGCGCCAAGATCGACAAGGGCCATGACGAGCCCATCCTACAGACCGTGCGCGGAGCGGGCTACATGATCCGCGACAAGTGACGGTCCGGGCCAAGCTCCTTCGCACGTCGACCTTCCGCCTCGCGGCGCTCTACCTGATTCTGTTCGCGGTCTCGGTCGCGGCCCTGCTTGGCTACGTCTACTGGAACACCGCGGTGCTGCTGCAGGAGCAGACGGACTATACCATCCAGGCGGAGGTGCAGGCGCTCTCCGACCAGTACCAGCTGCGTGGGCTCAGCGGCATCCTCGACACCGTGCAGCGGCGCAGCGCGGATGATACGGGTGCCGTCTATCTGCTGGCCGCACCGGCAGGCCAGCGCATCGCCGGCAATCTCGATGATCTGCCGGTCGTGCCGAATGGCGACGCCAAGTGGATCGAGTTTCCGCTGACCGTGCAGAATGGCGCCGCGCGCGAGAACCACGTGGCGCGCGCCTTCTTCACTGACCTGCCGGGCGGCTTCAAGCTGGTCGTTGGCCGCGACGTGCAATCGCTCCGGCAATTTGCCACCATCATCCGCCAGACGATCTATTATGCGCTGGCCATCGCATTGGTTCTGGGCCTGGGCGGCGGCCTTCTCATGAGCCGCAACTTCCTGCGCCGCGTTGATGCCATCACCGAGGCGAGTCACTCCATCATGGCCGGCAACATGTCCGGCCGCATGCCGGTGACGGGCTCGGGCGACGAGCTCGACCGCCTTGCGCTGGCGCTGAACGAGATGCTGGAACAGATCGAGAGCCTGATGGGCGCCATGAAGGAGGTCTCCTCCAACGTCGCGCATGACCTGAAGACGCCCTTGACCCGCATCAAGGCCCGCGTCGAGGCCGCACTGCGCTCAGGCTCCGAGGCCGAATATCGTGCCGCACTCGAGAACACGGTGGATGAGTCCGACCGCCTGCTCGACACCTTCAACGCACTGCTGTCGATTGCCCGTGCCGAGGCCGGCCAGGCGCGGAGCGGCCTCGTCGACGTTGACGTCGCCGAACTCATCGCCGACGTCGCCGAGCTCTACGAGCCCATGGCGGAAGACGAGGGCGGCACCCTCACCGCCAGCGCGGCCCCGGGCCTTGCCGTGCAGGGCGACCGCCAGCTGCTCGCCCAGGCCCTCACCAACCTGCTCGACAACGCCCTGAAATATGGCGCGCGTGACGGCGAGAAGCCCGAGATCACGGTGACCGGAACCCTCGAGGACGACAAGGTGGTGATCACCGTCGCCGATCACGGCGCGGGCATCCCGTTGGAAGACCGCGGCCGCGTCACCGAACGCTTCGTCCGCCTCGACCAGAGCCGCAGCAAGCCCGGAAATGGGCTTGGGCTCAGCCTCGTCTCCGGTGTCATGAAGCTCCACAAGGGCACGCTGGCACTTGAAGACAACGCGCCGGGGCTGAAGGCCAGGCTGGTGCTGCCGGTGTGGCGCGCGTAAGACTTCGATCGACTTAGACACGGGACTGCGCCGAGGAAGGTCTTTCCCGCCCGCTCACCATCCGGGCCATAGTCGAAGCTCAGCCTCGCGTTGCCGCCGATCCTCGCGGTCGCTTTCCTTTCCATTGATGTTGTCCGGCCTGCCGCCCGACGTATCCGATCCGTAGCTGTGCCCATTGGCATCGCTGCCATTGATGGGGTCATTCCCCGCATAGGCATAGCGGTTGGTGTCAACCCCGGGGATATCCGGGTCCCAGGTATCCGGCGTCAGGAACCGCGACAGCAGCGGGTCGTAGTACCTTGCGTGGAGGTATTGCAGGCCCGTCTCGGGATCAAACCGCTCGTTGATATAGCCCTTGCCCTGCAGCGGCACCGATCCGTTGGTGGTGAGCGGCTGGCCGAAGGGGCCGTAGTCGGCCCGCATGGTGGCCCCTCCCACGCGCAGGACGAGGCGGTTGGAGGCGAGGTGGTCCTTCACCATGACGTCGGTGCCCTGGCCCTCGCGCCGCACGTCCGCGTGGAGATAGGAGGTGACCACGCCCCGCATGCTGGCCTGGCCGAACAGGACCTCGGCATCGGCCCCGAGGTAGAAGTGCTTTGCGCCGACGAAGCTCTTTCCCACCCGCTCGCCATCCGGCCCATAGTCGAAGCTGACGGCGTAACCAAAGGCGGTGACGGAGACAGGCCGGTTCTCGCCGTCATAGGTGATCGAGCGGGGGGCTATCGGCCCCGGCCCGTCCGGGTCATAGCTCAGCGTGTTGCCATTGGCATCATAGGTGACGGGCGTGCCGCAGATCGCGGCCGGCGCATGCGGGCGCCCGCCCGCGCCATAGCTCAGCGCCGCGCCGCCACACAGCGCGGAGTTGGCGAGCATGTTGTCGGCATCGTCATAGGCGAAGCTCCGGTCCTCCGCGGTGCCGCCCTGATTGTCCGCCGAGACGAGACGATCCAGCGCGTCATAGCCATAGGCCCAGGCGCGGGTGGCATCGGGCGAGGACACCGCCGTGACGAGGCCCCTGGCATCGCGCGTGTAGCCCAGGTCGAGCAGCGTCTGCCCGTCCTGCTGGGTGAGGTCACTGACCGGCTAGGTAATTGAATACAGTAGTTCTCTACGGTGCCATTCGAGTCCTAATCTTCTGGAGTTTCTACGCACGATTCCATAGCGCTCTTAACCAGCTGCATCCAAGCAGTGACGTGGTCACTACGGTAATGTCGCCACTCCATCATGTGATCAGTGTAGATTTTCATTACGATTTCGGGACTCATGAAACCTTTCTCGAACTCAGCACGTTCTTGAAAAAACATAAAACAAGCTGGACCATCCTCAAAGAACACAAAGCCCCCATAAACGTCTGGGAGCATGAGCAAAAAGTCAATTGCGAAAGTCTTCTCTTTGAGTTCATCCAATAGAGAATACGTAAACTTCTCTACTTTGAAGCAATAGTACTTATCGTGAGCAAGAACGGCTATAAGAAGTTTTCGGGAAGTAGCCGAGTTTATCTTATTCTCCATCAGCAGCTGCAGTGAAGAGTCCGAATGGTACTCAAAGTTTCGGTAATGAACTGTGTGAGTCCCCAACAGAGCGCCCCGATGGAGTTGTGGCTTAGGGAAAAACTGGCCTGGAAAACCGGAGTCTGCATGCTGCAGATATGACAGCGCAATCCTTGCGCATTCAATTGCTTTGAAATCGTCACACTGTGTCGCTCCAACTGGAACCTCGCTCTCGTCAAGGCGCAAGGGGGGAGCCAAAAAGCTATCGCTACTGGATGAGAGTTTATCGATCACTGTCGCTCAGCCTCTTGTTACTATCACTGTTGCTTTCATTGCTTGTCGAATTCCCTTCCTGTGTTCTGTTCCTATCGTCCTTTCGATCATCCCTATCCTCTGGAAAGCGGTTCTTCGTAGTATTTCCGTTTGGATCAGTGACTTCAATGGTCGGCTCCCCTGTCTTCTCTGATCCTGGTCGTGCTGATATCTTGGTCTTGTCAGGTAGGGTGATCACTTCACCTTTACCCCACTTGGTTTCGAACTGCTTTTTAATCTCAGCGCCAGGCAGATCCTTGAGTTTGTCTACCGTCTCTTTGTAGGGTCTTCCTCTGCTGATGTTTTTCTCTTTGGCGCCAGGATCAGCGGTATCTTTTCCGGCACCCATGATTGTTTCAACGTCTTCATGTGTGGCCGGAGGCGCCTTGTCCTCCGGCAGCTTGTCGTTGTTGAGTGCCTTTACGGCTTCCTTCGCTGCATAAGCAGCCAAAGCAGCCGAGCCTACGTAGGCTGCCGCCTGTATTGCGGCATACCCAAGTGCGACTTCGCTAGCACACAGATCGAAGCAATGCCCATTCGCATCGCCATTCACGTCGGCCAGTGTGTGACGCGCGGTGTTCGCCGGCAGGCTGAAGGCTGGCTGTGCAAGCAGTCCGTTGCCGGTCGACAGGAAGCCCTGGTAGCTCTGGGTTTTCAGCTTGTGGATAAGGACATCCGCGCGTCCGTCACCATTGAAGTCACCGACCAGGAAGCGGTACTTCGTGCCGAAGCTGTCAATGTTGTTCAGTCCCCAATTGACGACACTTGCCCTGCCTCGGCCTGAGAGGGCAATCCGCCCGTCCTCGAGGAGGAAATCGTCCTTGCCATCGCCGTCGAAGTCGCCTGCCTTGCCGTTTGCCGACTTCATCTTGACGTCGTCGTAAACGGTGCCGAAGCCTTCGCCGCCGCCGCCGCCCACCAGGCTTTTCACGGTGACTCCGGAGAACTTCCACGTCCGTGCGCACTGATCGCTTTGGCAGTCTTCCTGCGCGGTGCTCCATGCCCTGGCGAAGTCTGTCGCCCCGTCGCCATTGAAGTCGCCCAGCGCCGTGATTCTGTCGGAGTCCGGAAGTTTGCCGGCTGTCTTGGCCGACTGGATCGATATGAGCGAAAAACTCGCGCCCGACGGATTGCCATTGGCGAGCCGAAGTCTGTTTTCGATGCACACATAGGCGGGCCGGGGGTTGCCGACGCCACCCCTGGGGTTCGGAACAGGGGGCAGGGTTGCAGCGATGCAGAGTTTGGGCAGGTAGGCGTCGGTGTCCCAGCCATCACCGTTGAAGTCTCCCACAAGCTCGGCCGACTGCGGATAGTCGATAGGAAATCCTATCGAATCGAAGTCCTTCGCCGGCTTCAGCGCGGCGATTCCGGGGCCTGTCCAGTCCTGACGCTTGTCAAACACCGGATGACCTGCGGCATCGCCATTGTTCGTGTAGCTCATGCGCCAGGGCGGCAGCGACGTGCCCCCGGTAACCGTTCCTCCGGAAATGGCGGCGTCGACGCCGTATTTGCGAACCTCCGTCAGCCGTGACAGGCGCGTCGAGGCCGACGTCTCGTAACCCAATGCATAGGCGCCGCGGAGTTGGCCGCCGCTCCTGATCTCGATCGCCGTGATGCGCTTGCTCATCGCTCGCATTCCGCGGCCATCGCCGTAGGTGATGCGATCGGGGCGGTCCTGAGTATGGAAGACGATCTCGCTGGCTGGCGCGCCGGTGCCCGCGCTGAAAGCGCGGATCGTTGAAATCGTGCAATGGCCGAATGCGCAGTTCCAGCCATAGTCGACGTGGTTGCCGCGCCGGTCGGTGACCGAGGACAGGTGCCATCGGAATGTAACCTCGGATGGCCCTCCCTCAAGCGACGTGTAGGTTGACTTGACGCCGTCGCGGCTCGTGACCTCCCAGCTGTTCGAGGATGGATTCGCGCGGATGCGCATGAATGTCTCGAAGCGGCCGCTATAGGCGGTCTGCAAAGACGACGCCGTTGCACAGGAGGGGGTGGAAGCCGGGCTTGCCACCTCGGTGCAAGGCACCAGCTCCGTGCCATCAAGCGCGAAGCTATCCGTCGGGAAGCCGGCTGCGCCATAGGCCGGTACGCCGCGCCCGCTTGGCGCCTTGTTTTGTCCCGCCATGGGCGCGGGTGTTCCGGAAATCCGCTGGATCGCCGATACACCCTGCAGCGTCCAGCCCGTGCCCAGTTCACCACCTGCCGGGGGCAGGTTGCGAATGCCTGATGATGAGTCGTAGACCAGCTTAAGGTCCGGTTCGAGCCCGCGAAATGCCGGTACCTCGATTGGGATGACGCGACTGAAGCTGCCGTTGCGACCTTCGGTGGGAAGCTTCGGCTCCTTCGTGTCCGCGTCGCTCTGGGCGAAAGCCAAGCTGGAGATCAAGCCGAGTATAGCAATCGTGAGCGCCGCACGCATCGTCCTCTCCCGCATTCCATCAGGTGGACAAAGCTATATCTGTCTCACAGGCTCGCAATGAAAAGTGATGAAAAATTAAAAGAAATTAACGAAATCGTTTTCATAGATAACATCGAATGTGGATTGTTCTCTGAGATGAGGTGGGGCCGCGCTCGGTGCTATGGCAGACTGTTTGCGCAACCCACAAGTATACGGCCAGCGAGTCTTACCACCAGCTGCTCGCCCAGGCCCTCACCAACCTCCTCGACAACGCGCTGAAATACGGCGCGCGTGACGGCGAGACGCCCGACATCACGGTGACCGGAACGCTCAAGGACGACAAGGTGGTGATCACCGTCGCCGACCACGGCGCCGGCATCCCCGAGAGCGACCGCGGCCGCGTGACGGAACGCTTCGTGCGCCTCGACCAGAGCCGCAGCAAGCCCGGCAACGGCTTGGGATTGAGTTTGGTGTCGGGCGTGATGAAACTCCACAAGGGCACGCTGGCGCTGGACGACAACGCCCCGGGCCTGAAGGCAAGCCTGGTGCTGCCGGTGTGGCGGGAGTAGGGGGGCGGCGCCAACGTCCGGTTTCCTCTTCTGCGCAACATGTTCTAGAACCGCATCATGTTGCTGAACTCCCCCGCCGCCACCCTCGATCAAAGCGCCGTTGCCCTCTTCCGCGCTGAAATGCCCGCCGGTGCCATTCCGGCTGCGGCGCTCGCGCTGGCGGAGAATATTGCTGGCGCCTCGCCCTTCCTGCGGCAGCTGATGCTGCGGGATCCGGCCTTCGCAGGGCAGGTGTTCACCGAAACGGCGGATGACCTGCTGGCAGAGCAGCTGGGCGTCCTCCGTAGCCTCGACCCCGCCCTGTCGCAGGCCGAGGTGATGGCGAGGCTCCGGCAGGCGAAGAAGCGGGTGGCGCTGCTCATCGCGGTGGCTGATCTCTCATGTGCCTGGACCGTGGAGCAGGTGACGGCGGCCCTCACGGATTTTGCCGATGCCGCGCTGGCGGTGGCGATCTCCTGGCTGCTCAGCGATTATGCGCGGCAGGGCAAGGTAACGCTGCCTGAGGCCGGGGCGCCTCTCATCAACTGCGGTTACGTGGCGCTCGCCATGGGCAAGCAGGGCGCGCATGAGCTCAACTACTCCTCCGACATAGACCTCATCATCCTCTACGACGCGTTGACGCCGCTGCTGGGTGACCCGCATGAGGCCGCCACCTTCTTCGTGCGCTTCACGAGGCGTCTCGTGCAGATCATGCAGGACGTGACCGAGGACGGCTATGTCTTCCGCACCGACCTGCGGCTGAGGCCCGATCCGCGCGCCACGCAGGTTGCGATCTCGATCGAGGCTGCCGCCATCTATTACGAGAACCAGGGCCAGAACTGGGAGCGCGCCGCCATGATCAAGGCGCGGCCCGTTGCAGGTGACACGGGCCTCGGCGATGAGTTCCTCGACCGGTTGAAGCCCTATATCTGGCGCAAGTACCTCGACTTCGCGGCGATTGCCGACGTGCAGTCGATGAAGCGCCAGATCCACGCCGTGAAGGGCCATGGCGAGGTGAAGGTCAGGGGCCACAATTTGAAGCTCGGGCGCGGCGGCATCCGCGAGATCGAGTTCTTCGTGCAGACCCAGCAGCTGATTGCCGGTGGCCGCAACCCGAAGCTCCGTGGACGGAGCACCATCGCCATGCTGGAGGCGCTGGCGGATGCCCAGTGGATCACCCATGAGGCGGCGGCCGAACTCACCTCCGCCTATCGCTTCCTGCGCGCCATCGAGCACCGGGTGCAGATGGTGAACGACGAGCAGACCCATAATTTGCCAGTGGAAGATCCCGCCTTCGAATCCATGGCCCGCTTCTGCGGCTTCGCCGATGGCGAGAGTTTCGACGTGGAGGTTCGCCGCGTGCTGGAATGCGTGCAGGGCCATTATTCGCGGCTGTTCGAGTCGGCGGATGAGCTGGGCACCGCGGGCGGCAGCCTGGTCTTCACCGGCGGCGAGGATGACCCCGAAACCATCGAGACCCTGTCGCGCATGGGCTACAAAAGCCCGTCGGAAGTTTCCGCCACCATTCGCGGCTGGCATTTCGGGCGCTATGCCGCCACCCGCAGCGCCAAGGCGCGCGAACTGCTGACGGAGTTGATGCCCAAGCTGCTCACCGCACTGGCGAACATGGGTGACGCCGATCTCGCCTTCCTCGCCTTCGACAAGTTTCTCGGCGGCCTTCCGGCCGGTGTGCAGCTGTTCTCCCTGCTGAAGGCCAACCCGAGGTTGCTCGACCTGCTGGCCACCATCCTCGGCAGTGCGCCGCGCCTGGCCGAGCAGCTGAGCCGCAGGCCGCAGGTGCTGGACGCCGTGCTGGACCCCGGCTTCTTCACCTCGCTTCCCTCCGAGGCCGAAATGGCGCAGCTCATCGCCGCCGCCATGCCAGACGGCGTGGAGACCGATGAAGTGGCGGACCGTGCCCGCATCGTGGGAAAGGAACAGGCCTTTCGCATCGGCGTGCGCGTGCTGTCGGAAACGGCGGGTGCGGCGGAAACGGGGCTTGCCTTCTCGCAGCTCGCGGGGCTGCTGCTGGGCCGCCTGCACCGCGCGGTGACGGAGGATGCAGCGCGTCGCAACGGCCACGTGCCGGGCGGCCGCAGTGCCGTCATCGCCATGGGCAAGCTCGGCGGGCATGAGATGACGGCGGGCTCGGACCTCGACCTCATCGTCGTCTATGATGCGGCGGAAGGGGCCGAGATGAGCGAGGGCGCGAAGCCCCTCAGCATCAACCAGTATTATGCCCGCCTGTCGCAGCGGCTGATCGCGGCGGTGTCGGCCCCCACGGCGGAAGGCGTGCTCTATGAGGTGGACATGCGGCTCCGCCCGTCGGGCAGCAAGGGCCCGGTGGCGGCGAGCCTTGCCAGCTTCGAGAGTTACCACCGCGATTCCGCCTGGACCTGGGAGAAGCTGGCCCTCACCAGGGCGCGGCCCGTCTGCGGCGATGCGGGGTTGATGAACGAGCTCACAACCCACATCCGTGGCGCCCTGTGCGAGCCGCGCGACGCTGTGAAGGTGCGGGATGACATCGTCGACATGCGCAAGCTCATGCTGAAGGAGCAGGGCACCGGCGGCGTGTGGGACGTGAAGCGGGCGCGCGGCGGCCTCGTCGAACTCGAATTCATCGCCCAGACGCTGCAGCTGATCCACGCCCATGATCACCCGGAGGTGCTGGATACCAACACCCTGGCAGCGCTGCAGAAGCTCCATGCGGCGGGGCTCGTGTCGGAGGCTGACCACGCGGCGCTGAAGCGGGCAGGGCTGCTCTACCACCGCCTCACCCAGATGCTCAGGCTCTGCCTCGACGGGCCCTATGACCCGCCCAGGGCGTTGCCCGCGCTCAACCTGCTGGTGGCCAACACGGCGGTAACGCCCGACATTGCCACGGCGGAGGCGCTGTTGGCAGAGGCCCAGGGCGAGGTGGCTGCCATTTTTGACCGGCTGATTGGGCCGGTTTCCTGATTTTTCCGCGACGGATTTCGGGTTCCCCTGCGTCTTGCCTTTAGGACAGCCACAAGGAGGAACCTGCCGATGACCCGACTGACCCTTGCCCTCGCCCTTTTCAGCGCCATGGCCGTGGTGCCCGCCACCGCCTTCGCCATGGAACCCTATCTGCCCAAGAGCCCGAAGGCCTTCACCAAGGTCGATGTCGATGCCAATGGCAAGGTCACCGCGGCGGAGATAACGCCGCGCGCCGAGAAGCGTTTTGACCGGTTGGATGCCGACCGCAACGGTGCCGTCTCCGCCGCGGAGCTCGACGCCGCGCTGCAGAAGGCCATGGAGCGCCGCCGCGACCGCATCCTGGCTGATCTCGACACCAACAAGGACGGCGCCATCTCCCGGGCCGAGCTCGATTCCTCGGTTGATCGGCTGATCGCCGCGGCGGACGCCGACCGTGATGGCGGCGTCACGCTGCAGGAGGCCAAGAGCTACCGTCTTGCCAAGCTCAGGAAACCCGCTACGCCTACCGGAGAACAGGCCAACTGACGAAGGGTCCGGACACACATCTTGACGACAAAGCCATCGGCTTTCCGCCAGATGACGGATGCCGGCCTGCTCGAGGCCGCCGCCGCAGGCTCGCACGCGGGCTTCGCCGAGATCGTCAGCCGCCATTACCAGCCGGTCTACCGGCTGGTGTGGCGGATGACCAACGGCGCGGCCGATGCCGAGGACATGGCGCAGGAGGCCTTCGTCAAGTTGTGGAAGAATCCGGGCCAGGTGCGCGAGGCAGCCGCCCTCAAGGGCTGGCTGATGCGGGTGGCCGCCAATGCGGTGGTCGACCGCAGCCGCAAGCCCCGCGCCGCCGCGCTGGACGATGCGCCGGAGCTCGAGGACCTGCAAGCGAGGCCCGATGCACCGCTCGACCGCGCGCAGGCAGCGCGCCTGGTGGACGCCCGCATCGCGGCCTTGCCGGAGCGGCAGCGGCTGGCGCTGTCGCTTGTGTATTTCGAGGGGCTGACCAATATCGAGGCCGCGGCCGTGCTGGAGGTGAGCGTCGATGCGCTCGAGTCGCTCCTAGCACGGGCGCGGCGTGGGCTGAAGGACAGCCTGTCATCCGAGTGGCGCGATCTGCTCGGCGGGCTGGTTGAAACGGGGCAGTGAGAGACGATGATGGAACAGGACAACAATCGTTCTGAGGACCGCGAGACCCGCGCCGTGCTGGCGCATGCCTCCGCGCCGCAGCTACCCGCTGGCGCGATGGACAGGCTGATGGCGCGCATCGCAGAGGAGCCGCAGCAGGCGAAGGTCGTTCACTTTGCGCCGCGGCCGCGCGCCGCGCCAACATTCTGGCGCTATGCAGCGGCCGTGCCGCTTGCCGCTTCGCTGGCACTGGGCGTCTGGCTCGGCGCCAATGGCAGGATGGATTTCATGATGCCCAGTGCCGTCACCGGCGGCGTGGCCCTCAATGACGATGCGCCGGTGGATGATCTGGGCGGCGTGGGCGATGCCTATGCCGAGGAGGGCACCATATGAGCGAGACCACGCCCGAGGTTGCGCGCAAACCGATCAACTGGCTGGTGGTGACGCTCGTCGCCTCGCTTGCTGTCAACCTGTTGGTCGCCGGTGCGGCTGCGGCGCGCTGGTATGTGGGGGCTGGTCCGGAGCGTTATGCCCGCCTCACCCAGACGCAATTGATCCCGCGCTTCTTCTTCCGCGACCTCGATCGCGCGCGTCGCATGGAGCTGCTGGGCGTCCTGAAGACGCAGGACAAGCAGGTCCGCGAAGGCCGCCGCGCCGTGAAGGCGCAGGTGACGGAGCTTGCCGATGCGCTGGAGACCGAGCCCTATGACCAGGCTCGCGTCACGGCCGCGGTGGAGGGCTTCACGGCGAAGAGCGAGGCGCTGTTCATGACCGGCGGCGAGGCCGCGCTGTCCGTCATCGACCAGCTTACTCCTGAAGAGCGCAAGATGATGGCGCAGCACCTTCGCAACCGCGAGGACCGTGGCCGTGGCAAGCCGGATGATGACAAGAAGCCGGATTCTCCCTGATCCCTCTGCGGTCAGGTCAAAGCCTCGAAGCCGATGATCAGCAGCTCCGCCTTTCCGCTCACCGTCAGCGGCGCGGCATCATCGAGCAGCACCGTGTCGAAGCGATGTGCCACGCCGTCCGCCACCTTCAGTTCGCCGCCCAGCACGAACAGCGCTGCCATGCCCCATCCGTGATCGATCGCCTGCGCACCGTCGATGCGCAGCCTCGCCGCCCGCATCCGTATCCGCTCCCGCCGGACCATGATGTTGAGGTCGCTGACAGGGCCATCGACAAGGGCTGCAAACACCTCCGCCTCACCGCGGAAGTCGGCGTGCCCGCCAGGCAACAGCCTCTGTGCACCATCGGCAAAGCGCAGGTCGAGGCCAGCACCTTCGAGAATGTAAAGCCGCCGGTCGATGCCTTCGAAGCGTGAGAAGGGGCCATCCTGAGACACCTCCGCTGTCGAGATGCGCCAGTCGAAATCACCGATGTCACTGCCGGGTGGAAAGCACGCGATCTGACGTGTCACGCCACCGCCGTTCTTCCAGGGCGTGGCAAGGAGGCTATCGAAGGGAATGAGGCGCAAGTCTCAAGCGACCTTGGCGGCGGCTTGGCGCAGCGGGAAGGTGACGGTCACCTCCGTGCCCTGGCCCACCGCGCTGCGAATGGTCAGCGTGCCGCCGTGGAGCTCCACGAAGGACTTGGAGATGGCAAGGCCAAGGCCCGATCCGCCGCGGGATTTTGTGAACTGGTTTTCCACCTGCTCGAAGGGCCGGCCCAGCTTTTCGATGTCGCGCGCGGGGATGCCGATGCCGGTGTCGCGAATGGCAATCGCCATCACGCCATTTGAGGCGAGTGCCGAGACAGTGATGCGCCCGCCCTCGGGGGTGAACTTCACGGCGTTGGAGAGAAGGTTGATCAGCACCTGCTTGAAGGCGCGGCGGTCGGCCCAGAGCGTGAAGCCCTGCGGCACCTGGCGCTCCACCGTCACGCCACCCTCGAAGGCGCGCGGCGTGATGAGGCGCATCACCTCGTCCAGGGCCGCATCCACCTGCAGCGTCTCGCATTCGAGCGACATGCGGCCAGCCTCGATCTTCGACATGTCGAGAATGTCGTTGATGACGTCGAGCAGGAACTGGCCGCTGCGGTGAATGTCGCGCGAGTATTCGGCATATTTGTCTGATCCCATCGGCCCGAACATCTGGGAGAGCATCACTTCCGAGAAGCCGATGATGGCGTTGAGCGGTGTGCGCAGCTCATGGGACATGTTGGCGAGGAACTCGGACTTTGACCGGTTCGCCGCCTCGGCCCGCGTCTTCTCGCGGGCATATTTGTCGGCGAGGTCGGCGAGGCGCTGGGCCTGCTGGTCGGCGAGCAGTCGCTCCTTCTGCAGGTCGCGCACCGTCATCATCAGCTCGCGCTCGGACATGCGCAGGCGCTCTTCCTGCAGCTTCAGCGCGGTGATGTCGGTGCCCACCGACACGAAGCCGCCGTCCTTGGTGCGCCGCTCGTTGATCTGCAGCCAGCGCCGGTCGGCAAGCTGCACCTCGAAGGAGCGGCCCTCGCCGCCGCCTTCGCCGCGGATGCCGGTGCGCTTGGTGATGGCGGGCTCCTTGGCGGAGCGCACCACGTCCTCATAGGCCGTGCCGGGAATGCACACGGAGGCCGGCAGCGAATGGAACTGCTGGTACTTGGAATTGCAGAGGACGAGGCGGTTGTCGGCATCCCACAGCACGAAGGCTTCCGAGATGTTCTCGATCGCGTCCTTGAGGCGGAGCTCGGCATCCTTGTTCAGCTTGTCGGCCAGCTTCTGCTGGGTGATGTCGAAGACGATGCCCATCAGGTGCGGCTGGCCTTCCGTTTCGCCAGGCGCCAGGGCCACGCGGGCCCTGAGCCACACATAGTGGCCGTCCTGGTGGCGCATGCGGAATTCCTGGTCGAAGGAGGTGATCTGACCGTCCAGCAGCTGCTCCACCGATTCTTCCAGCTGCGTGTCGCTCTCGTGGATGCGGCCCGCCATCTCCGCGAAGCTCAGGTAGTCGCCCTTCACCGGCATGCCCAGCATGTCGAACATCGAGCGCGACCAGAAGATGATGCCGCGGTTCACGTCCCAGTCCCACATGCCGCACTGGCCGCGGTCCAGCGCCTTGTCGAGGCGCGCGGTGGCCACACCGAGGATGGTGTCCGCCTCCGCCGCCTTGGCCGCCTGCCAGTGAAAGGCCGCACCCAGCAGCATGAGAACCAGGAAGGTGACGATGAACAGCGCCGTCACCTGCGTCACGCCGGAGCGCCAGGCGGAGAGCACGTCCTGCTGGCGTTGCAGCACGATCAGCGTGCCGGGATAGTCGCCCAGGTCATACATCGAGACGAAGGCCTCTTCTCCCGAGGCCAGTGTCAGCGGCGCCATCTCGCCGGTATTGATCGGCGTCTCGGTGATGAAGCTGGGCGACAGCACGCTGGTGATCGACTTGCCGTCAAGGCCTTCGGAAGCGGGCGCGCTGGCGGCAATCTCGCCTGCGCTGTTGGCAACCGCAAAAATGCGCTCCTCGGCCAGTGCTTCTGGCGGCAGCAGCGAATGGAGATAGTCGCTGCTCAGCACCGGCGGCGTGCGCCCTGCGGCCTGTGCCGCCAGCATGTCGGCCTTGATGTGCTGCGCCACGAGTTGCCCCTGCAGCGCCGAAAGCTTGTTCTGTTCGGCGACATGGGTGGTGCGGCTGTCGGTCAGCTGCACCAGCAGCGAACTGCCGAGCATGAGGAGGAAGAGAATGATGAGCGAGGTGATGAGCAGGCGCAGGTGGCGCTCGCCGATGGTGATGCGGAACCGGCTGGGCCACGGCGAAGGGAGCTTGAGGACCCTCTCCTTGAAGAACAGCTCGCCGATGTGCGTCTTGCCCAATCTTTTCCCCTGAAACCCTGCCACCCCGCGGCTGGGAGACTTTGAAAACACGGACGCCACCACTGATCGAATCACCGGCTATTGATTCGATTTGGGGGTGATTTGTCCAGTGTTTAGAATGGGATTCAGGAGCTCGCGATCTTCGACACGATCTCGTAGACATCGCGTGACAGCGAAGGCTCGGCAAGGATCCTCTCGAGCTCCGCCTGGGCGGCTGATTTTCGACTCGAATTCAACAGCTTGCAGCTTCTGAAGCCGGTGGCGAGGCGCGAGGCCACCTGCGGGTTCATGGGGTCGAGCTTCAGGATCGCGTCGGCGATCACCTTGTAGCCGGAGCCGTCCTCGGCGTTGAAACCCGCCGGATTGCCCCCCACGAAGCCCGAAAGCAGGGAATAGACCTTGTTGGGCGTCGTCCACTTGAAGTCCGGGTGCTGCGTCAGCCGTTCGATCCGCACAGCGGCGTTTGGCCCCTGGGCCTGGGCATTCAGCATCAGCCACTTGTCGATCAGCAGGTGCTCATGGGCGTGGCGCGTGTGGAAGCGGTCGAGGGCAGCCTCGCGCTCCGGGCAGTCGATCTGCATCAGCGCGGCGAGAGCGCCCATCTCGGCGCTCATGTTGTGAGCTGCCTCGAGCTCGGCGAGGGCCTGCGCGATGCCGTGCTTGGCGTTGCCCATCACCATGAGTGACAGCGCCGTCTGCCGCAGCGCGCGCCGCGCGGTAGAGGCGGGGTCGGGGCGATAGGGGCCGGGCTCGCCGGTGCGCTGCCAGATCGCGTCGAGTTCCGTGGCGAGCTGCTTCGCAATGGCGGTGCGCAGGCCATCACGCGCCGAATGCACCTTGTCGGTGTCGACGTCGGCGCCAAGTGCGGCGGCAATCTCGCTCTCGCTCGGCAGCACCAGCATCAGTGCCTTGAAGGCATCGTCCACGGCAGGGTCGTCGATGATCTTCTTCAGCGCCGCCGCATAGGCCCTGACGTCGGCCTCCGTGGCGGTGCCGCGATAGGATGCGAGCACCAGGTTGCGGCCCAGCCGCTGGCCCGCTTCCCAGCGGTTGAAGCTGTCGCCATCATGCGCCATCAGGAACAGCTCATCCGCGGTGGAGAGATTGGCCTCCATCTTCACCGGAGCTGAGAAGCCCCGGTTGAGCGACAGCACCGGGCGCGACTTCACATTGTTGAAGCGGAAGGTCTGGCGCTGCTCCGTCAGTTCAATGACCGGCGTGTTGAGCGCGCCCACGCCGTCGAGGTCCAGCGGCATGTCTGCGCCATCAGGGCCGACAAGGCCAAGCCCCAGCGGCATGTGCAGCGGCTGCTTCTCCGCCTGTCCCGGCGTCGGCTTGACCTGCTGTTCAAGCGTCAGCGTGTATTGCTTCGCGGCAGCGTCGTAGTGTCCTTCTGCCGTCACCGTGGGCGTACCGGCCTGCGTATACCATGTGAAGAACTGCGTGAGGTTGCGGCCCGAGGCTTCCGCCATGCATTGCACGAACTGCTCGACGGTTGCGGCCTCGCCGTCATGCCGCTCGAAGTAAAGGTCCATCGCCTTGCGGAAGGCCTGATCGCCAATCAGCGTCAGCATCATGCGGCAGATTTCAGCACCCTTCTCATAGACGGTGGGCGTGTAGAAGTTATTGATCTCGATGTAGGCCGAAGGCCGCGGCGGGTGCGACAGCGGGCCATTGTCCTCGGGAAACTGCCGCGCGCGCAGTGTCTTCACGTCGCTGATGCGCTTCACCGCGCGCGAGCGCAGGTCGGAGGTGAACTCCTGGTCGCGGAACACGGTGAGGCCTTCCTTCAGGCACAGCTGGAACCAGTCGCGGCAGGTGATGCGGTTACCCGTCCAGTTGTGGAAGTATTCATGCGCGATGATCGCCTCGATGTTGACATAGTCGCCATCCGTCGCGGTCTCGGGGTTGGCGAGGATGTACTTGTCGTTGAAGACGTTGAGCCCCTTGTTCTCCATCGCCCCCATGTTGAAGTCAGGGACAGCCACGATGTTGAACACGTCGAGGTCATACTCACGCCCGAAGCGCCGCTCGTCCCAGTGCATGGATTCCTTCAGCGACTCCATGGCCCACGCACAGCGCTCCTCATTGCCCTTCAGCACATAGATGCCGAGTGAGACGTGGCGGCCCGACATGGTGGTGAAGGTGTCATGCACGGCTCCTAAGTCCCCAGCCACCAGCGCGAAGAGGTATGATGGCTTGGGAAAGGGATCGTCCCACACTGCATAGTGCCGCGACGTGCCGCCGATCACGCCGTCCTCGCGCGGGTTGCCGTTGGAGAGCAGCACGGGAACAAGCGCGCGGTCTGCCTCGATCCGCACCGTGTAGCGCGCCATCACGTCCGGCCGGTCGTAGAAATAGGTGATGCGGCGGAAGCCCTCGGCCTCGCACTGGGTGCAGAACACGCCACCCGACACATAGAGGCCCGAAAGCTCGGTGTTGGCGGCTGGATTGCAGGTGGTCACGATCTCCAGCGTGAAGGGCTGCTGCGGAACCGACGAAATGGTGAGGGAAGTCTGCCCAACCTCGTACTGACCAGCCTGCAGCGCGGTGCCGTCCAGCACCAGCGACGTGAGCGTGATGCGCTCGCCATCCAGCACCAGCGGCGCGTTCTTCTCGGCACTCGCAGGGTTCGGCCGCAGCGACAGGCGTGAGCGCACTTCCGTGGCTTGCGGCTCGAGTCGGAAAGCAAGGTCCACGCTATCGATCAGATAAGGCACCGGCCGGTAGTCGGTGAGGTGGATCGGCTGTGGCGTCTCGGTCTTCATGGGGCTAAACCTATGCGTGAGTTGAGAGCATTGAACCCATGAGCCGCGCCTTTGTCAAAGAACAAGATGATGTTCCGGAAGACCTTCCCGAACGTCCGGTCAGCAGCAACCCGAATTTCGTGACTGCGCGCGGCCTGGGCCTCATCGATGCCGAGATCGACTCGTCTCGCAAATTGCTGGCGCAAGGCCAGCACGCGCAGGACAAGGCAGCCATTTCCAGAGCCTCGCGAGACCTCCGCTACTGGACCCTCAGGCGTTCCACCGCGCAATTGGTGGAGGCTGCGAAGACGCCCGCGATGGTGGGCTTCGCCACGCGCGTCTCAATCGAACGCGATGACGGACGCAAGCAGACTTTTTCAATCGTCGGTGAGGACGAGGCAGACCCATCGAATGGCCTCATCGCCTATACCTCCCCCATGGCCCGCGCGCTGATGGGCAAGGCTGTCGGCGAGTATGCCGAAGCGCCGGGCGGCGAGGTGGAGATCACGAGGCTTGAACCACACACCTGACCGATCATCACGCCGTGAGCACCATCACGGCCGGGCTTGACCCGGCCATCCTCTTTGTGGGGGCAAAAGGGATGCGCGGGTCAAGCCCGCGCATGATGATCTGCAAGTGATGTGTGGCGTGGCAAAGCTCCGCCCCGCGTTCCGGGGCGTGGCCACGCCGGGGAACGGGAGGGGCAGGGCCGGGGCGGCCTTGCGAAATCAGATTCACGATGTCAATCAGCAGCAAACACGAAAGTGAATACATACCTAACATAGGTGCTACTGAAAGTCAAGGAAAAAAGTCCGCATCTCGACTGGGAAGCCCCACCTCCCAACCCTCATCATCGTCGGGCGTGACCCGGCGATCCTTTTCGCCACCGCCAAAAAAGATGCCCGGGTCAGGCCCGGGCATGATGAGTTTGAGAGGATTAGGGAAATTCAGAACCGGTCCACCCGGAACGGCGCCATGTCAATGTTGGTCTTGGCCCCCGTCATCGCCTCGGCGATCAGCCGCCCGGTGCTCGGCCCCCAGGTGAGCCCCATGTGGCCATGGCCGAAGCCGTACCAGACGTTTGCCGTGGCTTTCGACGGACCGATCACAGGGAGCGAGTCCGGTGTGCCGGGCCTACGCCCCATCCAGCGCGTCGTCTCCGCGTCGGGCTCGCGAAGGTCCGGCAGCACAGTCTTGAAGTTCGTCCACAGCGCATCGGCGCGGGCATAGTTGGGTGCGGCATCGAGGCCCGCGAACTCGTCCGAGCCTGCGAGCCTCAGCCCCATCTCCATCGGCGTCGCCGCACCGGGCTTTCCCGCATAGGTCAGCGAGCGCGACAGGCTGACGCCCGAATTCGGCAGCACCATGTGGTAGCCGCGCTCGGCCTCCAGCAGCACCTTCTCGCCCAGCTGCTTCGCCAGCAGGTGGGAATAGGCGCCCGCACAGATCACCAGCTTGTCCAGCTTGTGCAGGCCATGATCCTTCAGCCGCAGCGCGCTCACGCGGTTGCCTTCCCGCTCCAGCGTAACCACCTCGTCCTGCAGCACCGTGCCGCCGTTCTTCACCACCTCCGCCGCGATGGACTTCACCGCGCGGCCCGGGTTGGTGAGGAAGAACCAGCCGCCGTGGAACACGCCGCAATGAACGTTCTTGCCCAGCGCCGGCTCCAGCTCGCGTGCCTCGTCGCCCGACAGGCGCTTCATCTCGTAACCGTAAGCTTTCTTGACCGCGCGCTCATTCGCCTCCGAAAGATACTGCGCCTCGTTGTCGTAAAGTCGCAGCGTATCCTGCAGCCGGATCATGTCTGCCGTGCCTGCCGCCTTCAGCAGCGTCTCGAAGTCGGAGACGACCCGCATGGCCAGGTCGGCACGTGCCGCGGTAATCGCCTTCACCCGGTCCGGCAGCGAGTTGCGGGCGAGCGACAGGAACCACGGCAGCGCCTTGGGCAGGTATGACCAGCGGATGGTGAGCGGCCCCAAGGGGTCCATCAGCCACCCCGGAATCTTCAGCAGCATGTGCGGGTGCACGGTGGGCACGATCTCGGCGAAGGCGAGGCCCCCGGCGTTGCCGAAGCTCGCCTCTTCGCCCGGCGGCACGCGGTCGACGATGGTCACCTTGTAACCTTCGCGCTGCAAAAAGGCGGCGGCCGAAACGCCGACGATGCCGGCGCCGATAATGGTGGCTGAAGGCTGGGTCACGTTCTGATATTCCTGAAGTAGTCGATGCAATGCGCCTCGAAGGCCGAGACCAGCCGTGTCTTGCGCATTTGTTTCAGCGCCGCAAGCGCGATGACGCCGCGCGCCACCTCGTCCGCGATGGGCCGCACGGCGAGCTCCTCTCCGGCATAGGAATGGTCGCCGAAGGGCCTGGTCACGAGGATGGAATATCCCAGTCCTTGCCCCACCAGCCCGCGCACCACCTCGAGTGAGGGGGACGAGAAGGCCACGTTCGGCACGATCCCGGCGCCTTCGAGGATGCGCGTGAAGTAGGTGCGGCTGGGCGCAATGTCGAGCAGCACGAAGGGTTCGTCCTTCAGCGTGATCAGCGGCACGTTCTTCAGCCGCGTGAGCTTGTGCTTGCCCGGCAGCAGCACATGCGGCGCGAAGGAGGCAAGCGGCGTCACCGTGAAGTCCTCCGGCATGTCGACGTCGTAGAGCAGGGCCAGGTCGAACTCGCCGCTCCTCACGCCCTTCAGCAATTCGTCCTGCGTTCCCTCCGCCATGCGGATCGTGACGCGCGGGTGCTGGCTCATGAAGCCCTTGATCAGCGGCGGCACGAAGGACGGCGCGATGGTGGCGAAGCTGGCAAGTGCGAGCTGGCCCTCGATGGCGGTGCCCGCCGCCGCCGTGTCGCGCTGCAGGTCCTGCGCGTGGGTGAGCAGGTTCCGCGCCTCGGCGAGGAAGCGCAGCCCGGCGGGCGAGGGGCTCACGCCTTGCGCATGGTGGCGGATGAACAGCTGAAGCCCGATCTGCGCCTCGAGCTTGGCGAGCGAGGCCGAAAGCGTGGGCTGGGCCACCCCCAGATGCGCCGAGGCGGCCGCCACCGAGCCATGGTCCCAGATCGCCACGGCATATTCGATCTGGCGCAGCGTATAGCGCAGCATCGCAAAATCCTATTCAACGGCCCGATATAATCTATTTTTCCGATGTCACGCCCCATGTCAAGTTTTCGCCATCTGAACGGAGGGAACGGGC
>Ga0194051_1000284_pt1 | contig 29895 bp, 24 predicted proteins | sample SepL2320m_MetaG_FD_161275 | JGI IMG/M metagenome (GOLD analysis project Ga0194051, IMG submission 161275) | Anoxic zone freshwater microbial communities from boreal shield lake in IISD Experimental Lakes Area, Ontario, Canada - Sep2016-L239-20m | ecosystem: Environmental > Aquatic > Freshwater >... | reverse complement strand
GGCGAGGCGGTGCAGCATCAGTGGCTCGCCCAGCATGGCGCCCACCGTCATGCGCGGATTGAGCGAGGCGTAGGGGTCCTGGAAGATCACTTGTAGGCGCTGGCGCCGCGCGCGCATCTCGGTCTCCGGGAGCGCCAGCAGATCCTCGCCTTCGAAGCGCACGCTGCCGGCCGTGGGTTCGAGCAGGCGCAGGACCAGGCGACCCACCGTCGACTTGCCGCAGCCCGATTCGCCTACGATGGCAAGCGTCTCGCCGGCGTCGAGATGGAAGTCGACGCCGTCGACGGCGCGCACATGGCCCGAGACGAAGCCGAAGCGCTTCACCGCGAAGTGCTTGGCAAGTCCCTTCACTTCCAGGAGCGGCTCACTCATGCCGCCACCTGCGACAGCGGTGCGCGGCGGCAGCGCGTGAGATGGCCCGGCGTCACCTCGACCAGCACCGGAGCGGTCGTGCGGCAGTCCGGCTCGACGAAGGGACAGCGGGCGGCGAAGCGGCAGCCCGCGGGCGGCTGGGTCATGTCTGGCACGCGGCCCTCGATCGAGGGCAGGCGCTCGCGTTTCTCGTCGAGCCGCGGGATCGAGCCCAGCAGGCCCACGGTGTAGGGATGCTCGGGCCGGGCGAAGAGATCGCGCACGGAAGCACGTTCGACGATCTGGCCCGCGTACATGACCGCGACATCGTCGGCCATCTCGGCCACCACGCCGAGGTCATGGGTGATCAGCACGATGGCGGCACCTGTGTCACGGCGCAGGCCCCGCATCAGGTCGAGGATCTGCGCCTGGATGGTGACATCGAGCGCCGTCGTCGGCTCGTCGGCGATCAGCAACTGCGGCCCGCAGGCCAGCGCCATAGCGATCATGGCGCGCTGGCGCATGCCGCCGGAAAGCTTGTGCGGATAGTCGTCGACCCGCTTCTCGGGGCTCGGGATGCGCACCAGCTTCAGCACTTCTATGGCGCGGGCGCGGGCCGCCGCGGCGTCGAGGCCCTGATGCCGCCGGATCGCCTCGATGATCTGGTCGCCGATCGTGTAGGACGGGTTGAGCGAGGTCATCGGCTCCTGGAAGATCATCGCCAGACGCGCGCCGCGCAGGTCGCGCAGCTTGTTGGCGTCGAGCGTCAGGAGGTTGCGGCCCTCGAACCATACCTCGCCGCGCACCGTCGAATTCTCCGGCGGCAGCAAGCCCATGATGGCCAGCGACGTCACGCTCTTGCCGCAACCCGACTCGCCCACCAGCCCGAGCGTGCGACCGCGCGCCAGCGCGAGATCGATGCCGTCGACGGCGTAGACCGTGCCGTCGTCGGTCGCGAAGTCGACGGCCAGGGCCTTCAGTTCGAGAAGCGGTGGCTCACGCTGCTCTTCGCTCATTTGCGTGCGGCCGCCAGGCTCCGTTCCCAGGTCATCGGACCGCGGGCCTGCAGGCTCGCTCAAGGCTGGGCGCGCCCTGCAAAGATAAGGAGGCGAGCCTGGAGGCCCGCGGTCCCGTTCGAGACGTCATTCTTCAGCGACCCGCTGCGTAGCCCTGCATGCCGCGCGCGTTGGCCGCGGCCTTGCGCCAGGGATCGTCGCGCGTGGCCGCGGTGAGGCGGCCTTCCGACCAGTCGTCGTTGATCTCGACTTCATGGCCGCGGTGACGCAATTCCTGGGCCGTTTCGGCCGAAATGCGGCCTTCCAGCACGAGCACCCCAGGACGCGCCGTGCGCGGCCAGAACGAGGAGGGGAAGTGCTCGCTGTGCCAGGCCGGCGCGTCGATGCCTTCCTGCAGGTTCATGCCGCAATGGACGTGGCGCAGGAAAAGCTGGGTGATCCACTGCTCCTGCTGGTCGCCGCCCGGCGAGCCCCAGACCATGTACGGCTCGCCGTCGCGATGGGCCAGCGTGGGCGTGAGCGTCGTGCGTGGGCGTTTGCCCGGCGCCAGCGAACTCGGCTGGCCTTCCTCGAGCCAGCAGATCTGGCCGCGCGTGCCGATCGGGAAGCCCAGTTCCGGCACCACCGGCGAGCCATGCAGCCAGCCGCCTGAAGGCGTGGCCGAAACCATGTTGCCGTCCCTGTCGATGATGTCGAAATGGACGGTGTCGCCGCTCATCTGGCCCATGCGGCCGACCGTCGGCTCGCCGGCGCCGCTCGCCGCCACCGCGGCGCGCGAACCATCGGCACGGCGGAGTTTCACCACGCCGCCATAGCCCTCGACCTTGCCCGGCCGCTGCTCGAGCGAGGCCTTGGTCGGGTCGATCAGCTTGCGGCGATCCACGTTGTAGGCCTCCGACAGCAGGGTCTGCATCGGCACATCGACGAACTTGGGATCGCCGTAGAAGGCCTCGCGATCGGCGAAGGCCAGCTTGCTCGCCTCGACGACGGTATGGATGAAGTCGGCACTGGTCGGATCGGCGCCGTCGAGATTGAAGCCTTTCAGCAGCGCAAGCTGCTGCAGCGTCACCGGGCTTTGCGCCCAGGGGCCCGCCTTGCACACGGTGTAGCGGCCGTAATCGTAGGTGAGCGGCGCCTCGACGGTCGCCTCCCACTTGGCCATGTCGTCGCCGCGCAGCAGACCTTTGTTGCGCTTGCCCGAGACGTCGAGGATCTCCTGGTGGGTGTAAAAGCGGTCGATCGCTTCGGCCACGAAGCCGTGGCTCCACGCCTTGCGCGCGCGCTCGATCTCTGCCTCGCGGCCGCCGCCGCCCGCCTCGGCTTCCTTCAGGAGGCGGGCGTAGGTGTTGCCCACGGCGGTGTTGCGAAACAGAGAGGCCGGCGCCGGCACCTTGTCGCCGGGCAGGTACACCGCGGCGGAAGTGGGCCAGTTGACGCGGAAGTTCTCCTGCACCGTGGCGATCGTGGCCGAGGCGCGCTCGACCATCGGATGGCCGTTCAGGAAGTAGCTGATCGCGGGCGCCAGCACGTCGGCCACGCGCATGGTGCCGTAGTCGCGCAGCATCAGCATGTAGGCGTCGAAGGTGCCGGGCACGCAGGCCGGCAGCAGGCCGGTGCCGGGGACCAGGTCGAGGCCAAGGCCCTTGAAGTGGGCAATCGAGGCCTTGGCCGGCATCACGCCCTGGCCGCAGATCACCTCCGTTTTGCCCTTCTTCACGGCGTGGAAGATCAGCGGCACGTCGCCGCCGGGACCGTTGAGATGCGGCTCGACCACCTGCAGGGTGAAGGCGGTGGCGACGGCGGCATCGAAGGCGTTGCCGCCGCGTTCGAGGATACCCATGCCGACCGCGGTGGCGATCCAGTGGGTGGAGGTCACCACGCCGAACGTGCCGACGATCTCCGGCCGCGTAGTGAAGGGATTGGGATTGATCAGTTTCACGGGCGATCTCCTCGCGGACTTGCGCGCGGGGGAGACCTTAAGCCCGGCGGGACGGGGCGGCTAGGGGTCCGAGGGTTCGGGAAGCCGCATCCAGGCCGGGAATTCCGGCACGATCCGCGCGCCTCCCGCCATCAGCGCGCCGCCGCCGCGGGCGGCATCGAGACGCAGCATGGCGATGGCGCGTTCACCGGCGCCCGAGCGCAGTTCGCCCACGTCCTGGCCGTCCAGTTCGACGGTCGTGCCGGAGACCGGCAAGGTGCCCTCGATCCTCACCGGGAACAGGCGCTTCTTCACCAGCCCGCGGTACTTGGTGCGGGCCGTCAACTCCTGGCCCATGTAGCAACCCTTCTTCCAGTCGACGCCATTCAACTCGTCGAAGCCGCTTTCGAGCAGCAGCGCCTTTTCCACCGGCAGGTCGCGGCTGCCGTCGGGAACCCCCAGCGAAAGGCGAAGCGTGTCGTAGTCGTCGAGCGGCGCTTCGGCGACGCCGCGTGCCTGGAGCAGCGCCGCCACCTGTCCCGTCGGCGCCAGCACGCGCACGCCAAGGTCGGCGAGCCGGGGATCGACGAAGGCGATCGTGCCGTCGATGGGCAGCGCCTTTTCAGCGTCGGTGCCGAAGACCACGGCAACGTCCATGGCCGCACTTCGATCCTCGACCGTCACCTTTGAGCGCAGCTTGTAGAGGTTGAGCTTCCTGGAGAGCGCCGCCGCCCGCTCGCGTTCGGTTTCCAGCAGCAGGGTGCCGTCCCCGCCGTCGACGACGAACATGTCGTTGAGGAAGCGGCCCTGCGGCGTCAGCAACGCCGCCCAGACGGCACGACCGGGAGCCGCCTTGGTGGTGTCGTTGGAAATCAGGCCTTGCAGGAATTCGACGCGGTCGTCGCCGCCGACGGCGATGACACTACGGTAGGGCAGCAGGGTGAATTGAAGAGCGGACATGACTCTGAACAGTTGGGGTCATGTCCGCCTCTTGGCAAGCGTCTCCCCGCGATCAGGTACGCAATCAGGCGCGATGGAACGGCTTGTCGCCGCACACCGTCACGCGATGGCCGTAACGGCGGTGTGGGTAATAGTCGAACATCGCGTGGTGCTGGGCGCAGCGGTTGTCCCAGAACGCCACCGAGTTCGGCTGCCACTTGAAGCGGCACTGGAACTCCGGCGTCTCGATATGACGGTAGAGCATTTCCAGCAACGCATCGCTTTCGTTGCGGCGGAGCTGGGGGATGCGGAGCGTAAAGCCGCGATTGACGTAAAGCCCCTGCTTGCCGGTCACCGGATGGGTACGCACGATGGGATGTTCGGCATTGGGGAACTTGATGTCGTCGCGGTCCGTCGCCTTGACGCGGTAGTAGTGCGCCTTGGAACTGTCGTGCAGGGCGGTGAGGCCCGTGAGCATCTTCTTGATCGGCTCGGAGAGCGTCTCGTAGGCGCGGTACATGTTGGCGAACAGCGTGTCGCCGCCGCCGTCGGGCGGCACTTCCGTCAGATAGAGGATCGAGCCCATCGGCGGTTCGATGTCGCACGACACGTCGGTGTGCCATTCTTCGCCGGCCACGTGCTTCGACTTCTCGTCGGCCTTGATCACCAGGATCTCGGGATGCTCCGGGAACTCGATCGGCGCATTGGGGTGGGTGTGCAGCGGCCCGAAGCGGCGGCCGAAGTCCTTGTGCTGGTCGATCGTCATCTTCTGGTCGCGGAAGAAGATCACCAGGTTCTCCATCAGCGCGTCGTGCACTTCCTGGAACTGCTGGTTGCCCAGCGGCTTGGCGAGATCCACGCCGGAGATCTCGGCGCCGATGGTGGGCGTGAGCTTGCGCACGTCGATCGATTGATAGGTCATTGTTCGTTTCCTCCCGAGCTCGGGCTCGTGTGGCGCCGACGTTACGCCTTCGTGGCGGCGGCGCCCTGCCTTAAGTCGACGAAGTCCGTATTGCGGACTAGACTTGCCCGATGGGCCCCCAGACCGCCATCGAGCCGGTCCGCCGCAGTTTCGCGCTGCTGGAAGCGCTCAGTCGCCGGCGGACTTCCACCGTGGGTGTGCTGACCGGCGAGACCGGCCTGCCGCGCCCTACGGTGGTGCGCCTTCTCCACACGCTGATCGCGCTGGGCTATGCCGCGCGCGTCTCGCGCGAGCAGGGCTATCGCCTCACCGACCGCGTGCTGGGCCTCGCGGGCTCGATCCGCTTCGTCGATCATCTGGTCGACGCCGCCATCCCGCACATGAGCCGCTTCACCGCCGATCACGGCTGGCCGCTCTACCTCGCGACGCTGAGCTACGGCGCCATCACGATCCGCCATTCGACGGCGCCGGAGAGCCCGATGTCGTTCGAAGAAGCAGCCCTCAACACGCGGCGGCCGGTGCTGATCAGTGCGCTCGGCCGCGCCTGGCTGGCCTTCTGTCCGGAGGAGGAGCGGCGGAGCATCCTGCGCGACATCGGCGACCTCACGCGCCGGCAGGAAGCGGCGCTCGACGACGTGCTCGCCCGCGCCCGGCGCGACGGCTATGCCTTCACCCAGTCGCCGCGGCCCTCGCGCCTGCAGGGCATCGCCGTGCCGATCCGCCAGGGAAGTGGCGCGCGCGCACGCGTGCTGGGAAGTCTTTCCATGCGCTTCACGCGCTCGGCCATGACCGATGCCGAAGCAGGCCTGCGCTTCGGTCGGCCGCTGCAACAGCTTGCGCGTGCCATCGCGAACGACTCCGCGACCAAGAATGCGGGATAGGCTACGAGTCAGTGAGACACCTCCTTGCGTCGATCGGTGAGGGGCGACTCTTGCGATACGTGGTTGATCTGGCTCGGAAAAACGGTCCGGCCCTGCGTCCCTCTGTGAGACGCCGAATGACTCGAATCGAGACTCCCGTTCCTTCAGTTCCGGCAGCCAAGTGGGGCTTTGCCGGACATAACTTGGGATCGGTGTGTTCATCGGTCTATCCTAGTAGGATAGGAAATATATGTCAACCCGTCGCGGGCCATCCCTGCGCTCAGGTCCGCCGCTGCGCCATCCGGAAGCCGACGTTGGCGACCATCGTCAGCCCGAACATCGCGATGCCCAACAGGATCGGGCGGAACGGATCGCCGCTCAGGTCGTAGAGCCAGCCCGCGATCGTGGGCGTGGGCGCGGTGAAGAGAAAGAAGATGCTGAAGAACACGCCCATGCCGAAGGCGCGACGCTCCGGCGCCACCGCCTGGCTGGTGAGCGCCATGATGAGACCGGCCGGCGCCATGCCGACCAATCCGAAAGCGAGGGCGACCGGAACGGCGAGGTTGGTCTGCGGCAACAGCGCCAGCGAGACCATGGCCACGACCAGGCAGATGTAGAGGATGATGTCGGACTTGCCGGTGCGGTCGGCGAGCTGTCCGCAGGCCGCGCCTGACAAGATCATCACCCAGCTCGCCAGGCTGATGACGGCCGCCGCTTCGAAGGTGCCGTAGCCGCCCGCGATCAGAACACGCGAAGCGAAACTCAGATAGACGATGAAGGCTGCATTGAAGCAGCCCCAGACCAGGGCGGCGAGGATGACGAGTTTCCATTCGCGGCGCGTCATCCCGGTGGTGGCCGATGGGACGGCTGCAGTGGATGTGGCGGGGGGTGTAACGCCGGGGGATGCCGCAGGCGGGCGATAGGCCGCGAGCGTGAGCACAGCGCCGGCGAGACTGTAGAGCGCCGCCGCGGCGAAGGCCCATTGCCAGCCCATCGCGGCGGCGAGCCAGGTGTGTCCGACCTGACCCATGGCGATGCCGAACGGCCAGCTCATCACCAGGATCGCCATCGCGGTGGCGATTTCCTTCCCGGTAAACCAGTCGGCGATCATCTTGGTCATGAAGATCGTGCAGACGACGAAGCCCACACCGCACAGGACGCGACCGAACGTCATGGGACCGAAGGCGGTGGCCGTTGCGCAGACGCCGGCACCCAGCGCGAGCGATGCGAGCCCGAGGGCGACCAGCTGTTTGTCGGACACGTACCGGCCGGCGTATCCGACGGGCATCGCCAGCACGAGCCCGGGCAGGAAGAAGACGCCGATCAGCGTTCCCAGTTCGGCGTAGCTGAGGCCAAGGTCTGATGCGAGCGGATCGCCCACCGAAGCCACGGTCTGGAACTGGAAGCCGAGCCCGGCGCGGACCGCGAAGACCAGGCCGAGCATGGCCCAGCGCGTGCTGCCGCCCGATGCGGCAGTCATGCTGCTTCTGTCGGCCGTCGCGCCGCGACGGCGGCCAGGATGGCGAGGGCGGCGAGGGTGCCGAACACCAGGAGCGACGGCGTATAGGTTCCGCTGGCATCGCGCAGCACGCCGGACAACACCGGACCCACGGCCTGCGCCAGCACCTGCAGCGACAGCGCCACGCCGCGGATCGCGCCATAGCTTTCGCGGCCGAAGTAGTCGGCCCAGGCCACCGGCAGCAGCGTGAGCACGCCGCCGATGCCGAGGCCGAACAGGCCGCCGGCGACGAAGGCGTCGCGCGCGGAGTCGATGCCGATCAGGCCGAAGCTGCCCAGGGTCAGCAGAATGGCCGAGGCGACCAGCCCGTAGCGAACCGGCCAGCGGCGCGGCAGGAAGCCGATGCTAAAACTCGCCACGGCCGACATCGCCGAAAAGAAGCTGATCACCGCCGCGGCCGTGATCGGCGTCAGCCCGCATTCGATCAGGTGCGGCGCCTGGTGCAGGCTGACGCCCGCCTGCACCGGAAACACCAGCACGGTGTAGAGCGAGAGCAGCCAGAAGGCCGGCGTGCGCAACGCCTGGCCGCGACTGAAGCGCGGTTCCGGCACGGCCGGCCCGCCGCTGGTCGGGACGCGGTCCGGGGCCAGCCCGACATCCTCCGGCCGGCGCACCACCAGCAGCCAGACCGGCAGGAAGCCGACCACGAGCACCGTGGCGCCCACGGCCACCCAGCCGTCCCGCCAGTCGCCGTCGCTCATCGCGACCTGCGCCACGATCGGCAGCGCCACCAGGCCTGCCATCTGCGCCAGGGTGGCAATCGAGTTGGCCCGTGCCCGGCGCGCGACGAACCAGTTGTTGAGCGCGCCGTAGAGGCCGAGGTCGTAGGGGCCGGCCCAGACCATGCGGGCAAAACAGAACACCAGATAGAAGGCGAGCAGCGACGTCACCAGCGACAGCGACATGGTGGCCACCCCCGTGCCGAGCACGGCAAGGCACAGCACCAGCCGGGCGCCGCGGCGGTCGAGGATCGGCCCGATGATTGGCGAGATTACCGCGGCCAGCACGCCGCCCAGCGAGACCGCGCCCGCGATCTCGGTGCGCGACCAGCCGAAGTAGGCGGTCATGGGCGCCACGAAGATCGACAGCACCGCGACCGCCGGGCCCTGCCGCGCGAAGCCCGCGAGGCAGACGCAGCCCAGCACCACCCAGCCATAGTAGAAGGGCAGGCGCGGGATGAGGAAAGTCGCCAGGAACGGCGGCTTCATGGCGGGCGCCTACGCTTTGAGTCCCCTCCTCCCCCGCTTCGGAGGAGGGCTATCGCATACGAGGCATTACCGTCGTCCCGACCGCAGCGCCGAAGGCGCGAAGTGGAGGGACCTTTCTTCAAAATCGACGACCATTGTTGATGAAAAAAGGTCCCTCGACTGCGCCGCCCTGCGGGCGGCTCCGCTCGGGACGACGGGGCATCCGATCGACGCGCTGTCAGGCGACCTTCTTCGCGAGATGGGGGAACATCGCCAGCCGCGCTGCGTCGTCCATCTCGGCCTTGAAGCTGTGCTTCTCCTTCAAGGCGAGCGCCTTTTGCGCGGCCGGGCGGGCGGAGATCTCCTCGAGATGGCGCTTGAGGTTCGGCATCTGCGGCAAGGCCTCGGGCCCGAGTACGAACGGCACCAGCCGCGACCAACCCCACACCGCCATGTCGACGATGGAATAGGCATCGCCCAGCATGAAGCGGCTCTTGCCCAGCTTGGCGTCGAGAATGTCCCAGTGGCGCCGCGCCTCGAAGGTGTAGCGGTTCACGGCATAGTCCTTGGGCTCGGGTGCGAAGTTGCGGAAGTGCACGGCCTGGCCCGAGTAGGGGCCGATGCCGGAGGCCACGAACATCAGCCACGACAGCATCTCGCCGCGCGCAGCCAGTGCCGACTTGCCCGCCGACGCGCCCGGCAGGAACTGCCCGGTCTTCTCGGCGAGGTAGAGCAGGATCGCATTGCTGTCGAAGACGGTGGCGTCGCCGTCAACGATGGCGGGAACCTTGGCGTTGGGATTGACGGCGAGGAAGGCGGCGGCGTGCTGCTCGCCCTTGCGCGTGTCGACCGGCACCAGCTCGTAGGGAAGGCTCATCTCTTCGAGGCACAGTGCCACCTTCGTCGGATTGGGCGCCAGATTGTAATAGAACTTGATCATTGGTTGCCTCGCGTTGAGTGGGCTGAAGGGGGCGGATCGTAGGAGTCTGCGGCCGGCGGGGCAATGCGGGCAATGCGCAGCGCGAACCTTCGCCCAAGATGGCCGCCGACAAAGCCCGATGGCCCTGATAAAATCTGCCCACAAATCCCCCGCGACAAGTCAATAGGAGCATGCATGTCGTTTCGCGCGCTGGTTCTGAGCCAAGGTGCCGACCGCAAGGTGAGCGGAGTCCTCGAGACACTGGCCGTCGACAAGCTGCCGTCGGGCGACGTCACCGTCGCGGTCGAGTACTCGACGCTGAACTACAAGGACGGGCTCGTGCTCACGTCGGGTGGTGGGCTGGTGAAGACCTGGCCGCATGTCGGCGGCATCGATTTTGCCGGCACGGTCGAGGCGTCGGACAATCCCGCCTTCAAGGCCGGCGACAAGGTAGTGCTCAATGGCTGGCGCGTGGGCGAACTGCACTGGGGCGGCTACGCCACCAAGGCGCGCGTTAAGGGCGACTGGCTGGTCAAGCTGCCGGCCTCGATCTCGACCAAACGCGCCATGGCGATCGGCACCGCGGGCTACACCTCCATGCTCTGCGTCATGGCGCTGGAGAAGCACGGTATCAGGCCAGAGGCGGGCGAGATCCTGGTGACGGGTGCTGCGGGCGGCGTCGGCTCGGTCGCCGTCGCGATCCTGGCCAAGCTCGGCTACGCCGTCGTGGCCGCAACCGGCCGGCCGCAGGAGGGCGCCTATCTCACGGCGCTCGGGGCCAAGACCGTCATGGATCGCAAGGAGATCGTCGAGGCGCCGGACCGGCCGCTGCTGGCGGAGCGCTTCGCGGGCCTCGTCGATACGGTCTCGGGCGTGATGTTCGCCAAGGCGCTGGCGCAGGTGAAATACAATGGCGCGGCGGCGGTGTGCGGGCTGGCGGCGGGGCCGTCGTTTCCCGGCTCGATCCTGCCGTTCATCCTGCGCAACATCAGCGTCTACGGCATCGATTCGGTGATGCTGCCCAAGGGCTCGCGCGAGGCGGCCTGGCAGCGCCTGGGGGCCGACCTGCCGCTCGACAGGCTCGACAGCACGGTGAGCGAGGCGGGGCTTTCCGATCTGATGGCGATGGCCCCAAAAATCCTCAAGGGAGAGATACGGGGCCGCGTGGTCGTCGACGTCAACAAGTGATAGCTTGAGGCATCGAGTACCCAGTGCGCCAAGGAATCCGCCGATGACCCCGCCGACCAGCAAACCGATCACCAACAACCTCGACGCCTTCTTCATGCCGTTCACCGCGAATCGGCAGTTCAAGAAGAACCCGCGCATGCTAGCCAAGGCCAAGGGTGTTCACTACTGGACGCCGGAAGGCCGCAAAATCATCGACGGCACCGCGGGCTTGTGGTGCGTCAATGCTGGTCACGGCCGCGAAGAGATCAAGGATGCGATCCTCAAGCAGCTCGACGAGATGGACTACGCGCCGTCCTTCCAGATGGGCCATCCCAAGGCGTTCGAGCTGGCCGCGCGCCATGCCGCGCTCCTGCCGGGCGACCTCAACCACGCCTTCTACTGCAACTCGGGATCCGAGGCCGTCGACAGCGCGCTCAAGATCGCGCTCGCCTACCACCGCGCCAACGGCCAGGGCACGCGCACGCGCTTCATCGGCCGCGAGCGCGGTTATCACGGCGTGGGCTTCGGCGGCATCTCGGTCGGCGGCATGGTCAACAATCGCAAGTGGTTCGGCGCGATGCTGCCGGGTGTCGATCACCTGCCGCACACGCACCTGCCGCAGAACGCCTTCTCGAAGGGCCAGCCTGAGCACGGCGCCCATCTCGCCGATGCGCTCGAAGGTATCGTGGGGCTGCATGACGCGTCGAACATCGCCGCCGTCATCGTCGAGCCCTGCGCTGGTTCGACCGGCTACCTGCCGCCGCCGAAGGGCTACCTCGAGCGCCTGCGCGAGATCTGCACCAAGCACGGCATCCTGCTGATCTTCGACGAAGTCATCACCGGCTTCGGCCGGCTCGGCACGTCGTTCGCCGCCGAGAAGTTTGGCGTGATCCCCGACCTGATGACCGTTGCCAAGGGCATCTCCAACGCCACCGTCCCGATGGGCGGCGTGTTCGTTCGCAAGCCAATCTACGAAGGTCTGATGCACGGACCGGAGAGCGCCATGGAGCTTTTCCACGGCTACACCTACTCGGCTCATCCGCTGGCCTGCGCCGCGGCTTCGGCCGTGCTCGACATCTATCGCGACGAGAATCTGTTCGAGCGCTCAGCCGAGCTGTCGCCGTACTGGGAGCAGGGCCTGCACTCACTGAAGGGCCTGCCCAACGTCATGGACATCCGCAACCTGGGCCTCGCGGGCGGCATCGACCTCGCCCCGTCGGGTCCGGTCGGCACGCGCGGGTATGCCGCCTTCACCAAGGCGTTCGAACTTGGCCTGATGGTCCGCCAGTCGGGCGATGCGATCGCGATGTCGCCGCCGCTGGTCATCGAGAAGGCCCAGATCGACGAGATCATCGACATCACCGCCAAGACGATCAAAGCGATCGCCTGATCGCGTGGTCCTGACGGGTGAATTTCTCTGGCTGATCGGTGAAGCCGCCGCGGTAATGCATGTGGTCATCGCCGCGGCGGTGACCGTTCATGTCCTGCTCAACAAGCGCAATGTCGGCGCCGCCGTCTCGTGGATCGGCATCGCCTGGCTGTCGCCGTTTCTGGGCGGCCTGCTGTACGCGATCATGGGTATCAACCGCGTCAAGCGTCGTGCCAAGCGACTGCTGCGCGCGCATTCAAAGCCTGCCATCGCCGAGGCGGCGTCGGCCGACATGGCCCCCGACGATCCGCTGGCGCCACTGGAGTTCGCCGTCGGTCGGCTGACGGGCCTGCCGCGCGAGCACGGCAACAGCGTCGAGATGCTGCGCAATGGCGATCAGGCCTATCCCCGCATGCTGGAGGAGATCGGCCGAGCCAAGAAGAGCATCGGCCTCGAGAGCTACATCTTCCGGGCCGATGCCGCGGGTGAGCCGTTCCATGAGGCGCTGATTGCCGCCCATCGCCGTGGCGTACAGGTGAGGGTGCTGATCGACGGCGTCGGTGGCGGCTACTTCCGGTCGGGCACCTATCGGCGTCTCAGCGAGGCGGGCGTGCCGGTTGCGCGCTTTCTTCACTCGTACCTGCCGTGGCGCATGCCCTTCGTGAACCTGCGCAACCACCGCAAGGTGCTGGTGATCGACGGCCGTGTCGGCTTCACCGGCGGGATCAACATCGGTGCTGAAAACCTGCAGGCGACCCATCCGGTGCATGCGGTGCGGGACACGCATTTCCGCTTCGAGGGGCCTGTCGTCGAACAACTCACCGATGCCTTCGCCGACGATTGGCTGTTCGCCACCGGAGAGCATCTTCCCGATGAGGCATGGTTCCCGGCGATCGACAATGCCGGTGTCGTGGCGGCGCGCGTGGTGACCTCCGGGCCGGACGAGGACAACGAACGCATCGAGTTCGTGGCACTCCATGCCATATCCTGTGCGCGCAAATCGGTTCGCGTCGTCACGCCGTATTTCCTGCCACCGGAGCCGCTGACGATGGCGCTGGGTCTCGCCGCCATGCGCGGGATCGAGGTAGACCTTATCATTCCCGAGCATGGCAATCATGCCGTTCTCGACTGGGCACGGCGGATCCCGCTCCGACCGCTGATCGAGGCGGGTTGCCGCGTCTGGCTGCTGCCGCCGCCGTTCGAGCATTCGAAGCTGATGACGATCGACGACAACTGGTCGTTGGTCGGCAGCGCCAACTGGGATACCCGCAGCTTCCGTCTGAATTTTGAGCTCAACGTCGAACTGCACGACACCGGCTTCGCGAAGGAGCTCGCGATTGCGACCGGCCTTTGCCGGCGTCTGACGGTGGCCGAGTTGGATGCGGATCCCTTGCCGATTCGTCTGCGCAACGGTGCGGCCCGGCTGCTGCAGCCCTATCTCTAAGCTGAATCAGACGAGCGCGGCGCGGATCTTGGCGATACGCCGGCGTGTGCCTCGCAGCGGATCGCGTTTTGACGCTGCTTCCGTGACGTGCAGGTGGACGACGATCGGGCGGTGATCGGACGGGCCGGCGGCGAGCGTGTCGGTCGCGCTGCAGCGCAGCCCATGGACCAGGCAACGATCGAGGCGGAACGGCACGACGTTGCTGGCGAAATGTGTCGTGTCGAGAGGACCGACGTCGAAGAATCCGGGCACCAGGATCGGTCCGACCGCGTTGTAGTCGCCCAGGATGGCCGAGGGCTTGCCGCGCAGCTTGGCGGCAATGCGCGCGAGCTGGCGGCGGTTCAGGAGCTGGCCGTGCGAGAGATGGACGTTGGCGAAGGTGATGCCGTTCACCTGGAGGATCTGCGCCCGGCGGCGCGGCAGCTTGCCGGGCAGCTTCGACGCCGGCAATGCGAGCGGACGCAGCGAGGCGATAGGATGGCGGCTCCAAGCGGCGAGGCCGTGGATCTTTCCCGGCCAGGGCAGGCGGTGGAAATGGCCGCCGGCCAGCGCCGGCAGCGAGTCGATGTGCTCCGTCGCTTCCTGCATGAGGAGAAGCTCGGGCCGCTCGCGCTCGACAAGTGCTGCCACATCCTCGACGGCGGCGCCGGTGAGGCGCAGCAGGTTCCAGCTGATGATCTTCACGCCCGCCTCACCACATCACGCCTTACGATTTGGAATTCCGGTCGCGCCGCGCTGTCCGACGGGCGAGGCGGATCTGCTCGGTGAGCAGGCTCGCGGTGCCGGCGGCGGCCTGCAATTCCTGGCGGACCGTCTCGCGCCGCTCGTGGATCGAGGCGATCACCAGCCCCATCGGCACGCCGAGGCCGACCAGCGCCGACTCGGCCAGCTGCAGGCTCGCCTCGATGGTCTCGGGGACGGTGTCGGTGACGCGAAGCGTGTAGAGGTGGCGGGCGTGCTGGGCATCATGGGCGCGCGCCACGATCATGACGTCGGGGCGGCGCGCCCGCACCGCCCGCACCACGTCGTCGACCACCGCGGTGTCGATCGTGACGATGACGCCCGTTGCCTCGTCGATGCCGCAGCGCTGCAGGTAGATCGGGTTGCTGGCATCGCCGTAGTAGATCGGGCGACCGAGGTTGCGCCAACGCTCGACGAGGGCGACGTCCTTGTCGGTGGCGAGATAGGCGATCTCGTGCTTGTCGAGCAGGTCGCAGACCAGTTGGCCGACGCGGCCATGGCCCACGACGATGACACGCTTGGTATGGTCGTCCGGCGGCAGCACGGTCGAGGACGGCCGCGATGGCGCTTCCGCATCAAGCCGCTTGTGGATGCGCCGGGCGGCCAAGGCGACGAACGGCAATGTGCCCATGGTCAACGACACCACGGCGAGGACGCCTGCCGCGACGCCGCTGTCGATCAGCCGGAGCTGGGTCGCCAGCCCGATGCCGATGAAGGCGAACTCGCCGCCGGGGGCCAGCAGCAGGCTGGTTTCCATGCTGGTCGACCACGGTACGCCGAACAGCCGGCAGAGCGGCGCCAGCAGCAGCGTCTTGGCCACGATCATGGCGAGGAACCCGCCGGCCACCAGCAGCGGCTCGCGCCAGATGAACCCCAGGTCGATATGCATGCCGACGGAGAAGAAGAAGACTCCCAGCAGCAGGCCGCGGAAGGGATCAATCATCGCCTCGACCGCGCGGCGGTATTCGGTCTCGGCGAGGAGAAGGCCGGCAATGAAGGCGCCCAGCGCCATCGACAGTCCGGCGGCGGAGGCGATCACGCCCGAGCCGACGGCGATCAGCAGCGTGGCGGCCATGAAGAATTCCGGATTGTCCGTGCTGGCGGCGAGGCGAAACAGCGGCTTCAGCACGAGCCGGCCGACAACGGCGATCACGCCGACGGCGACGAAGGCCTCGACCAGGGCCACCACGACGCCCTGCAGGACCGCACCTTCCGAATGGCCGCCCAAGGCACTGATCAGGAACAGCAGCGGCACGACGGCGAGATCCTGGGCCAGCAGGATGGTGAAGCTGGTACGTCCGGTCGTCGACATCATGCGGCGTTGCCCGGAGAGCAGCTCCATGACGATGGCCGTCGAGGAAAGCGCCAGGCAGGAGCCGATGATCAGCGCCGCGGCCGGTGGCTGGCCGAGCCAGAGCGCACCGAGACTGATCACCAATGCGGTCAGGATGACCTGCGACATGCCCAGCCCGAACACCAGCCGGCGCATGGTGATCATGCGGCGCATCGACAGTTCCATGCCGATGAAGAACAGCAGGAAGACGATTCCCAAATCGGCAATGAAGGCGATCTGCTTTTCGCCGGTGACGGTGAGCCAGTCGATGGCGCGTGAATAGTCGGCGAGCTGCCCCAGCCCATACGGGCCGAGCAGGGCGCCGACGACCAGAAAGCCCAAGACCGGGCTGATCTTCAGGCGATGGACGACCGGCGCCACGATCGCCGCCGTTCCCAGAACGATCAGGGCATCCTTGAAGACGAAGATTTCCGACGGACCTGCCATTGGCGCAAACATAGACTGCGGCCGACGATCTGTGCACACTTTCATCGGCAAGGAATGAATACGGGATGGAGACGACATGAAAGTAGTCATCACCGGCGGCGCGGGCTTTCTCGGCAAGAAGCTGGCACGGCGCATCCTGCAGCAGGGCGCGATCGCGGGGCCTGCCGGTACGGCCGAGCGGGTGAGCGAACTGCTGCTGTTCGATGTCGCCAAGGCGGCGGGGCCGGGGCTCGACGATCCCAGGGTCAAGACGCTGGCCGGCGACATCGCCAATTTCGCCACCGTGCAGTCGATCGTGCAGGGCGCGGCCACGGTGTTCCATTTCGCCGCCGTGGTGAGCGCGGGCGCGGAAGCCGATTTCGATCTCGGCTACCGGGTCAATCTCGACGGCACGCGCAACGTGCTCGAAGCCTGCCGGGCGCTCGGCACCAATCCCCGGGTCGTCTTCACCAGTTCGCTGGCGGCCTTCGGCGGCGACCTGCCGCCGGCCGTGACCGACGACACGCCGCTCACGCCCCAGACCTCATATGGCGCGCAGAAGTCGATCGGCGAGTTCCTGGTGCGCGACTACACCCGAAAAGGCTACCTGCGGGGCACTGCCGTGCGGCTGCCGACGATCTGCGTCCGCACAGGCCTGCCCAACAAGGCGGCCTCGACCTGGGCGAGCTCGGTGGTGCGCGAGCCGCTGACGGGCGTGGACGTCGTCTGTCCGGTGACGCCGGAGACCATCATGGTCGTGCTCAGCCCGCGCAAGACGGTAGATGCCTTCATGCGCCTGCACGACCTGCCGCCGGACGCCTTCGGGCCGGGCCGCACCCTGCTGCTGAATGGCATCAACGTGACGGCGAAGGAGTTGGAGGCCGCCGTGGGCCGCCATGCCGGCAATCGCCGCGCCGGCAAGGTGGTCTGGCAGCACGATCCGGCCATTCAGCGGATCTGCGACGGCTGGCCCCAGGGCATCGATTCGAAGCGTTCGCGCGCGCTCGGGTTCGAGACCGACAAAGACCTCGACGAAGTCGTGCGCCACTTCATCGCCGACGATCTCGACGATCAGATGAAGATCGCCCAGCCGGCCTGATCCTAGTTGCCCCGCAGCATGCGCCAGCCGTTCTGCAGATGACGCCAAGGTCCCCAGACGTGGCGCGTGCGCATCATGTGCCAGCGCTGCGGCTCGTTGTCGGGGCCGGCGACGGGTCCGGCATCCTCGACATAGTCGGTGATGCCGACGGCGTCGGTGTCCCAGGGCCCGGTGGTCTTGAAGATCGTCGTCTTGGCGCCGTAGGTGCCAAGCGCCCGCGACATGCCCGACGCCATGAAGTCCATGTAGCGCGGCAGGCTTTCGGGGCGGCAGAGATAGCCCTTGTTGAAGCCCACGGCGAGCAGCCGGAAATGGAAGGGGTTCTTTTCGAGGTAGCGGATCACCTCGGTGGTGTTGGCGGGATAGCGCGGCGAGAAGAAATCGTCGATCACCACGATTCCCTCGGCGTTGACGATCCGGTTGGCGAACTCGAGCTCGCGATAGACCGCGGTGCCGGTATGCTCGCCGTCGATATGGAACCAGCGCACTGTCTGATGCATGGCCCGGATGTCGAGCTTGGCCGGCAGGTCGGCCGAGGGGCCGGACAGCGGCACGATGTTGGCGGGCTCCACGCCGATCGACTGGATGGCGCGATGGACCGCGGGTTCGTCCAGCCTGAGGTCGCACAGGTAGAGCTTTTCGTCGCCCTTGCGATAGGACGCCAGCACCGAGGCCGAGCGACCGCGCCATACACCGATCTCGAACAGGTCCCCGGTCACCCGGGACTGCTGGTCGAGCAGGGCGCGCCAGACGCAATAGGACTGGAACATGAACCAGCCCGGGATTGCGTCGATTTTTTCCCAACTCAGCATCGTCGATCCTCGCTTGCGACGCCTTGCTAACAGCGCCCCTTCGACGCTGCAAGCCGGGACCGCTTGCGTCCGTCCCGACGGTCGGGTACCCCCACGCCTGCTTATGCCAACAACAACAATCGCCTACCGAACGATGATCGGTCTGCTTTGGGGACTGGCACTCTGGCATAGCTGGGAGAGCCGGGGACTTTTCGTCGACGGCTTCGCATTCCTCGTCCAGATCGCGCGCCGCGAGTGGTTCTTCGACTTCTATGCGCCGCGCCTCTACGCCATGGTCATCGGCCAGGTTCCGGTCATGACGGCGCTGTTCCTGGGCGTCACCGACCTGCATCTCATGGCCCGGCTGCTGTCGCTCGGGCTGTTTGCCGTTCCGACCGCCCTCTATTCCCTCGCCCTGATGCGGGTGAAGGACGATGCGGTGCTGCTGGCGGCCGTCGTCGCGGCAATCGCCCTGGTCTTCATGACGACGTCGTTCTTCATCGTCGGCGAGTACAATACCGCCTATGCGCTCTCGATCCTGGCCGCGGTCCGGCTGGCGACCGCCCGGAAGCTCGAGCTGTCCGACAGCCTGATGCTGGCGGGGCTGGCGTTCCTCTCGATGCGGACCTACGAGGTGATGATCTATCTCGGGCCGCTGCTGGCGGCGATGATCTTCTGGGCGATCCGCCGGGCTCCCGCCCGGCCGATCCTTCCCACCGCGCTGCATATCGCCGCCGCCGGGATGTTCATTGCCGGCATGGTCATCGCGGCCGGCTCCATCATCCAGCCCTTCTCCGAGGACCATCTCAGCAATACCCTCACGACGGCCGCGAACTTCTGGCAGAACATACAGTTCGACATGGCGCTGGCGGCGGCGCTGGTGGTTGTGGGCTGGGCGCTGATCAATCCTCGCGCGCTGCTGGGCACGAGGCCCTATCGCTGGGCCGGATTTTTCCTCGTCATCCTCGCCTTGTCGCCCGTGCTGGGGCTGAGCGACACGCTCATCAGGCCGCTCGCCAAGTCGCAGTACGTCGCACGCACGGCAGCGGGGCTGGTGATCGCCACGATCATCGTTTTCATATGGGCCTACCGCTCGAGCCTCGCGGCCAGGATTCCGGCGCTCGTCGTCCTCGCCACGCCGGTGGCGGCCCGCCGCTTCGTCACCTTCGCGTTGCTGATGATGCTGGCCGTTCTGCCTTCCGACATCTACTTGACCGGCACCTGGATCTCCTACCTCGACGCGGTGCGAACGGCGGTCCGTACCCAGAGCGGGGTGATCACCTTCGAGAGCACCTCGCTGTCCGAAAATCCGCACCTCCATCTGGTCGAGGCCTGGATATTGCCGAGCCAGAGCCTGGCGCTGCGGGCCAAGCGCGGCGACGGGATCATCGCGCCGCCGCGCGATTTCGACGCCTGGCAGCCATTCCCGCCCGAACGGCCATACCCGCTCGGGTCCTTTTCTTGGCGCGACTAGCCATGCCTCGTGCCCCGCAAATCACCGCCTACCGGGCCGTCGTCCTGCTGCTCTGGGCACTGGCCATCTACAACGCGTTCGAATGTCGTGGTCTGTTCTGGGACGGCTCGGCCTTCCTGGTGAACCTGCTCGACGGCGAGAGGTTTCACGATTTCTACGCCGCCCGAGCCCACGTCGACTGGCTGACGCAGGCGCCCATGCTGCTGCTGGCGGACGCCGGCCTGCGCGACACGCGGCTGCTGGCAATGGCCTACTCGGCCTCGCTGTTCGCGGTGCCGGTCGCCCTCTATCACTTCGCGCTGGCGCGCGTGCGCCACGACGTGCCGCTCCTTGCCGTCGTCGTCGCCATCGTGGCCGGGGTCTATCTGCCGACCTCGTTCTTCATCGTCGGCGAGTACAACGTGACCTTCGCCGCCGCGACGGCCGCCATGGCGGTGGCGCTGACGGCAGGCGTCAGGAGCGTGCGGGACGTGGTGATCCTGTGCGCGCTCGGGGTGCTCTGCCTGCGCTCCTATGAGGCCATGATCTATTTCGGGCCATTGCTGGCGGCGGCAATCGTCTGGACATCGAGGCGCACCACCGATTCCGACTTCGCGATGCGCGTGCTCTATGCCCTGGCATCGCTCGCCTTCATCGGCGCGGCGGTGGTGTCGGCCGCCACGATCGCCGACTATTGGGATCACCCGCACTTTCTCCAGGTCCGATCAACCAGCGTCCAATTCTGGCGGAACATGCAGTTCGCTATCCCGCTGGCGGGGTTCGCGATCTGCGGCGTGGCGGGCCTGCGCAACCCGGCCTGGCTGCGCAAGCGGGGGCCGACCATCGTTCTCGGCGTCGTATCGGTTCTTCTCGCCCTGTCGCCTTGGTGGCGCGACGTGCACCCGCCGTCGATCCTCTACCCGCCGTCCCACTATGTGGCGCGCCAGGCGGCGGGGGTTCTGCTGGCAGCCCTTCTGGGCGGCATGTGGCTGCTCGTCGCCTGGCGGCGCAATCCGCCAGCGGTCCTTGCCGCCTTGCGCGAGGTGCCCGTGGCGCGGCGGATGCTCGCTCTCGTGACGGCGCTGACGTTTGCCGCAGCGGTACCCGACGTCGCGCTGACGCGGCTGTGGGCGGACTATCTCGGCAGCCTGCGCCACCTGGTCAACGACCGCACCGGCATCGTTCGGGCCGAAACGCTGCCGCCGTACGTCTGGCCGAACAAGCTGTTCTTCCAGGACTGGTCGTTTCCGGCGCTGACGGCGGTGATCAGCCGAACGCCCGGCAAGGCCTATGTCGTCGTCGACCAGGACTATCTCAGCAACCCGCCGTTCGAGCCTTCCTGTGGCCTGCTCCCCCGGCTGAGCGGATTTAGCTGGCGCGACTAGGTACAGAACGCGGTGCTTGTGGCGACTTCTACGGTCGCATCCACAGGCTGCTGCGGCCCGAGCCGCGGATCGGCGCGGCTGCCTCGACGAACTCGCACAGGATCTTGCGGGTGTCGCGCGGGTCGACGATCTCCTCGATCCAGAAGGTCTCGGCGCTGCGGAACGGCGAGCGCAGCTTGTTCAGCCGCTGCTCGATCTCGGCCATCTTGGCCTTGGGATCGTCCGCCTCGGCGATATCGGCGCGATAGGCGGCCTCGATGCCGCCTTCCAGCGGCAGCGAGCCCCAGCGGCCGGACGGCCAGGCGTAGCGCCAGTTCACCCGGGCGCCGTTCTGGTGCGCCGCCCCCGCCACGCCGAAGGCATTGCGGATGATGAAGGTGCACCATGGCACGGTGGTCTGGAACATCGCCGACATGGCGCGCACGCCCTGGCGGATGACGCCGCTCTTCTCGGCCTCGAGCCCGATCAGGAAGCCGGGACAGTCGCAGAAGTAGACCACCGGCATGTGAAAGGTCTCGGCCATGTCGAGGAAGCGCGTCACCTTCTGGCAGGCGTCGGCCGTCCATCCGCCGCCGTAGAACATCGGGTCGCTCGCCATCACCGCGACGGGCCAGCCGTCGATGCGAGCGAAGCCGGTGACGACCGACCGGCCGTAGAGTCTGCCCATCTCGAAGAAGCTGCCCTGGTCGACGACCTTCTCGACGATCGGGCGGATGCGATAGACCTTGCGGACGTCGCGTGGGATGACGTCGAACAGCGCTTCTTCGCGCCGCGCCGGATCGTCGGTCTGCGGACCGCGCGGCGGCGCGTCATAGACGGACGAGGGCAGGTAGGAGAGAAAGCGGCGCGCGGCGGCAAAGGCCTCCTCTTCGCTGTCGACCGCCTCGTCGATGGCCCCGGCGCGAAGCTGGATTTCCCAGCCGCCCAGTTCCTGCTTGTCGTACTGTTTGGCGCTGAGGCGATTCACCACCGGCGGGCCGGCGACGAACATCGCCGAGATCTCCTTCACCATCACCGAATAATGCGTGGCGGCGAGCCGCGCCGCGCCAAGCCCCGCGACGGAGCCGAGGCCGAGGCCCACCGTGGGCACGGTGCCCATGTTCTGGACGGCCCATTCCCAGCCGTGCACGCCCGGAACATTGGCGCGGCCGGTCGTCTCGATCGTCTTCACCGAGCCGCCGCCGCCCGAGCCCTCGATCATACGGACAACCGGCACGCGGTACTGGTTGGCGTAGCGTTCGATGAAGTTCGACTTTTCCTTGATCGTGGCGTCGGCCGAGCCGCCGCGCACGGTGAAGTCGTCGCCGGTGACGGCCACCGGCCGGCCGTCGATCTTGCCGCGGCCCATGACGGCATTGGCCGGCATCAGGTCGACGAGGTCGTTGCGGCTGTCGTACTCGGCCTTGCCGGCGATGCTGCCGAGCTCGCGGAAGGAGTCCTTGTCGAGCAGCCGGTCGATGCGCTCGCGCACGGTCAGTCGACCGCCATCGTGCTGGCGCTTGACCTTGTCGGCCCCGCCCATGCGCCGCGTCATCTCCTGGCGGCGGCGCAGCTCGTCCATTTCCGGTTGCCAGCTCATGTTCGCGTTTCCCCGGTCCGGTTGCCGTGTTTTGCTCGAATGTCGGTCAAGTCTCGTACCAACGGCGGCTGCGACCGGCTACAGCGAATGGGGCAGATGCGCGGAGCAGGCCCGATGGACGAAACGGGAAGCGCCGGGCCGATGCCTAGGCCTGCGGGCGCTCAAAGACGACGCCGTCGATCAGGTTCTCCTCGTAGAGCCGCGCGAGGTCGATGCCGCCGGGCGGCCGGGCGACCTTGAAGTCTGCGATGGCCCGCAAGAGCCGCGCTTCCTGTTCGCGCCGAAGCTTTTCAGCCTCCTCCACGGAGATCGCCAGGAAGCGTACCGTCTGGCCCGGCAGCAGACGACCGAGCCGCGGCAGGTCGACCGAGGCCACGGTGGCGATCTTCGGGTACCCGCCGACGGTTTGCCGGTCGGCTAAAAGCACGATCGGCAGGCCGGCGCCCGGGACCTGGATCGCGCCGGGCGCAATGCCGTCGGAAATGATGTCGGCGCCGCCCTTCGCGACACTGACGGCGTGCTCGATGGTCGGGCCCTCGAAGCGGATGCCCATGCGATCGGCTTCCTTGGAGACGCGATAGTCGGCCTCCACGAAGGTGCGTCGGCCTCTGTCGGTGAAATAGTCCTCCTGCGGGCCCCAGACGATGCGAACCGGCCCGCGGCCGTAGTCGAAGGCAGTGGCGAGCTTGCGATCGTCGCCGGGCGATGCGTGCTCGCGGGCGAGCGGCAGCGCGTCGCCCGCGGCCAGCTTGCGGCCCTCGAAGCCCCCGACACCGGCGCGGGGATAGGTCGAGAGGCTGCCCATGAAGGGCGCCAGCGCGAAGCCGCCGGCAACGGCGAGATAGGCAGTGCTCGAGCCTTCGATCATGCCGAGCCGCAGCGTCTGGCCGCGCTTCAGGAGATGGCTACGATCGGATTCGATCGGCTTGGGCGGCGCATCGGGCCTGTCGATCAGGGTGGGCGAGAGGGGGCCGACCAGCGCCACGCGCACGCTGTCGGCCTCGACCAGCAGGTCCGGACCCATCACACCGATTTCTAGGCCGGCGGTGTTGGCCGAATTGCCGGCGAGCGCATTGGCCAGGGTCAACGCGACCCGGTCCATGGCGCCCGCTGTCGGCATGCCGAGCGCCATGAAGCCCCTGCGCCCAAGATCCTGGAGGGTGTCGAACAGGCCGGCCCGCACGACTTTCAGCGCGGCGGTCATGCGCTCATGCTCATGTTCCTCTCCCCCTTCGGGGGAGAGGCTAGGTGAGGGGTGGATCGATCGTAACGATGTCGGCTTTTTGAGAGGTCAACAGCCCCCTCACCCAACCTCTCCCCCAAGGGGGAGAGGAGCATGATGGCTGCCGCGTAATCCGCCGCACTCATTCCTTCACCAGCACCAGCTTCGTCCAATCGAACGTGCCGGCCTCGACGTCGCGGGCGATGCGGTCGTAGGTCTTGCGGTCGATCCGCTGGAAGGACAGCGAATCGCCCGGCGCGAGGAACACCGGCTGCTCGCGCCGCTTGTCGAACATCCACAGCGGCGTGCGGCCGATCAGGTGCCAGCCGCCAGGACTCTCGAATGGATAGATCGTGGTCATGTCCATGGCGATGGCGACCGACGAGCGCGGCACCCGCACGCGCGGCTGCGTGCGCCGCGGCAGATAGAGGCTCTGCTCGAGGCCGGCGACATAGGCCAGCCCGGGCATGAAGCCCAGCACATAGACCTTGAACGGCGAGGCGAGGTGCGCGGCAATCACCTGTTCGGTGGTTTTCTTGGTGCGCTCGGCGACCTCGGCCAGGTCGGGCGCGAACTCGGGATCGTCGTAGCAGCAGGGGAGCGTGACGCGGCGGCTCGCCATGCCGGCGGCCAGGCCGCGCGCGATCAGCAGGTCGATCCTGGGCTGCAGGTCGGCGCGGGACGTGGCTAGTGGATCGTAGGCCACCATCAGCGAGCGCATGGTGGGCACCGTTTCGACGACGCCGGTGAGGTCGCCGGTCTCCTTGGCGCGGCCGATGGCGGCATGGAGGGCCATCACCCGGCCGTTGATTTCGGGGGAGATTTCGTTGCCGAATTCGACAGTGAAGGCGGTGTCGCCGCAGGATAGGTACCGAACGCTCACATCTGCTAGGATAGCGCCTTCGATTCAGGGAGTCTCGCATGGCCGCCACCAATGCCGGTTTCGTAAACATCAACTCCGACCTCGGCGAGAGCTTCGGGCCGTGGGTGATGGGCAACGACGGCGAAGTGCTGAAGATCGTGACCTCGGCCAACGTGGCCTGCGGGTTCCATGCCAGCGATCCGGTGGTCATGATGGATACGGTGAAGCTCTGCGCGCAGAACGGCGTCTCGATCGGCGCCCATCCCGGCTTCGCCGATCTCCAGGGCTTCGGCCGCCGCGTGATCAACCTCACGATCAAGGAACTGGAAGCCAACATCGCCTATCAGATCGGGGCCTTGCAGGCGATCGCGGCGCTGCACGGCGCCAAGGTCACGCACATGAAGCCGCATGGCATGATGGCGAACATGTCGGCCGAGAGCCCCGAGATGTCGGAGGCCATCGCGCGCGCCACCAAGGCGGTCGATCGCGACCTGATCTTTCTCGCGCAGGCCAACACCGAGCAGGGCAAGGCCGCGCGCAAGCATGGCTTGCGGGTGGCGGAGGAAGTCTTCGCCGACCGGACCTACACCGATGCCGGCTTGCTCACGCCGCGCAAGGAAGCCAATTCGATGATCAAGGACGCCGCCGTGGCGGTGGCCAATGTGCGGCGCATGGTCGACGAGCAGGCGATCTATTCGACATCGGGCAAGCGCGTTCCCTGCCAGGTCGATTCGATCTGCGTCCATGGTGACGGCCCGACCGCGGTCGCGGTGTCCAAAGCGGTGCGCGAAGGCCTCGAGGCCGCCGGCATCCGTATCGTGACGCTGCCGGAAATGCCCAGCCTGCGGCACTGATCCTTTACCGGCCCTTTCACCTGAATGTGACCGCCGCTGGCCCTGTGCGGCGCGCGCGTGTTGGGCATAGTCCCGGGACCACCCGCAGAGGTGGCACAACCGGGAGTTAACGCCATGAACAGACTCGTCGTTGCGGCTGCGGCCGCGGCATTGCTCGTGTTGCCGTGTGTAACCAATGCCCAGGCACCGGCTGCGCCGCCGGCCTATGGCCTCGGCATTTCCATGGAGGCGGCCAAGAAGGCGATGGCGGCCGCCGAGGCCGAAGCCAAGAAGAACAACTGGCCGGTGGCCATCGCCATCGTCGACAGTTCGAGCAAGCTCGCCGCCTTCTCGAAGATGGACAATACCCAGCACGGTAGCGTCGACATCGCCATCGGCAAGGCGACGACGGCCAACAACCTCCGGCGGCCAACCAAGGCGCTGCAGGACGGTATTGCCCAGGGCGGCGCCAATCTGCGCATGTTGGGCCAGCCGGGCATCACCCCGCTTGAGGGCGGTGTGCCGATCATCGTCGACGGCAAGATCATCGGCGCCATCGGTGTCTCCGGTGTGGCGTCCGACCAGGACGCCCAGGTCGCCATGGCAGGTGCTGCAGCGGCAAAATAGCAGCTAAATCGGCCCTTTCACTGGCTTGTCGGACGCCGCTTCGCCGCTATAGTCCGCCCCGTTCGGGGTAGATTATAGTGGCGGGAGTGGCGTATGGCGGTGTTCGGTAAAGCCCAATATATCAAGCGTGTAGAGGACGACCGTCTGCTGACAGGCAAGGGTGGCTTTGCCGACAATCTGACCCGTCCCAACCAGGCCCATGTCGTGCTGGTGCGCTCGCCGCAGGCGCATGCCCGCATCGTGAAGATCAACGCTGAAGCGGCCCGCAAGGCGCCGGGTGTGGTCGCTGTCTACACATGGGCCGACATGGAGGCGGAAGGCAGCGGCTATTTCGTGCTGCCTGCGATGTTCCCCAATGCCGACGGCAAGAAGCCCGACATGACGCCGCGCCGTCCGCTGGCACACGAGGTCGTGCGCTATGTCGGCGAGCCGGTGGTCGCGATCGTGGCCGACACAAGGGAGCAGGCCCAGGATGCCGCCGAACTCGTCGAGGTCGACTACGAGCAGCTGCCGTCGGTGACCGAGATCGACGATGCACTGAAGCCTGATGCGCCGCAGGTCTGGAAGGGCGCTCCGGGCAATCGCGTCGGCTTCAACCGCTTCGGCGATTCAGCCAAGGCCGATGCGGCCTTCTCCGCCGCCGCGCACAAGGTCGAGATCGATATCGTGCATCAGCGGCTGATCGTGAACGCCATGGAGCCGCGCGCGATCATGGCGGAGTGGGACGGCGACCGCATGGTCGTGCATATCGGCAGCCAGAATCCGTCGGCGACGCGCGACGTCCTGTGCGACGTCATTCTCAAGATGCCGAAGGACAAGGTGCGCGTGCTGGTGCGCGACATCGGCGGCGGCTTCGGCATGCGGACCGGCATCCAGCCCGACGAATCGGTCGCGGTGTGGGTGGCCAAGGTGCTGAAGCGTCCGGTGAAGTGGCGCGCCGAGCGCAGCGAGGAGTTCGCCTCGGCGACTGCCGGCCGCGACCAGCTGCACAAGATGGCGCTGGCGCTCGACAAGGACGGCAGGATCCTGGCGTTGCGCATGGAAGCCTTCGCCAATGTCGGCGCCTATCCGTCGGGTGCCGGCATCGCCATCCCGCTGTTCGTCGGGCCCAAGGTCTCGACCGGCACCTACGTTGTCCCGCTGGTCGACCTCAAGATCACCTGCGTGCTGACCAACACCGCGACGATCGGCGCCTATCGCGGCGCGGGCCGGCCGGAATGCCTGCTCGATCTCGAGCGCCTGATGGACACGGCGTCGCGCCAGCTCGGCATCGATCCCGCCGAACTGCGCCGCCGCAACTTCGTGACGCCGGCGCAGATGCCCTACACCACGGCGATGGGCGAGAAATACGACACCGGCGACTTCAATCTGTTCCTCACCAAGACGCTCGAGGCGGCCGACTGGAACGGCTTCCCGGCCCGCAAGGCCGAGGCCGAGAAGCGCGGCAAGCTCTACGGCCGCGGGCTCGCCTCCTACGTCGAATGGACCAGCGCCATGGTCATGAATGAGATGGCCCACTACGAGGTGAAGGCCGACGGCAAGGTCGTGATCTGGATGGGCACGCAGGGCATGGGGCAGGGGCTGCAGACCAGCTTCACCCAGCTCGCCTCGGAGCTGCTCGGCATCGATGCCTCCCAGATCGAGATCGCGATGGGCGATTCCGACAAGGTGGGCGGCGTTGGCTCGATGGGCTCGCGCTCGGCCTATATCGGCGGCTCGGCGGTGCTGAGCGGCAGCGAGAAGCTCGTCGACAAGGGCAAGGAGCTGGCGGCCGACGCGCTCGAGGCGGCCACGGCCGACATCGTCTATGCCGGCGGCCGCTTCACCATCACCGGCACCGATCGCGGCATTGGGCTGGGCGAGCTGGCGGCGAAGCAGCCGGACAAGCGCATCTTCATCGAGAACGTGAACACGGTCGACGGCATCGCCTGGCCCAACGGCGCCCATGTCGGCGAGGTCGAGATCGATCCCGAGACCGGCGACGTCACGCTCAAGCGCTACACCACGGTCGACGATGTCGGCCGCCCGCTGCACCGGCCGATCGTGTTCGGCCAGATCCAGGGCGGCTGCGCCCAGGGCATCGGCCAGGCACTGCTCGAGGAGAACGTCTACGACCGCGAATCGGGGCAGCTCATCACCGGCTCTTTCATGGACTATGCCATGCCGCGGGCGACGACGTTCCCGACCTTCAACAACCAGCTCGACGACAGCGTGCCGGCCAAGACCAACCCGCTGGGCGCCAAGGGTGTGGGAGAATCGGGCGCGGTAGGCTCGACACCCACCGTCATGAACGCGATCATGGATGCGCTGTGGCCGCTCGGCATTCGCAACATCCAGATGCCGGCGACGCCGCACCGTGTCTGGCAGGCGATCCGCAGCGCAAAGGGGTAAAGGGCGGACGATGAAGCAGCGCATCTTCGGTTGGATATCGGTCGTCATCGGCATCCTCTTCGCCGTGGCGGTGGTCGAAGTGACCGCGATCGCCTGGCTGTACATCGAGGATGGCCGCTACACGCCGGCCGCCGAACTCTACGAGCGGACGCAGAATACCTACGTCCGCGACGCGACCAAGGGATCGGCGTGCCGCTACGTCGACACGCTCTACCCGCACCCGTATGTCGCGTTCGTCCACCATGGCAACCCGCCCTGCGGCATCCCGTGGGTCAACAATATCGGCCTCTTCGGCGACGACTTCACCGTGCTCAAGCGGCCCGATCGCTACACGATCCTGCTGACCGGCGGGTCGGTCGCCTCCCAGCTCGGACAGAACGCCAAGCCTCCCGCGCCGCGCTACTTCGAGGAGGAGCTGAACAAGAAGTACATCAGCCCCAACGGCAAGCCGTTCCTGGTCTTGAACGGCGGCGACGGCGCGTGGAAGGAGCCGCAGGCCTTCATCCTGTTTGCGCTCTATGCCACCTCCGTCGACGCCGTGGTGACGCTCGATGGCTTCAACGAGCACTATTACTTCTGGCCGGGCGCGCAGGCGCGCTTCGAGAGGCCGCTCAGCAACTTCATCGAGGTCAACCCGTTCGTCGCCGACGAGAATTTCGGCGACGCCGCCATCGGCTGGGTGATGGGCCGGTTGGCCGGAGGCTTGGCGCTCAATCCGGTCCTCGGCCACTCCCACGCGGCATATATGGTCATTCGCGGTATCGAGGCCGCGGCCAAGGGCAAGGACAGTTTCAAGTCGAACAAGAAGACGACCCTGGAAGGCATGTTCCTCATGCCCGAGGACATACGGCGGGATCACGAGCTGGCCTTCGCCGTCCAGCTCGGCCTCTATCAGAAGTATGTCCGAGGCATCGAGGCGCTGGCCCGCGACTACAATGTGAAAACAGCCTACTTCCTGCAACCGGCCCCGGCGTGGGGCAAGGAGCTGACGGAAGAAGAAAAGCGCGTTGTGGGCGACCTGTCCTATCGCGACCTCTACAGGAAGATCATGGCCGGCATGATGACGCTGCGGGAGCGCAACGTGCCGATTTTCGACCTGGGTGACATCTTCACGGACCAGAAGGGGACGATCTACGCCGACCATATCCATTTCGCCCGGGACGCGGTCAACGAGAGCCCCGGCAACCGGCTGATCGCGGCGCGCATGGGGCAGTTGCTGGCCGAAACCTGGGGCCTGCAGCGCAAACCCTAGGTTGTTCACAACATTGGGATTTTTCACTTTCCCTACGGTTTTCTGTTGATTCAGTGACGCTGCCGCGTTTCACTGGCCGAGACGCATCAAAATCAATCGGCGTGCTCAGGCACGCCTTATAAGCGTCGCTAGGGATGGAGATGTTCATGGCCGTCACGCGTCGGCAATTCATGAAGGTTAGTGCGGCAGGGCTTGCCGCCTCTTCCGTTGGGGCGTTGGGATTCCTCGGCGCGGGCGAAGGCCTCGCCGCCGGTGTCATACCAACCGTCTGAACCGATGACTCTTATGTG
>Ga0194051_1000283_pt1 | contig 29922 bp, 27 predicted proteins | sample SepL2320m_MetaG_FD_161275 | JGI IMG/M metagenome (GOLD analysis project Ga0194051, IMG submission 161275) | Anoxic zone freshwater microbial communities from boreal shield lake in IISD Experimental Lakes Area, Ontario, Canada - Sep2016-L239-20m | ecosystem: Environmental > Aquatic > Freshwater >... | reverse complement strand
GTCGAGGTTCGAGGTTCGAGGTTCGAGGTCCGAGGTCCGGGGTCCGGGGTCCGGGGTCATCAGCCCGCTCAGGGTCGGAGCAGCACCTTCATGCACTCTGCACTGCGCTCAGCTACCGCGGCGTAGGCGGCCGCCGCATCGGCCAAGGCGAACTCGTGGGTGAAGATCCCGTCGGTGCGCAGGCGGCCGTGCTGAATCAGCGGGACCAACTCCTTCCACGTCCGGTGCACCGGTGCGGTGGTCATGCGCAGGGTGATGCTGCGGAACAGCGTCATCAGCGCCGGCAACGGATAGGGCTCCAGATCGTGGACCCCGATGACCGACACGGTGCCACCGGCGCGCACGCACGACAGCGCCGCATCCAACGTGGTGTCTCGAGCCACGGCATCGATGACTGCATCAGCACCCCGTCCACCCGTGGCCTCCAGCACTGCCTCGACTGTCTCGCCGTCGATGGCCTCAGCCCCCGAGTCCACAGCCCTCGCTCTGCGGCCGGCCACCGGGTCGACGGCCAGCACCCGGCCTGCCCCGAGCGCCAGGGCCGACCGCACCGCACAGAGACCAACTGCCCCGAGGCCGAGCACCACCACGGTGCCCCCGGGTGGAATGTCGGCCCGCTGAGCCCCCGCCCATCCGGTGGACAGGTTGTCGGTCAACAGCAGGGCAGCCTCGTCGTCCATCCCCTCGGGGATGCGGAGCAGTTGGAAGTCGGCCGCTGGCACGGCCACGGCCGTGGCCTGGCCCCCGGGGAGCATGCCGGAGCCGAAGACCTTGGGTCCCTCGAGGCATAGGACCGGATCGCCGGTGGCACACCCGTCACACGCCCCGCAGCCAGCCACCGATGCCGTCAGCACCCGGTCCCCCACTCGGAAGCGCTTCACGTCGGGACCGACCTCGAGGACGGTGCCGAGGAACTCGTGTCCGACCGGAATCCCCATACCGAGGTCGATGTCCCCATCGTAAAAGTGCATGTCCGAGCCACAGATGGCGGTGGCATCCACCGATACCACCGCTCCGCCTGGGCCCGGAACAGTTGGCTCCGGTGCCTTCACTACTCGGACCTGTCCCGGTCCTTCGATCATCACGTGCAGCACGGTTCCCCCTGGTGTGGTTGGTCAGCGACCGGAGTCGGCGACGCTACGTCGTTGAGTACTGTGGCACACCGATCCACGACTGAGCGGATGTGACCGCTGCCGGATCACCCTCTGGCCACGAAAGGTGCCGACCATGCGCAACCCCCATGCAGGTGACCCGTTCGACACCACCGACGAGGAGATCGCGGCCGCCCTGTTGGACGTGAGCATCCCCACGCTGCTCCTCTCGCTGGTCCACATGTCCGGCGACCCCGAGATCATCCGGGGCCGCCTGCGCCCGGCCGGCCTGTTCCTCAACGAGGTGCAGGGCTACATGACCGAGGAGGACAAGGACGAGGCCCGGGCCTTGGCCCTCGAGGTCATCCGGGACTACCGCGACCGCGGCTGTCCGGAGCCGGAACCCGTGTCCGCCGAACTGCTGCACGAAATGATGACCTGGCTGGTGTGCGAGGACGTCCCCGCCGAGTACGTCCCGCTCCTGATGGAAGAGATGGAGCTCGACGGTCGCGATGCCCGCCGGGTCGAGCCGGCCGGTGACCCAGGCGACCGGGCCGCCTTCCCGGTGGTGGTCATCGGGTGTGGACAGTCCGGTCTGCTGGCCGGCATCCGGCTGTCGGAGGCCGGCATCCCCTTCACCATCGTGGAGAAGAACGCTGGAGTCGGGGGCACCTGGTGGGAGAACACCTACCCCGGGGCCCGGGTCGACGTCGGCAACCACTTTTACTGCTACAGCTTCGAGCCCAGCGACCACTGGACCGAGTACTACGCCCGCCAACCCGAGCTGCAGCGCTACTTCCAAGGAGTCATGGACAAGCACGGGATCGAGCCCCACGTGCGGTGGGAGACCGAGGTCCTTGGTGCTGCCTGGGACGACGCGTCCTCGACATGGTCGGTGCGCACCCGGGCCGCGGATGGCACCGAGGACGTCCTGGTGGCTCGGGCCGTGCTATCGGCCGTGGGCCAGCTCAACCGCCCGAATATGCCGGTGATCGAGGGTGCCGACACCTTTGCCGGGCCGTCCTTCCACTCGGCCCGGTGGGACCACGACGTCGACCTCGCCGGCAAGCAGGTAGCCATGATCGGGGCCGGGGCCAGCGGGTTCCAGATCGCCCCCACCATCGCCCCCGAGGTCGGCCACCTGACCGTGTTCCAACGGACGGCCCAGTGGATGTTCCCCAACCCGAACTACCACGCCACCGTCGGCCCCGGCGTGCTGTGGGCGCTGCGCCACCTCCCCTTCTACGGCCGGTGGTACCGGTTCCTCATCTTCTGGCCCGGGTGCGACAAGGGCTTGGAGGCAGCCCGGGTGGACCCGGACTACCCCGATCAGCAGCGAGCGGTCAGCGAAACCAACGAGTTCACCCGCCAGATGTTCACCGACTGGATCCTCAGCCAGGTAGCCGACGACCCGGATCTGGCGGCCAAGGTGGTGCCCGACTACCCGGCCACCGGCAAGCGCACCTTGCAAGACAACGGGGCGTGGCTATCGGCCCTGATGCGCAACAACGTGGAGTTGGTGCGCACCGGGATCGACCACATCGAGGCCGACGCCGTGGTCACCGTCGACGGCGAGCGGTACCCAGCCGACGTGCTGGTGTACGCCACCGGGTTCCGGGCCACCGAAGTGCTGGCCCCCATGGCCATCACCGGCCGGGACGGAGTGGACCTGCGGACCCTGTGGGGCGAGCGACCGGCTGCCTACCTGGGGATCACCGTGCCCGGCTTTCCCAACTTCTTCATGATGTACGGGCCCGGCACCAACCTGGCTCACGGCGGCAGCCTGATCTTCCACTCCGAGTGCCAGATGCGCTACATCACTGAGTGCATCGAGTCGCTGATCGTCGGCGGCCACCGCACAATGGAGCCGCTCCAGGAGCGCTGCGACGACTGGCATCAGCGCTCCCAGGCCGAGATGGCCGGCCTGGTGTGGTCCCAGCCCTCGGTTACCAGCTCCTTCTTCAAGAACTCGGCCGGAGAGATCCACATACTCAGCCCATGGCGCCTCGTCGACTACTGGACGTGGACCAAGGAGCCCGACCCGGCCGACTTTGTCTTCGGATAGCGGTCATGACATCGGGCGCAGAACTCGACGGTGATCCTTGAGGGCGGGTTCCGGGCCTAGGGTCGTCTCGATGACCGGACCGGACGACGACCACGACGCCTATCCGCTGGCCGACATCGGATTCGACGATGCTCGGGCGGCCGAAGTGATCGCTGGCGGCTGGCAGGTGGGCTCCGAGTGCCGGGTGGTGCGGATGGACCGGGGCTGGGCCACTCTCCAGGGGACGGACGGCAGCCGACGGGTCCGGCTGCGGGAGTGCCCGCCCATCGTGGTGGGTGACTGGTTGGCGGAAGACGACAGCGCGATGCTGGTTCGACTGGAGCGCAGCAGCCTGTTGGTCCGTCGGGCCGTGTCGGCCAAGGCCGAACCGCAGCTGATGGCGGCCAACGTCGACGTCGTGCTCGTCACCTGGGGCATGGACACCCAGGTCAGCAGCGGCCGGTGCCGCGACATGCTGGTCCTGGCCCGCGACTCGGGTGCCCGACCGGTACTGGTGCTGTCGAAGGTCGATGTGGGAGGTGGGGTCGACGAGCTAATGGCTGAGCTCGACGGATTCTTGGACGGCGTCGAAGTGATGACCTCGAGTGCGGTGACCGGCGAGGGCTTCGACCGTCTCAGGGAGCTCACCACGGATTGCACGATTGTGCTGCTCGGATCGTCAGGCGCAGGCAAGTCCACCCTGACCAACCTGTTGTTGGGTGTGGAGGCTCAGGAGACCGGGGACGTCGGTCGCAGCGGCGAGGGGCGGCACACCACCACCAGCCGCGAACTGCTCCCCCTGCCCGGCGGCGGCGCCATCATCGACTCGCCGGGGATCCGGGCCGCCACGGTGTGGGAGGACGAGGAGGACGACAGCAAAGAAGTGGTGTCGCGCTTCCCCGACCTCGACGAGCTGGCCGAGGAGTGCCGGTTCAGCGACTGCACCCACCGCGGTGCGCCGGGCTGTGCACTCGACCGAGCCATGTCCGACGGAGAGCTCACCGCGGCACGCAAGGCCGAGTACCTGGTCTTCGTCGAAGATCGCGCCACTCTGGTCGCGGCCCGATCGACCGCCGGCCGCCTGCGGGACCGCGAGCAGAACCGCCGCCACCGCCCCTGAGCCGCCCATCTGAATCGCCCTCCTGGATCGCCCATGAGGAGGGACGGCTCAGATCGAGGGACTAGCTCAGATTTCAGCCGTCGGACGGGCTTGGTGTGCCCAGGACATCGTCGACCCAGGTCTGCTCGTCCAGGGTGGCGGGACCACCCGTCTCCTCGAGTGCAGTGGCAAGCAGTGCGGCCCAGCCGTCTACATCATCGAGTGCCACGCCCACCGCATGCTGGACGAAGCCCGAGATACTGGAGGCCTGCCCTCGCTCCACCAGTTGGCGGACCCGCTCGAGTGCCGACTCGTCCAGCGTGATGGTCACCTTCTTCGTTGCCATGCCACCTCCCATACTCCTCGCTCCTTCGTGTCTGCGTCTGCGTCTGCATCTGCATCTGCCGATCGACCCAGGCCGCCCCTCGGCGGTCGCCGATGATCGCGTTGGCCCGAATGTCCCTGGGTCGATACTATCGAACATATGTTCGTATCTCCACCCCGTCAACGCCTCGTTCGTGAGCGCACCTCCCGGGACAGGGACCCAGCGGCCCTGGCCGCCTTGGCTGCCGTGGCCGAGCGCACCCGTCCGATCGCCGCCAGCCAGACCCGCCTCCTTCCGGTAGCTCCCCCTCTGGCCGGGCTGCTGCCCGATGGAGCCCTTCGTCGAGGAACCACCGTGACCGTTGGCGCCCCCGGCGACGACGGCGCCCTCAGTGTGGCCCTGGCCCTGGTGGCTGCCGCCTCGGCCACGGGCTCGTGGTGCGCACTGATCGGCCACCCCGGCCTCGGCGCGGTGGCGGCCGCTGACCTTGGCATCGACCTCACGCGCCTGGCCATCCTCCCCCGGCCCGGTGTCGCATGGGCCGAGGCCACTGCCGCCGTGCTCGAAGGGGTCGACCTAGTGGTGCTGTGCCCGCCGTTCGCTCCCCGCCATGCCATGGCCCGTCGACTGGTGGCTCGGGCCCGCGAGCGGCGGGCCGTGCTGGTGGTGGTTCCGGGCCGAGCCGGCTGGCCCGAGCCCCCGGATTTGCAGCTGCGCATGACCGACGTCACCTGGGAGGGGGTCGATGCAGGCAAGGGTCATCTCCGGCACCGTCGGATGACGGTGACCTCCACCGGACGACGCTCGGCGGCCCGTCCCATCCAACGGCACCTGTGGCTGCCGGCTCCCGATGGCACGCTGGCCGAGGCTCCCGACGGGGCCGGCGGCCCGCTCGACCATCCCAGCCCATACAACCCAGCGGCCTGACGTGGACCGCCTGCTCGTCGTGCGCTGCCCCGACCTGTTCGACGAGGACGAGGGCGGCGGCGTGCTCCGCACCTTTGCCGAACTGATCGATGCCGTCGAGGTCTACTGCCCATGGGTGACCCCAGTGCGGTCCGGGATCTGCTCGCTGCCAGCCCGGGGCCCTGCCCGCTACTTCGGTGGCGAGGATGCCCTGGTCGAACTGGTGCAGCGGGCTGCCGAGTGCATCACGCCGGCCGAGGTCGGTGTGGCCGACGGGCTGTTCGCCGCCGTACTGGCCGCCCGTCGGGGCCGCATCGTTCCAGCCGGCGCCACCGGGGAGTTCCTCGCCCCGCTTCCGGTGTCCATCCTCGGGGACAGCGACCTGGCCGGGCTGCTCGACCGGCTCGGCATCCGCACCTTGGGTGAGTTCGCCGCCCTCCCCGATGCCCACATCCTCGGCCGGTTCGGAGCCGACGGTGCCCACGCCCACCGGGTGGCAGGTGGACGAAGTGGCGAACTGGCCGACCTGCGCCAGCCCCGGATCGCCCGTCTGCTCGATGGCGGCAGCGACGACGATCTCCCAGTGGTGGCCGAGCCCGGGTTCTGGGGCGGGGTGAGCGATGCCGATGCCCGGGCCGCTCGTTGCCTATCTGCCGCTCAGGATCTGCTCGGCCCCGGTGGCGTGGTGATCGCTCGCCTACAGGGGGGCCGGGGTCCGACGCAACGGGCCCGATTCGTGACGTGGACCACGGCGGCACGGCCAAAAGGACTCGGCCCGGATACCGCCCGCCGTGCAGGGTCGGGCCCAAGCGCCCCATGGCCAGGGCAGATTCCCCCACCGGCCCCCGCCGTCGTCCACCCCGACCCGGTGCGGGCCGACCTGGCCGATGCCCAAGGTGAGCCGGTGCGCGTCTCGGGCCGGGGGCTGCTCGTCACCTCGCCGGACCGCCTGTCGATCGAAGGCGGCCCGTGGGAGCCGCTGTCGGGATGGGCCGGGCCGTGGCCCGCCGATGAGCGCTGGTGGTCACGGGCCCACCGGCGCGGTGCCCGCCTCCAGGCCGTCACCGCACGGGCCGCCCACCTGCTGGTGGTCGAACGCGGCTCCTGGTGGGTCGAAGCGACCTACGGCTGAGCACACGAAGCGAAGAGAGGACCCACGACCATGGCGTATGCAGAGCTCCACACCCACTCCAACTTCTCCTTCCTCGACGGAGCCAGCCACCCCGAAGAGTTGGCCGCGGAAGCAGTCCGACTCGGGCTGTCTGCGGTAGCCCTCACTGACCACAACGGTCTGTACGGGGCGGTCCGGTTCGCAGTGGCGGCCCGGGCCTTCGGTCTGCCCACCGTGTTCGGGGCCGAACTAACGCTGTCCGATGCCGACGGCCCCCATCTGCGCACCGGCATGCCCGACCCGGACGGAACCCACCTGGTAGTGCTGGCCCGCGACCCCGACGGCTACGCCCGCCTCAGCCGGGCCATCGCCGAGGCGCACCTGGACGGCGGGCAGAAGGGCCGGCCCATCCTCACCCTGGACGCCCTGGCCGACCGCCACGGGGGCCACTGGCAGATCCTGACCGGGTGCCGGAAGGGTCCGCTGGCCTCGGCGCTGACCCGCGAGGGGCCGGCGGCAGCGGGCCGGGCCCTCGACCACCTCATCGACCACTTCGGTCGAGAGCACCTCGCCGTGGAGTTGTGGGACCACGGCACCCCGGTGGATGGGCCCCGCAACGATGCCCTGGCCGTGCTGGCCGTCGAGCGGGGGGTGACCCCGGTGGCCACCAACAACGTCCACTACGCCACCCCGGCCCGGTTCCCCCTGGCCACCACCCTGTCCGCCGTGCGGGCCAGACGGACGCTCGAGGAGCTCGATGGATGGCTCCCCTCGTCGGCAAGCGCCTGCCTGCGAAGCGAGGCCGAGCAGCACCGCCGCTTCGCCCGGTGGCCCGGTGCCGTCGAACGGGCCGGGGAGATCGCCGCCGAGTGCGCATTCGACCTCCGGCTGGTGGCACCCCGGCTCCCGGACTTTCCGGTGCCCGAGGGCCACACCGAACAGACCTGGCTGGCCGAGCTCACTCGTCGGGGGGCAGCCGAACGGTATGGAGTACCGGGAGCCGAGCGGGTGCCGGGGGCGTACGCCCAGATCGACCACGAGCTCGAGGTGATCGGAGCCCTCGGGTTCCCGGGCTACTTCCTCACCGTGTGGGACATCGTCCAGTTCTGCAAACGCCAGGACATCTTCTGTCAGGGCCGAGGGTCAGCGGCCACCTCGGCCGTCTGCTTCGCTCTCGGCATCACCAACGTGGACGCCGTGGCCCTCGGCCTGCTCTTCGAGCGCTTCCTGTCCCCAGCCCGCGACGGGCCGCCCGACATCGACGTCGACATCGAGTCGGGCCGGCGGGAAGAGGTCATCCAGTACGTCTACGGGCGCTACGGGCGGCTCCACGCCGCCCAGGTGGCCAACGTCATCACCTACCGGTCCCGCTCGGCGCTGCGCGACGTGGGCAAAGCCCTTGGCCACACCGCCGAGGAGGCCGAGGCCTGGGCCGGGTCGAGCGAACGCGGCCAGCCGCTCGACGAGCGCGAGGACCTGCCCCCCTTGGTCGCACAGCTGGCCACCGAGCTCCTTGGGTTCCCCCGTCACCTCGGCATCCACTCGGGCGGCATGGTCATCTGCGACCGCCCGGTGGTGGAGGTCTGCCCGGTGGAGTGGGGACGGATGCCGGGCCGCAGCGTGCTGCAGTGGGACAAGGACGATTGTGCGGCGGCCGGCTTGGTCAAGTTCGATCTGCTCGGTCTCGGCATGCTCACCGCCCTCCACTACATGGTCGACCTGGTAGCCGAGTCACACGGGATCACCATCGACCTGGCCCTGTTGGATCAGGACCCGGCCGTCTACGACCTGCTGTGCCGGGCCGACACGGTGGGCGTGTTCCAGGTGGAGTCGCGGGCGCAGATGAATACCCTGCCCCGGGTGCAGCCCCGCTGCTTCTACGATCTGGCCATCGAGGTGGCCCTCATCCGGCCCGGGCCCATCCAGGGCAACGCCGTGCACCCCTACATCCGGCGCCGCAATGGGACCGAGCCGGTCACCTATCTCCATCCGCTGATGCAGCCAGCCCTGGAGCGCACCCTCGGAGTGCCGCTCTTTCAGGAGCAGCTGATGCAGATCGCCATCGATGTGGCCGGCTTCAGCCCCACCGAGGCCGACGAACTGCGCCAGGCCATGAGCGCCAAACGGTCCGGTGAGCGCATGGCCCGGCTGCGCGACCGTCTGTTCGCTGGCATGGCTGCCCGGGGCGTGTCCGAGGTGGTGTCCGAGCAGGTGTACACAGCCCTGGCCGCCTTTGCCAACTTCGGCTTCCCCGAGAGCCACTCGGTGGCCTTCGCCCACCTGGTGTACTCGACGGCCTGGTGCAAGGTGCACTATCCGGCTGCCTTCACCGCCGGGCTCCTCAACGCCCAGCCCATGGGGTTCTGGTCCCCCCAGAGCCTGGTGGCCGACGCCAAACGACACGGTGTGGTGGTCCGTCGACCTGACGTCAACGACGGCCGGGCGGTGGCATCTCTCGAACCAGAGGGCGAAGCGGATCAACGTGCTGGCAGTCGGTCGGGAACTACACCAGAGCGGATCGCTCCTGGGGAGGCTGCTGTCCGCCTCGGCCTGTCGTCGGTGCGGGCCATCGGGTCTGACACCGCGGCCCGGATCGAGGCCGGGGCGCCGTGGGCGGACATGGAAGACCTGGTGCGCCGGGCCGGGGTGACCCGGAGCCAGCTCGAGGCGCTGGCCACTGCCGGGGCTCTGGACGGGCTGGACGGGCAGGACCGGAGCCGTGCGTCGGGTGGACGTCGGGCGCTGGTGTGGGGGGCGGGGGCGGCAGCCCAAGCCACCGCTGACCGACTGCCGGGTGTGGTCACCGGGGCGACACCCCCGCCGCTCCCGGCCCCCACTGCGTGGGAGGAGGTATCCGACGACCTGTGGTCGCTGGGCATGGCCCCCGACACCACGGCCATGGATCTGGCCCGTGCCGGCTTGGATCGGCGCGGCGTGGTCCGAGCCTCTGCCTTGGCTGGCCGACCCACCGGCGACCGGGTGACCGTCGGGGGCGTAGTCACTCATCGACAGGCTCCCGAGAGCGCCCATGGGGCGGTCTTCCTCAACTTGGAGGACGAGACCGGGATGGTCAACATCGTGTGCTCGCGTGGTGCCTGGATCCGATGGAAGCCGGTGGCCCGGGCGTGTCCAGCACTCCTGGTGCGGGGTCGGGTCGAACGGTCGGAGGGATCGATGACCCTGGTGGCGGAGCGGATCGAGCCTCTTCCCCTCGGCCCGGTGCCGGCCTCCCGCGACTTCCGGTGACCACTGCCTTTCCTCGACGAATACGAGCAGTGACGGGTGCCCCTTGACGACTGTACGTGCTGTCGTCAACACTTAGAGTGGTGGACTAAACGCGAAGAACGTTGGTGGAACAGATGGGGCAGGGCAGGATGGGGCAGGGCAGGATGGGGCAGGGCAGGGCAACGTTCAGGAAGTGGGAGCGCGCGCAAGCGCTCGTCTCCTGCGAGCCCAATACGACGACCACAGGTTGCCCGTCGTGACCGGCGCCATCACCTTGGCCTGCACGGTGGTCGCAGCTGTTGCTGTGCTCTCGATGGCGCTCGGTGCCATCGACGTGGTCCGTCAACCCGGGTGGGCATGGAGCGCCGCTGGTGAACCCCGATTGCTCTGCCTGCTGATCGTCCTGGCCGTACCCGGCGTCGGACTCGCTGTCTATGTGTTCGGGCCGCGCCCCAAGGTGCTGGCCTTCGTGGCCGCCGGGCCGGTGACTGTCATCCCCTTCGACTACTTCAGCAACCTGGAGGCGGAAACGGCCGACACCGCTCGCCCCCTCGACATGCTCACTCTTCCCGCCACCCTCGGACAGATCGGTGTCCCCCCCACCGACCGTCCGAGGGTGGCAGGCGATCCTGGCTCCGAGACCGAGCTCGCCCTCGAGCCCCAGAACAGATTCTTCGAGGACCCCGACGTGGTGACCGTCACCGGTCAATCTGACGGCGAATCTGACGGCGAATCCGGAGCCACCACCATCCGTATTCCAGGCTCGATCGGGCATCCCTATCGCCCGTTGCAGCGCACCTCGCTGGCTCAGACCGAGGATGAGACAGAAACCAGGGTTGGGTCCCGAGATACCGCCGGAGTCTGAGTCGGCTCGTCTGCTCGCAACCCCCACCAAGTCAGCCCCTGACTCTCACCCGATCCGCCCTACCGCCCCTGGCGGACCAGTCGGCTGAGTCGGGCCACCAGCACCTCGGCCACCAGCTCGGCAGACAAAAGTGTCGAGCCACGTAGGTCAAGATCGGCATCGGACAGGAGCTGCACGGCCCGGGCGATGCGGGCCGAACCGAGCTTGTTCCCCTGAGCCAGCGCCTTCTTGGCCGGGAACGAGCTCTTCATGCCGAGGACCTCAGCAGCCTGGTCCGGTGAGTTGACCCCTGAACCGTCGAGTCGCAGCATCTGGCGGTAGTGCTTGTGCAGCAGCGCCAGGATGACCAGCGGGTGCGACTCCCCCGCCGTCAACATCCGATGGAGCACGCTGAGTGCCGGCGCTGTCTTGCCGGCGTCGATGGCGTCAGTCAGGTCCCACGGGGCCAGCGCCCCGGCCTCACCCAAAAAGGGCTCCAGGTCGGCGGCTGACACCGTTGCCCCCTGGCCGTAGGCGGCAGCCAAGGTGTCTAGCAGCCCCACCAGTCGGCCCATGTCCGAACCCAGGTGCTCTCCCAGCCGGGCCTGAGCTGGACCGTCGAGCCGGACCGGCCCGCCCTTGAGGTGCTCGGACAGCCACTGCGACCGGGCCTTGCCCATGCCGACCGACGTGTCGGTCACTTCACCCGAGGCCGCTACCGCCTTGGACAGGGTCGGATTGACCGCACCGCCACCGCCTACCAAGACCAGAGCGGTAGTGGGCAACGGGTCGGCCACGTAGGCGACCAGGCGCTTGGCATCGGCGGCCGCCATCTGACCGGCCTCGCGGACCACGATCACCCGGCGAGCCACCAAGAAGGGCGGCGTCGTGCAGGCATCGATGATGGCACCCACGTCGAACTGGTCGGCGCCCGGTCCACCGAACTCCTCCACCATCATCGACGGGTCGCCGCCGGCCACCAGTCGCTCCACCAAGGCGTGGGCGGCTTGAGCCACCAGCGATGGGTCGGAGCCCTTGACCAGATACACGGGCCAAACGGCGGCAGCCACCGTGGCTGCGCTCACCTCCGGGCCCCGCTGATGGCGGCGATCACATCGCAGGCCTGGCGATGCGCCCCGACCTCGTGGACCCGCATCACCCGGCAACCCAGCACCGCACCCAGCGACGTCGCCGACATCGATGCCTCGCGGCGCTGGCCGATCTCCAGGTCGAGCACCACCCCCAGGAACGTCTTGTTGGATGCCGACAGCAGCAAGGGGTAGCCGAGGTTGGCCAGCTGGTCAGAGGCGCGCAACAAGGTCAGCGACTGGGCCGCCGTCTTACCCAAGTCGAGGCCGGCATCGATGATGATCTGGTCCGGGGTCAGCCCGGCGGCCAATGCCCGCTCCGCCCGCTCCAAGAGAAAGGAGCGCACGGTGTCGACCACATCGTCGTAGACCGGGTCGGGGTCGGGGATGCGGGGACCGAGCCGGATATGGGTCGCCACCACTGTGGCTCCGGCCTCGGCGGCAGCCGTCAAGTAGTCCGGGTCGGCGAACCCGCTGATGTCGTTGCCGACCACCGCACCAGCCCGGTAGGCCTCACGAGCCACTGATGCCCGCCACGTGTCGACCGACAGCGCGATATCGAACCGCTGAGACAGGGCCTCGATGGCCGGGATCACCCGGTCGAGCTCCTCGGCTTCGCCGACTTCGGGACCGGGGCCGGCCTTGACCCCGCCCACGTCCAGCAGATCAGCGCCCTGGTCGACCAAGAGGCCGGCCCGCCGCACCAGGTCGTCGAGGGCGAATGTCGCCCCTTTGTCGTAGAATGAGTCCGGGGTGCGGTTGAGGATGCCCATGACCAGAGCCCGGTGCTCGATGTCGAAGCTCCGGGGTCCGAGTCGCAGGGTGGTAGCACGCACACACCTGACGCTACCGGAGGGGCAAGACATCCGGCACAGGGCGGTCAGAACAGGGCGGTCAGAACACAGCGGTCAGAACTGGGCAGTCAGAACAGGCGCGAGGCCAGTGCCTTGCGCCACGCCAGCGTGCGCGGATCGCCGGGCTCCAACGTCTCCAGCAGGTCCAGGAACTCTTGGCGGGCATCGGGATCGGCCTTGACCCGATCCAACAGGGCATCGAGGAGCGCATCCATTTCGCCGATGGCCACGTCGTCGCGTTGCGCCAGTCTGGCCTCGGCGGCCAGCCGCCGGGTCTCGGGCGTCTCCGGAATTCGAGCCAGCAGTGCCGTGGCCTCGTCACTGTCGCCCCGGCCGATCAGCATCCCGGCCAGCGCCACAATGGCTCCCTCGTGGTCGTGTTGCAGGTCGAGGGCCCTCCGCAGCATCGCTTCGTCGCCGACGGCAGCCCCGTCGATGGCCAGCATGTCGGCCTCGGAGCGGGCCGGGGCCAGCCGGTCCACGAAGGCCTGGATTTCAGCTTCGGGCTTGGCCCCGATGAAGTGGTCGATCACGGCCCCGTCCTTGATGGCGAACACGGCGGGGATCGACTGGACCCGAAAGCTCGACGACACCGTCGGGTTCTCGTCCACGTTCACCTTGGCCAGTTCCACGGCACCGTCGGTGGCCGCCACGATCCGCTCGATCATGGGGCCGAGCGTCGTGCACGGTCCGCACCACGGCGCCCACAGGTCCACGACGACCGGAACCTCGGTCGATCGGCGGAGCACTACCTCTTCGAAGGTGTCATCAGTGGCATCGACCATGGCCTCGACGTTACCGGGGCTTGAGTGGGTCTGGCTCCGGCTGAGACGCAGCCACAGGCGGCACGAGTGGACCGAAACGAGGGGGCGGGTGACGCGGGTAGCGTTCTCCTCATGAGTGATGCCACCTCCGCTGACCAGACCGCCGATCAGTCCGCTGCCGCTGATGACGCCGTCGTGGAAGGCATCGACCGGGGACCGGTCACCAAGTGGATAGCAGCCAACGTGGCTGGCTCGTTGCCGCCCTACAACTTCGACCTGATCGCTGGTGGGCGATCCAACCTCACCTACCGGGTGACCGATGCCGCAGGGCAGGCCTATGCACTGCGCCGCCCACCGGTCAGCCACGTATTGGCCACCGCCCATGACATGACTCGTGAGCACACCGTCATCAGCGCCCTCCAGTTGACCGACGTTCCCGTTCCCCGCACCCTCGGCCTGTGCGCCGATCCTGCCGTGAACGGCGCCCCCTTCTACGTGATGTCCTTCGTCGAGGGGCACATCCTCCGCGACGAGGCGGCCTCGTCCGCCGTGTCCGAGTCTGTCCGGGCCCAGGCATCCGACTCACTGATCGACACCCTGGCCCGGCTCCATTCGGTCGATGTCGATGCCGTCGGCCTCGGTGAGTTCGCCCGCAAGGAGGGCTACATCGCCCGTCAACTCAAGCGGTGGCATGGCCAGTTCGAGAAGTCGTCCCTGGACGGCCAGCCCGGGCCCGCCGTGATCGACCGAGCCTGGGAGGTGCTGTCAGCCAAGATTCCGGAGCAGCAGGGTGCCACCATCGTGCACGGGGACTACCGGCTCGACAACACTGTGCTCGACGATGCCGGTAACGTCATCGCCATCCTCGACTGGGAGATCTGCACACTCGGTGACCCGCTGGCCGACCTCGGCCTGCTGCTCGTCTACTGGGCCGAGATGGACGACTCCAACAATGCCGTTCTGGGAGTTGCCCCCACGGCGCTGCCCGGCTTCGCCACCCGGGCGCAGCTGGTGGAGCGCTACGCCGCGGCCAGCGGACGCGATGTCTCCTCGATCCGGTACTACCAGGCCTTCGGGATCTGGAAGCTGGCCTGCATCCTCCAGGGCGTGTACGTCCGCTACGCCGGGGGCGCCGCCGCCGGCGACCGCAGCGGCGTGGACCAGTTTGCCGACGGGGTCCGTCATCTGGGCGAGCGGGCCCTGGCCGAAGTCGAGTCCCTGTGAGCAAAGTCGAGTCCGCATGAGTAGGTACCAACCGGCTGATCTGTACTCCTTCGACCCTGGATGGGGCGAGCCGGCGGGTATCCGTCTGGATCGGCCCGTCCTGGTCATCGCCCTCGACGGCTGGGTCGACGCCGGCATGGGCGCGTCTGCCGCCATCGCCCATCTCCTGACCGGGTCGCCCACCGCCGTGGTCGCCACCTTTGACACGGAGCCCCTGATCGACCAGCGGGCTCGTCGGCCCATCATCCGCCTGGTGGAAGGGGTCACTACCGAGATCACCTGGCCCACCATCCGCCTGCTGGCCAGCAAGGACCGGGTCGGTGCGGACATCCTCTACCTGACGGGACCGGAGCCCGATTTCGGCTGGGCGTCCTTCATGCAGGCCGTGGTCGAGCTCACCAACCAACTAGGCGTGCGCACCGTGGTCGGTCTCGGTGCCTTTCCGTCCCCGTCACCCCACACCCGTCCCGTCCGTCTGGCCTCCACCGTTCCGCCTCAGTCGGCAGAGCTCGCCGGGCGCATCGGCACCGTGCATGGGACCCTCGAGGTGCCCGCTGGAGTACAGGCCGCCCTCGAGGTTGCGCTCGGCTCTGCCGGGGTCCCGGTGATCGGACTATGGGCCCGAGTGCCGCACTACGTATCGGCCATGCCCTATCCCGAGGCCAGCGCCGCCCTCATCGAGGGCCTGTGCGCGGTGACCGGCACCGTCCTCGATACCGCAACACTGCGCACCGCCGGTGAAGCCTCTCGGATCCAGGTGGACGAGCTCATCGGTTCCAACTCCGACCATCTCGAAATGGTCCGCCGGCTCGAGGCCGTAGCCGACGCCGAGGAGGGCACCCCGCTCGGCTTCGCCTCGGACCTACCCAGCGGGGACGAGATCGCTGCCGAGCTCGAGCAGTTCCTCAGGGGCGAATCGGACTGACCGTCTGGGTCACCACTGCTGGCGGGCCGATGCCGCGGTTGTGGGAGACCCGAGAGACGACCAAGCCCAGCATGACCAGGGCCACGAGCAGGACGGCTACGACGACGGCCAGGATCGCCCATGGGTTGGCCCCCTTGCGCCGACCGGCCGTCGGGGTCTGAACGGCCCACAGATCGCCTTCGCCCAGGCGGGCGGGTACGGGCAGATCCGTCGTCATCCCCTGAGATGACGTCTGCTTCTTCGCACCCTTGCCTCGCTTGACCACCGTTGGGGCCTCAAACGCTGGTAGCTCGGTGACGATGCGCCGGAGCTCGTCCATCGAGGTCGCCTCAGCCAGTTCGCTCAGGCGGAACTCGTACTCGAGCGGGGTCAGTAGTCCTCGCTCGGACGCATGGTCCAAGAGAATGCCGAATCGGTTGCGGTCCTCATCGGTCACCGGCGGCTCGTCGCTGGGATCTGGCCCAGAAGCCAGGGCAGGGCCCGACCCAGAGGCCAGTCCGAGGTCTGGCCCAGTGGATTCTGGGTCGTCGTCATCGATGGGCACGACCCAATTGTGGTGACCCCGGGCATCCGAGTGCAACTACTGGGTCATTCGGCCGCTTCAAGTCATGGTTCCGAGTTGCTACCGTGACGCATGCGCGTTGACGGAACACTTGGATTCGACCCGTCCGAAGTGGTGGCCCAGGCCACTGCGGCCGAGGCATCGGGCTACGACGGGATCTGGTCGGCCGAGACCGGCCACGACCCGTTCCTGCCATTAGTACTGGCTGCCGAGCACACCGAACGGCTCCAGGTAGGTACCGGGATCGCCGTGGCCTTCGCCCGCAACCCGATGACGCTGGCCATGACGGCCAACGATCTCCAGACCATGGCCCGGGGTCGTTTTATGCTCGGGCTCGGGTCACAGATCAAGCCCCACATCGAAAAGCGATTCTCCATGCCGTGGTCGCACCCGGCACCTCGGATGCGCGAGCTCATCTTGGCCGTCCGGGCCATCTGGGCCAGTTGGGCCGACGGCAGCCGCCTGGCCTTCCGTGGCGAGTACTACCGCCACACCTTGATGACTCCGATGTTCGACCCAGGACCCAACCCGTTCGGCAATCCCCCCGTGTTCCTGGCCGCGGTGGGTCCGATGATGACTGAGGTGGCCGGTGAGGTGGCTAACGGACTGCTGGCCCATGCCTTCACCACCGAGCGCTACTTACGCGAGGTGACCCTGCCCGCGCTGGAGCGGGGCCTGGCCACCAGTGGCCGCACGCGCTCACTCGTCGAGGTGTCGTATCCGGGCATGGTGGTCACCGGGGTAGACGAGCGTGCCTTTGCGGCATCTAGGGCTGCCACCCGCAAGCAACTGGCCTTCTACGGCTCGACCCCGGCCTACCGACCGGTCCTCGACCTGCACGGCTGGGGCGACCTACAGACCGAACTCAACACCTTGTCGAAACGAGGGGCGTGGGACGACATGACCGCCCTCATCGACGACGAAATGCTGGAGACCTTTGCCGTGGTCGGCGAGATCGACACCATCGCCACCCAGATCCGTGCCCGCTTTGACGGTCTCATCGACCGGTTCAACATCTACGCCCCGTCGGGCATCAGCACCGAGCGATGGGCGGGCATCCTGGCGGATTTCCGGGACTGATCGGGCAACAAGGGCGGAGTTGCACAAGCGGCCAGCCGCTCAGACGACGACGTTGACCAGCTTTGGGGGCCGAGCGATGACTCGCTTGGGGGCCGCGCCCCCTAGTGCCTCGACGACTGCGTCCGATGCCAGGGCCATCCGCTCGGCATCGGCCTCGGATATGTCGATGGCTACCTCGATGCGGTCGCGGACCTTGCCGTTCACCTGGACGACCATGGTCACCGTGTCCTCCACCAGCAGGGCTGGATCGGCCACCGGCCAGGAACGCAGGTGGATGTGATCGCCGTGGCGCTGCTCCCACGCCTCGGCCGCCAAATGGGGCGCCATGGGGGCCAGCAGCAGTAGCAGGGTATCGACTGCTTCCTCCACTACCTCGCTTCGTCCGCCGTCACGCACATAGGGCAGGACCAGGTTGACGAACTCCATGCAGGCGGCCACGGCCGTGTTGTAGGACCACCGCTCGTAGTCGCTCGACACCCGGTCGATCAGCTTGTGGGTGGCCCGCCGGATCTCCAGGTCAGCATCGGTCAGTTCACCCGTGGCGCCATCAGTGGGTCGGGGCACCTCGGGCACGGCCAGGCGCCACACCCGGTCGAGGTAGCGAGCACAGCCCTCGATCACCGAGTCGGTCTGGGCCGACCAGTCCACGTCGTCGGCCGGCGGGCCCACGAAGAGGTGGAACAGGCGCAGGGCGTCGGCTCCCACTGTGGTCAGGTAGCTCGACGGGGCCACCAGGTTGCCCTTGGACTTGGACATCTTCTTGCCGTCCATCCGGATCATGCCCTGGGTGAACAGATTGGCGAACGGCTCACGCAGGCCCTCGGGGGCGATCCCGACGTCCACTAGCGCTTTGGTGAAGAAGCGGGCGTACAGCAGGTGGAGGATGGCGTGCTCGATGCCGCCGATGTACTGATCGACCGGCATCCAGTGCCGGGCGATCTCCTTGTCGAACGGGGCATCGGGCGTCCACGGGTCGGTGAACCGCAGGAAGTACCACGACGAGTCCACGAAGGTATCCATGGTGTCGGTCTCGCGGGTGGCCGGGCCACCGCACGTCGGACAGGTGGTGTGCAGGAACCCGGGATGAGTGGCCAGCGGGGACTCCCCCGTCGGCTGGAACTCGACGTCATCGGGGGCGAGCACGGGGAGCTGGTCGGCGGGTACGGGCACCATGCCATCGATGGCGCAGTAGACGATGGGGATCGGGCAGCCCCAGAATCGTTGACGGGACACCAACCAGTCACGGAGTCGATAGTTGACCTTGCCAACTCCGATGCCTTGGGTCTCGAGCCACTCGATGGAGCGGGCTTTGGCAGTGGCAATGTCGAGTCCATCCAGCCACTCGCTGTTGATCTTGGCACCGGTGCCCGTGTAGGCGCCGCCCGGGCCGCCGTCGGGTCCGCCCGTCTCGTCCCATCCCTCGGGGGGCTGGACGGTCCGGACGAACGGGAGCCCGTAAGCCTGAGCGAAGTCCCAGTCACGGGTGTCCTCGGCCGGCACAGCCATGATGGCGCCGGTGCCGTATCCCATGAGCACGTAGTCGGCCACGTAGACCGGGACCGGCGAGCCGGTAAAGGGGTTGATGACCGAGGATCCGGTGAACGCACCGCGCTTGGACAGGCTGGCCGAGCCGGACTCGGACATGCGCTCGATGTCGGTGCTGGCCGCGGCCCGCACCCGCAGTGCTTCGACCTCGGCCGCACATTCGGGCGTGGTGAGTTCGCCCACCATTGGGTGCTCGGGGGCGACCACCGCATAGGTCATCCCGAACGAGGTATCGGGGCGTGTGGTGAACACCCGCAGGACCAGCGGGTCACGGCCATCGGTGCCGTCACGACCGTCGACCACCAGGTCCATCTCGGCCCCTTCAGACCGCCCGATCCAGTTGCGCTGCATGATCTTGACCCGCTCGGGCCAGGCCAGGTCATCGAGGCCGGCAAGCAACTCATCGGCATACTCGGTGATGCGGAAGAACCACTGCTCCAGGTCGCGCTTGATGACCAGGTCGCCGGAGCGTTCACAGGTGCCATCTGCCAGGACCTGCTCGTTGGCCAGAACCGTGTGGCATCCCGGGCACCAGTTGACCGGAGCGTTGGCCCGATAGGCCAGGCCGGCCTCGAACAGCTTGGTGAAGATGACCTGGTTCCACTTCATGTACTCGGGGTCGTGGCTGCGGATCTCGCGACGCCAGTCGTAGACCGCACCCAGCGAGGTGATGGACTCCTTCAACTCTTCGATACGGGCATCAGTGAAGATCCGGGGATGGGTGCCGGTCTTGATGGCGGCGTTTTCGGCGGGCAGGCCGAACGAGTCGAACCCGAACGGCGACAGCACGGCGTGGCCGAGCATGGTGCGGTGGCGGACCAGCAGATCGCCGAAGGTGTAGTTGCGCACATGGCCCATGTGGGCCGCCCCCGAGGGGTAGGGGTACATGGTGAGCACGTACCAGGGCGGCCGAGGATCGTCGGCGTCTACCTCGTAGGTGCCTTCGTCGCGCCAGCGACGCTGCCACTTCTTTTCGATGTCGATGACGTCATAGGCGCGGGCCATGGGGGCTGATCGTACCGGGCGCAGCCGGGTCCCTCTTCGGGCCGACTATCCGGGCTTGGTCAGTCGACGATGGCAGCCGGTCCTACGGGACAGTCAGCCCCCGTGGAACGTCAGAACTTGGAGGCGAAGTCGGACATAGCGTGGCCGATGGCTGAGGCGGCGCTCTTGATCGACGAGGCGAGGGCGCCAGCGTCGGTCACCTCACTTGCTGGCGGAATGGTCACCTTTACCGGGTCCCCGTAGTGGGAGAAGGCCACGGTGACCGTGGTCGACGTCGTGGCCTGACCTGATGAGTCGCCGAGCGAGCCGGTGATCAGATCAGAGGCCAGGCTGCCCAAGGTGGCCTTGGAGAGGTCGAGGGAAGCAGTGAGCTGTCGGACATAGCCGTCGCCACCCACCCAAACCGTGATCGGCACCGACGTGTTTCCCAGTTGCTCCAGGACCTTGGAGATCCTGGCTCCTTGTGCGGATCCGGTGGGCAGTCCGGCCCGGGCTGCCAGCTCAGCGACAGTGACCGTCGTGGTGTACTCGGTGACTTGGGTGCCGCGGAGGTCGACGGTGCCTACGTTGGTGACCTGGCCGCCGAGCGAGGACAGCAGACCGAGCAGTTGCGACGGATTGGCCAGAACGCCGAGCGTCGACGACTCGGCACTGCCCGAGTCGGTGCCCTGGGGTAGATCGACCTTCAACCAGCGTTGACCTCCGGTCAGCTCCGACAGGGCTGGCGAGCCCAAGTAGACGGCCGACCCGTCAGAGATCACGTTGATGACATCGTTGCCGCTCCCCACCAGACCCGATAGGGCCGGGACGGTAGCGGACAGGTGCCCGACATCGGTCTTCAGGTCGACGGCGCCAGACCCGGTGACCAGGGTGGTGGCCGTCTTGGAGGTCGATCGGGTGGCCGACAGGTCGAAGGCGACCGAGGAGGCACCGGCCGAGGTTGCGGCTGCGGCCCCTAGCGCGCCTCGGGCTGACCAGGGTGCAGTGGAACCGGAGTTAAAGGCGCCTCCGAAGGCGGCGGCACCGAAGACGACAGCGGCGATCAAGGCGGCAGCGATGGTGGCCACGGCAATCCGTCGAGCGCCGCCAGCCGAACGGGCTGGCGGTGGTGTGGGGCCCACCGGACCTGCGGGTGGAAGCTCGGCGCTCACCAGTGGCCCGGGGCCGTCGACGGGGGCCAGGTAGTTGGATGGTCGGGCCATCAATGCAGTGCCGGTCGCGGTAGCCGCTCTGAGGTCGGGGCGATCAACTGCCTCGGTCTGTTCCGTGGCCACGAAGACCCCGTCCCGGTACTCCACCGATTCACTCATCTGTACCCCTTACGTCGTCCGTTTGAGCGGCCGAGGGAGCCGAGCGAGGTGGTTACCCCGGCAACGGACTCGACGACTTCCCCCCAATCGTAACGAGCGGAGGGGCAGAATTGTCGTCGGGGGCAACGTCGTCCGCTTGGGACTCGAAATCGGGTCCCGGGACTGGTTTCGGTGGCCCTGCCGCGTGCTGATAACCTGAGCCGACTTCGGGGGTATAGCTCAGTTGGTAGAGCGCTTGACTGGCAGTCAAGAGGTCAGGGGTTCGAATCCCCTTACCTCCACTCGAAGTGTGCAGGTCACGGCCGGTTCCTGGTTTCAGGGGCCGGCCTTCTTGCTGTCCGCGGGCACGGTTTGGTCACATCGCGTCAGAGGCAAGCGTGAAAGTCCGGTACATGCGTTCCACTGTGACTCTGACACCTGGTTGACACTGCCCGGACCCGGCTCCGGTACCTGGGCGACAGTGACTCCGGTACCCGCTTGACACTTCACACCTGAACGAGGTTCCTCCGATGCTTCCCTCCACCTTCTTTGCTGTGGAGAGTCATGTCCACGTGTGCCAGCGGGCTCGAGGTCCACTCCAATGCCCCAGGACGCGACAGACCCCCCACCGAAGCAGGGGGCCGCCGTCAGGGTGAAGGTGGAGCGATCAGGCGACAGCTGATTCCGCTTCGATGGATCGCTTGCGGAGAATGACCAGGCCGACCGCGATTGCTCCGCAGATAGGTCCCGAGCCCCATACATCCCAGAAGCTCTGGGCCCATGTCGTCGATGTCCAGTTGCCGGGATCGACGGCGTAGGGAAGTGTGCTTACTGCAATCAGGGCTGCACCGAAGACCCCAACGGCAACAGCTGCTCGGCCGATGTGGCGACTGAGGTGGTCGATGTGGCTGATGATTCCCACGGCCACGAAGGTCCAGCCGAGTGAGATGAGCGTCCAGGTCGCTCGGTTTCCCGTCGGATGGCCATTGAGGAACAGGTAGCCGATTGCCACCATGAACAAGCCTGTGGAGGCGGCAATCAACGAAAAGAATGATGCGTGAACAGTGACGTCCGTTGGATCAGTGTCGCCGACGTCGGCCACCGGCTTGAGGCCGCTTTCGATCTGCTTCTCCTTGTGGATGGCGACCGCCGCCAGGCCCAGTCCAAGCGTGACGAATCCCACGGCATACAGCGAGTAGGCGGCGTTCGACCACGCCACCTCAGTGTAGAGCTGGGGCTTGAACACGAACGCTGCGGTGGGCAGTCCGTTCAAGAAGGCTCCGGCGATGATCAAGATCACAGCAGGCCTCCCGATCCGGTAAGCCAAGTGTTCGACATGAAGCATCACCGCTATCGCGATCAAGATGGGTCCCACGCATTGGAGAACCCACGAGAGTCGGTCGGGATAGGTGCTGACGTTGGGCGCCGCCAGGATGGTCCCCAGGCCGCAGAACAAGAACCCTGCGAACGCAAACCCCAGTGACGCATACGAGGCCCGGATCGCCATGCGACCCGACGGTGCCGCAGGGACAGTGGGTGCAGCCACAGCTGTTGTCATCAGTCATCCCCCAGGATTCGACCCGGACCACGATGACCCGGCGCCAATCTCCTGTCGAGCGGAACCGGTGATTCCCTGCTGAGCGAGACGAGATGACATTAGCATCATGCATTCGGTGGCGGTGGGGATGCACCTCACAGATCGCTGCCGGACTCACCCCCTCAAGGCCGAGGTAACGACATGGCGAAAACGGTTTCGCCCAACCGATCGACCCGTAGTCAACCCGGAGTCCGTAGTGCGGCGACGAGCCAGCGACTTCGTGTGATTTGAGCTCCCGAGCACTGACGGCCTGTTGTGCGCCTACAGGATGTGGAAGGCGATGCCATCTGCCGTGGCCGAGTCACGGAGGTTGGGCCCGACGTCATGTGTCGATACGGCAATGCCAGCGCCGAGCTGGTGTGCCGCGGCAAGGGCTTCGACCATGAGGGCAGACATGCCGCGCCCTTTACTCCGGTGACGATGCTGCAGCTGCGCCATCGACCACGAAAGATCTCGCATCGGCACCACCTCGATCTCGTCGGGCAGTGCGGTGATCTGCGCCAGGAATCGGTCCTGAATGTCGAGGGGTAGTCCGGCGACCGGTGCCGCGAGTTTGCCGGCCACTTCGGGATCGGCCAGGGACGAGCAGAGTCGAAAGAGCCATAGCCCGGTGGTGGCTACGCCGTCGGGCGCAAGACCACCCAGATCCGACGTCCTCTCGCCCGCCAAGATGTCACGTAGGAGGTGATCGTCGACGACGACGGATGCCACCTACGTGGTGGCCAGATCGGGATCGTCGAGGTCGCTGACGAACTGACGATGCTGGTCCGCTGTCAGCGCCTTGGCCAGGATCTCCTGGCGCCCGCCTGGCGGCAGGAGGATCACGGCATCGCCTAGGTCGACCACAGTGACCCGTCCACCGTTGTCCAACCCCCATCGATGCCGGACGGCCGCGGGCACCGACATCTGGCCACTGGTCGAGACGAGAAACTCGGCTGACGTCGCCATGTGCGACCCCCGTTCACTTGGTAGATCACCATCCTACCAAGTATCCCCGTACCGGAGTTAGTACGGGTGATCGCCGCCAGCCCGAATTGGCGCTCGGTCAGTCGTCCCATCCCCGCGCTATCCCCGCGCTATCCCCGCGCTATCCCCGCGCCATCCCCGCGCCATCCCCGCGCAAGGATGGAGAAAGGCGGTCACTAGCGGTCACCGGCGGACAGTGATGGGGAAACAATTTCGTTGTTGACCAGGACTTTTGACCAAATTGGCTGGTCAGGGCCGCTAAGACAAAATTGCCCAGATCCGCCTGGCAGTCAAGAGGTCAGGGGTTCGAGTCCCATCGCCTCCACTGACGTTGTCGTTTCGACAACATTCGCCCAGGTCACCGCGTGGGTTCTAGTAGCGACCTCTCAGGTGTCGCGCTCAGCGGCCCCGCACGAGCACCAAGAGTGGAACGGGCATAGTGCATGCGTGCGGGCGGGCTCGTGACCGGGTATCTAAAGGTCGTCGGTGTTTGCGCAGGCAAACCACTGTCGGCGCCGAAGGTGGCCTTCCCCCATGTCGGTAGTGGATCAGTTTCAAACTTGCCCACTACCCGTAGATGCTTCAAACTGATCGTCCACCGATGCTTCGCGGGGCTCCGATGCCATGTCAGCGCCGCCGAGTCCGTCGCAAAATAGGTGACCCGGGACGATGCGAACGGCACGGCACTCGTTGGTTCGTCGTCACTGTTCACGACTCTCCAATATGCCAATGCGACGACGCAGTCGATGTCAGGGTGTGCTTCTTGTGGCGTTGGAGCCATGGTCCATCAGTTGAGCATTGAACCAACTGTGCAATGCGTTGACGAGGTTCGCGTCGCTTGCCGCATACGTCAAACGCGCGCCATCGCGAATGCCCTCATATGTGATGGTGATCCGGCCAGTGGCAGCGCCACGCTGAAGATCTTGGACGCCGGGCATCTTCATGCCGTGAATCGCCATCGGGTCCGAGAAATCACCGACAGCGAAGAGCGCACGCTCGCGGGCGAGGTGCTGTTGGACAAGGTCGATCTGTTTCGTGTCGTTCGCGTTGTTCACCGTGACCGTCTCGACGCCTCCCGAACTGTTCTGAGTGAATCGGTGCATTGTCGCGTTTTGGTCGAAGGGCATTACGTGCGCACCGCGTCGCTCGACCGCCGCGCGCCGAGCGGCTAGCGCCGCGCGGTCGTCATCGCTGTTGCGGTTGTGGACCACAACTGCTGCAATCGCGGCGACTGCTGCGATCGCCACTCCTACGACGAAGACGACCAGAAACCTGCGGTGCCGCTGCCGGGAGCCGTCCTTGTCGATTGGATCGGCATCATCAATCTGCGTCACGGAACGCCTCCACGAGTGTCAGGATCGAGCGGAACACCCGGTCGCGTTCGACGGCTGGGATGTTGTCGAAGACCGCCGCGAATCGCGCAGCGCGGGCCTGAGCCAGATCGCGTTCGGCGCGCAGCCCCGCGTCCGTCAGCGTGAGTTGCGCGACGCGTCCGTCATGCGCGGCTCGATCGCGGTTGATCCACCCACGAACGTCAAGCAAGCCGACAAGTCGACTCACTGTGCTCTTATCGAGTTTCAGCTTTCGTGCGAGTTCACCTTGCGTGAGTGGCTGTTCCCGGGCGATCTCCATCAACGCGTGGGCCTCGGAGATCGACATGGGTCGGCCGCATGGTGTCGAGTCGGGCTGATGCAAACCGCAAGCACGTACCAGCGCCACCATTTGTTCCTGAAACAACGCAACGGAAGGCGACGTTGTCCTCATTAGTTGCATCATACAACTAATTGCGTAAGGGTCAAGTTGACGCGCGCGATGTCACGTTGGCTTGCTGGCGAGGAATACGTGGGCATATACGTCGAAAGCTCGTGCGTTCTTCTCGCCGCCGGATCCGCCGAACGCGTCGACAGCGGGACCGACCGAGATGTCGACGAAACCCGCGGCTTCGAGGAGCGCGCACCAGTCATCGACGGGCTTCCCGCCAGCGATGCACCCGGTCCACAGGTCGATCGAGCAGACCGCCTGTTCCGGAAGGGGCACGCCGTTGGCGATGTCTGCGAATTGGATCATGCCTCCGGGCTTGAGCGCGCGGTACGCGTGTGCGAACACCGCGGTCTTGTCGGCGCACAAGTTGATGACGCCGTTGGAGATCACGATGTCGGCCCAACCATCATCAATCGGGAGTTCTTCCAGGATCGACGCGCGGAACTCGACGTTGTCGAGTCCGAGTTCGGCCGCGGTTTCGCGCGACTTGACGAGCATTTCGGGGGTCATGTCGACACCTATGACCGCGCCCGACGGGCCGATAGCCCGTGCGGCAACAAAGTAGTCGAACCCGCCGCCCGAGCCGAGGTCAACGACACGCTCGCCAACACAGGGCGGACGTAACGAGTGCGGGTTGCCGACGCCAGCGAACGACTCGACCGCGCGATCGGGAAGCGCGTCGACCACCGCTGGGTCGTATCCGAGAAGTGCGGCGAGCGGGCGGCCAGTGTGGAAGTGAAAGGTGCCATGCGGGTTCGTTGCGACGTCCTTGTATTTGTCGCGCACGTCGGCTCGCAATGCCTCTGGATCGACGCTGATGTTCTGGGTCATTGATTGCCTCCAATGTTGGTGTCCGGCATGGTGCCTATACGGCGCTTCGCCGCGGCTTCGAGCGCGGCCAGTGAATTGGTGAGTTCGGTGCGAGCGAGTTGTCGAGATCGGATCCGGATGAGCAGCACGCGTCGCCAGAAGGTGCGCGGATGTAATTCGCACGCAACGGTGACGAGAGCTCCATCGGCGTGGTCCGTGACGATCCATGTCCACAGTGCGTATGACGGGTTGCCATCGTCGGTGGCAGATCGGTACGCGAAAACTCGACCGATCGAGTCAAGCCCTTCGACGACGGAGCGGCTATGCCAGGTCTGACCGAGCGCGTGCATTTCGACGACCCATTGCGCACCGACGTTGAGGTGATCGGGCTGCTCGACGACAGCGCTGATTTCCGCGTTCCATTCCGGGAGACGCGCGATGTCGGTCACCGTCCTGAACACGTCGTCCGCCGACGCGTCGATGACCGAAGATGCAGAGAAACGAGCACTCATTATTTTGTCCGTTCCGGTTCAGTAGCTGAACGTGGTCGCGCCGTCGCCGATCCACGCCCACAGCGGCACCGTGCCCTGGAGTTCGGCGCCAGCGATGAGGTTCGCACCGTCGAGTTGCTTCGCGTTGAAGCAGACCGGGCAAACGAAGTACTGGCCACCCGCGGCTTCGTAGCGCTTCACCAAGTCGCCGAGTGGCGGACATCCATCGCACGCGACACCGACGGCAGTCCCGTCGAGCGCGAGTCGGACAGCTTCTTTGGTAAGGAACATGAGCGTCGCACGCCCAGACTCGGCTGCACCCACGGCAACGAGATACGCGACGGTGACCTTTTCTGGATCTTCGAGTCCAGTGGTCAGGGAGATGACTGCCTTGTTCGCCATGGTTGATCCTTTCGAACACAGGCCCGGAATGGACCTTCGAAAATCAACGTACGGATTCTGGCAGTGAGTGTCGTCCGGTATTCGCCCTACAAATCGAGTGATGCAAACGAGTCGAGCAGGCCGTTCTGCATCGCGAACAAGGTCGCGCCCGATCGCGTCGAGGCACCGATCTTGCTGTAGATGCGTTCGATGTGCGTCCCCGCCGTTTTGGCTGTGATCCCGAGAGTCTGGGCCACTTGCTTGTTCGACGCGCCGCGCGCGATCAGCGTCAGTACCTCGATCTCTCTCGGCGTGAGTCCTCCTGGGCCCGCGGCGCGTTTTGGTCGGTGCTGGCCCGCGGCGCTGAGCACTGCGTCGACCGCGTCAGCGGCGAGGCGACCGGAGCGGACCTCAGCGCGGAGTTCGCTGGCCGCCTCTTTTGGGGTTCGCGCGGCGCGGTACGCGCGCGGTTCGGTCATCGCTTGATACGCGCATGCTGCCGCGAGGATCCGTCCGGTATTTGGAATCGCCGAACCGGACAGGCCGCGGTGATACCCGGAACCGTCAAGACGTTCACTCACGAGCGATGCGACCGCGCCGATCCGCGCCAAGGCCGGTGGACGGGCCAACGTCCGCTCGGTGTAATACGCATGCATTCGCATCCGCTCGGACTCGACCGAAGTGAGCGGACCGGGTTTCTCCAAGATCGTGGCCGGGATTCCATGCAAGCCGATGTCATGCACCAACGCGGCACGTCGAAGCGTCACGACATCACCATCGGGAAGGCCACACAGTTCTCCAGCGCGGGTAGCCAACTCCGCGACCGCACGCGAATGGCCGGTACGTGCACGTGATCGCAGATCAGTGAAATCAGCGATCGCTTCCAACGCCACATCAAGCTGCGATTCGGTGAGTCGGTGCTGCAGACGCGGATCACCCGCGATCACTGCGGCCCAGTCGGTCGTTTCGTTCAACCCTTCGAACACGTCGCCAGCAACGGCGCAGAAACCATCCACGATCGCTGGGTCGAAATGAGTTCCACGCCGCGAACGAGCCATTTCAATCGCAGCGTCGATCCCGCCGCGCCGATGCGCGACCTCGGCGCAGTCCGCTAAATGAAAGAGCCTGACCGATCGTGCTACTTGGTCGCCGCCAATACCGTCGGGTACGCCACTACCGTCCCATCGCGTGAAGAACTGCCGCAACGGGCCGCAGACCTCGTCACCGAGCCCGAGACGTTCCGCCATCAGCGACGTGGTCAGACAGTGCGCCATGAGCCCTCGCTCAATGACTTTGCCGCCAGTTTTGGCGAGCGCGCCAGCGAGTCGGAGGCGGTGTAGCGGCGGGCTTCCTTCACCGAGATGGCCGAGCGCGAACCTCACCTTCGGCAATCCGGCGAAGTCGATGTCGTAGCTGTCGCGCCGGAACGCGATGTCGTCGCCGAACCACGCTGCTACTTCGGGAGTGTCGGCAACACAACCCACCCATGCCAGCATCGACACGTAGTACAGCGACGCCGCAGTGTCGTCCTCGATCCCGATGTGTTCGCCGAGACGCGTTGCGATCGCCCACGATCGCAACACATGCTCCATCGGTTGACCGAGACCCAGGTCGGTCGCGAGCGAGAACGCTGCGACCACCTCGGGGAGGCGCAAACCCGAATCTCGATCGCCTGGCGACGCGCTCACACCCGAGCCGTTCGCGTGCGGAGTTCGGGGTGGGTCTCGTACATTCGCATCGCGACAACTATGCCCGATGCTGCGGTGAGGACGGCGACGGCCCAAATCGCCGCTTTGATGGAGATCAGGTCGGCGAGGATCCCGGCGAGGAGTGCGCCGATCGCGAAACCCATGTCGCGCCACAGTCGGTAGACGCCGATTGCGCGCGCTCGCCATTGTGGGTGCGCAACGTCACCGATCGCGGCAAGGAGCGTTGGGTAGACCATCGCGGTGCCCGCACCGAGAACCGCAGCGGCGATCGCCCACGTCGCGAAGCCGGTCGTCATCGCGATTGCGGCGATTGCGGCGCCTTGGGTAAACATCCCCACGGTGATGAGTTGTTTTCTGCCGATCCGATCGGAGAGTTTGCCGGTGTAGAGCTGCCCGAGACCCCAGATCGCGGGGTAGATCGCGGCGAGTATCCCGATCCGTGCGATCGAAAGGCCGGCATGAGCGAAGTAGATCGGTAAGAGTCCCCACGCGAGTCCGTCGTTGAGATTGTTGACAAGTCCTGCTTGGGAACACGACGACAGTGCTTTCTCGCCAAATGAGGTGAGTACGAATATCTCGCGAGTCGACAGCGCGTGGTGCAGGCCATCGGCGGTGTCGATATGGCGCGCGGCTTCGTGTTGCGCGTGGCCACGGGTTTCGCGGACCAACAACGCAGATAGACCGAGGCCGAGTGCTGCGAACGCGATACCGAGGAAGAACGGTTGCGGTCGTAGACCCGCATGTTGCGCGATGTAACCGGTGGCGAGCGCGGTCAGCGCGACCGCTCCATATCCTGCAGCCTCGTTGAGACCCATCGCGAAACCACGACGTTCCGGACCCACAAGGTCAATCTTCATGATTACCGTCGTCGACCATGTCAGGCCTTGGTTCATGCCGAGGAGCACGTTGGCGAAGATGATCCATCCCCACGATGGTGCCCACATCAACAGGACCGGAACCGGTATGCCAATGACCCAGCCCGCGACGAGAACAGGCTTGCGTCCGTATCGGTCCGAGAGCGTGCCAGCAAAGAAATTCGTTGCTGCTTTCACCGCGCCGAACGCGACGATGAACGTGAGCGTCGCGCTGAATGCCGCGAGGTGAAATTCGCGTTCGGCGAGGAGCGGAATGAGGTTCCCCAGAAATAGTGGACACGGTTTATGCAGCGGTGGTGACTTCGTCCAACGTTAGTTCGTGTGCGATGGGACTGACCATGCCGATCGTCG
>Ga0194051_1000282_pt1 | contig 29975 bp, 29 predicted proteins | sample SepL2320m_MetaG_FD_161275 | JGI IMG/M metagenome (GOLD analysis project Ga0194051, IMG submission 161275) | Anoxic zone freshwater microbial communities from boreal shield lake in IISD Experimental Lakes Area, Ontario, Canada - Sep2016-L239-20m | ecosystem: Environmental > Aquatic > Freshwater >... | reverse complement strand
GCACCTTATCCCCATGTGCCGCTGGTGCGACAGACACGGGGGTCCAAGTGCTTGATCTTCAATGACGTTGGAAAGGAATGGTGCCCCGAGACGGAATCGAACCGCCGACCCCATCATTACGAATGACGTGCTCTACCAGCTGAGCTATCGGGGCACGGCGGCGGGTTTAAGGGAAAGCCGGCGGCGGCGCAAGACGGCGTTTCGGGCCCAATCCGGGCGCCCTTCGGCCGCGGCCGAAGCACGTATGGCGTCGGCAGGCTATAGAAGCCCGCCATGACGACCGTCCTCGCTCTCCTTCCCCTCCTGCTCGTGCTCGGCCTGCTGGCTTCGGGCCGCGCCAGCGCCCTCGTCGCGGGCCTCGCGGGCCTGGCCGCGACGCTCGCCGCCTCGGCCGTCATCGTTACCCAGCAGCAGGGCGGGGCGGCGCTGGCCGGGCTCTTCCTGCGCGAGACCTCGGCCGGGCTTTGGCTCTCCTGGCACGTCATCGCCATCATCGCCGCCGGCATGTTCTTCTACCGCTGCCAGCAGGCACGCGGCGCGGCGGCCAACGGCGCCACGCTCGAGGCCAACCCGCGGCGGCTGTGGGCGGTCTGCTTCCTGCTGGCGCCCTTCGCCGAATCGGTGACGGGTTTTGGCGTCGGCTACATCATCGCGCTCGCCGCGTTACGCCGGCTGGGCCTGGGCGGCATGTCGGCGCTGCTGCTCGGCCTCTACAGCCAGTCGCTGGTGCCGTGGGGCGCGCTCGCCACCGGCACGACGGTGGGTGCCACGCTGGCGGGCCTCACGCCCAACGAACTCGGCCTGTCGTCGGCCCTGCTGCAGATCCCGATCCATGCGATGTACCTCGGCCTCTACTGGCGCTTTGCGCGCGAGGCGGGTTTCGCCACGACGGCGGCGCAGAAGCTCGACGATGCGCTGTGGACGGTACTGCTCCTGGGCCTCGTCTGGCTCGCCAATCGCTATACCGATGTCGAGATCGCGGGTGCCGCGCCCACAGCATTCCTGCTGGCCGTCCGCTTCTGGCGCGACGAACGGCCCGACGTGGCGCGGCTCAAGTCGGCGCTGCATGCCAACGCGCCCTATGTGGCGCTCACCCTCGCTCTCTGCGCCACGCGGCTGGTGCCGCCGCTGCGCGATTTCCTGAAGCCGCTGTGGTCGATGCGGCCGTTCGAGAACCAGCCGGCCTTTGCGCCACTTTACGCGCCGGGTTTCTGGCTGGTGTCGATCGGCGTGATCGTCGTGTGGCTGGCCCGCGCGCCGCTCGGCCGTGTCCTGGCCGAGACCGGCAAGGGCGCCTGGCGGTCCTGCGCCGTCACGCTCCTGTTCGTCGTGATGGCCGAATTCTATGTGGGCTCTGGCATGGCCCAGACGATCGCGGAAGCCTTGCGCGCCGTGGCGGGCCGGGATGCCGCCGCCAGCGTGCCGCTGTTCGCCGCGGTCGGCGGCTTCCTGACGGGCGGCGGGTCGGCGGCCAACGCCATGCTGATGCCGATGGTGACGGCGCTGGCCCGCGCCATCGCCGTCGATCCGGCCTGGATCGCGGCCATCCAGAACAGCGTCTGCACCAACCTCACCATGCTGTCGCCGATCCGCGTCTCGATGGGGGCGGCGATCCTGGCGCTCTCGACCTCCGACGCGGTGCTCTACCGGCGTGCCTGGCCCCTCGCCCTGCCGCCGCTGCTGACCGGAATCGCTGCCGTTCTGGTGCTGCTGGCATCGTCCTGATTTGGCCTTATGATCCCGCCCGCAACACAGGATTTGTGGGAGAGAACGATGGCGAAGGTGGCATTTCTGGGTCTGGGCGTGATGGGCTTTCCGATGGCGGGGCATCTGGCCGCCAAGGGCCACGACGTGACCGTCTATAACCGTACCTTCGCCAAGGCCGAGGCGTGGACCCAGAAGCACAAGGGCAAGGCCGCCAAGACACCCAAGGAGGCGGCGACCGGCCAGGAGATCGTGTTCTGCTGCGTCGGTGACGACAACCACCTGCGACAGGTCGTGCTCGGCGAAGACGGCGCCTTCGCCGGCATGGGCAAGGGTTCGATCTTCTACGACAACACCACCGCCTCGGCCGATATCGCACGCGAGTTCCACGGGCTCGCCAAGAAGATGGGCTTCGACTTCATCGACGCGCCGGTCTCCGGTGGTCAGGCCGGCGCCGAGAACGGCCAGCTCACCGTGATGTGCGGCGGCGAGCAGGCGCCGTTCGACAAGGCCAACCCGGTTGCCATGTCCTACGCCAAGGCGATCACCCTGATCGGCCCGCCAGGCTCGGGCCAGATCACCAAGATGATGAACCAGATGTGCATCGCGGGCCTCGTCCAGACCCTGTCCGAGGCGCTCAACCTCGGCCAGCGCGCCGGTCTCGACATGGACAAGGTGATGGCCGCCATCTCCAAGGGCGCGGCGCAAAGCTGGCAGATGGACAATCGCTGGCAGAACATGGTCAACGGCAAGTTCGACTACGGCTTCGCCGTCGACTGGATGCGCAAGGACCTCGGCATCGCCATGGCCGAGGGCAAGCGCTGGAAGGCGCAGATGCCGGTGGTGGCGCTGGTCGACCAGTTCTATCAGCGCGTTCAGGAGCGCGGCGGCGGCCGCTGGGACACGTCTAGCCTGATCCAGCCGCTGCAGAAGCCGTAACCCATGAGCGGCTACACGCTCTGGGGACGTCCCGGCTGGGGCTCGGCGATCGTCGAGGCCCAGCTCGACTGGTACAGGCTGCCCTTCACCTTCGAACCGGTCGAGGACCTGTTCAAGACCCCGGGCGCCAAGGCCAAGCTCGAGAAGGTTAATCCGCTCGCCCAGGTGCCGACGCTCGTGCTGCCCGATGGCAGCATCATGAGCGAGAGTGCGGCGATCACGCTGTTGCTGGCCGACATCACCGGCAAGGACTCGCTCGTCCCGGCAGCCGGAGCGCCGGAGCGGGCGAAGTTCCTGCGCTGGCTGATCTATATCGTCGCCAACATCTACCCGACCTTCACCTATGCCGACGATCCGGCGCGCTTCGTGTCGGTCAATGCCGCACGCGATCCTTTTCGCGCCGCGACCGACGCCTATGCACAACGGTTGTGGCACCAGGTGGAGAGCGAGACCGGCAGCCCGTGGTTCCTGGGCGAGCGCTTCTCCGCCCTCGACATCTACATCAACGTCATGACCCGCTGGCGACCCAAGCGCGGCTGGTTCGAGGGCGAGACGCCGAAGCTGTTCGCCATTGCGCGCAAGGCCGATGCGCTGCCGGAGCTGAAGGAAGTATGGAAGAGGAACTATCCATGAAACGCCGCAGCTTCGTTGCGCTTGCTGCCACTTCCGCCTTCGCCGGGTCGGCCCGCGCCCAGGGTGCCTATCCCGACAAGCCGATCTCCATGGTCGTGCCGGCGCCACCGGGCGGCGGCACCGACCTGGTGGCGCGTCTCTATTCCGACCTGCTGGGCCAGGAACTCGGCCAGCAGGTGCTGGTCGACAACAAGGGCGGCGGCAACGGCAATGTCGGCACCGCCTTCGTCGCCCGCGCCAAGCCCGACGGCTACACGCTCCTGATGCAGTACTCGGCCTACCATTCAGCCAACCCGGCGCTGATCAAGGAGCTGAACTGGAAGCCCGACGATTTCGTCGGCGTCGCCATGGGCGCGGTGGCGCCGCACGTCATCGTCATCGCCAAGAAGGTGCCGGCGGAGGACCTCAAGAGCTTCATCGCCTATGCCCAGGCCAACAAGGGCAAGCTGAACTACGCCTCGGTGGGCGCCGGCTCGGTGCCGCATCTCGGTGGTGTGCTCCTGAACAAGGCGGCGGGCATCGACCTCACGCACATCCCCTACAAGGGCGCGGGCCCCGCGACGCAGGATCTCGTGGCGGGCCAGGTCGAGTTGATGGTGGTGACGCCGCCGTCGGTGTCGGGCCACATCCGCAACGGCAACGTGAAGGCCCTGGCGCTCGCCAGCGACCAACGCCATCCGGCGTTTCCCGATATCCCGACCACGGCCGAGGCCGGCCTGGCCGGCTTCACGCTCGACGGCTGGTTCGCGCTGTTTGCGCCGGCCGGCACGCCGCAGCCCATCGTCGACAGGCTGAACGCCGCGATGCGCAAGATCGGCAAGATGGAAGCCGTCGTCGCCCGCGCCAACCAGCTCGGCACCGTCCTGAAGGATTGGACGCCGGGCCAGATGGACAGCTTCGCCAAGGGCGAGGTCGAGACCTGGGGCAAGGTCATCCGCGACAACAACATCACCTTCACCGAATAGGCGCGGCCGGTGGCTTGCGTCGGCATCGTCGGCGGACTGGGTGTTGGCGCCACGGTTCACTACTACGAGAAGATCACCGCGGCCTGCAAAGCCCGCGGGGTCGTGTCCGACCTAGTGATCATCCATGCCGATGTCGACCACGGCCAAGGCCTCGTGCGTGCGGGCAAGCTCGACGAGCTCGCCGACTACCTTGCGGGCTTCATAGAACGAATGGGCCGTGCCGGCGCCGAGGTGGCGGTGATGCCTGCCGTCACACCGCATATCTGCATTGCCCAGCTGCTGAAGCGCACGCGCGTGCCCTTCATCAACATCGTCGATCCGATCGGCGCCGAGCTGCGCGCCCGTAAGCTCCGGCGCGTGGCGCTGTTCGGCACCGTCTTCACCGTCGAGGGCGGCCTGTGGGGCCAGCTCTCAGGCGTCGAGATCGTAAAACCGCAGCCCGACGAGATCGCCTTCATCGGCCAGGCCTATCAGCGCATCCTCGACACGCAGCGCGGCAACGATGCCGACACCGTGGGGCTCCGCCGCATCGCCGCCGACCTTCAGCGGCGCGACGGCGTCGAGGCGATCCTGCTCGCCGGCACCGATCTCGCCGTGATCTTCGACGAGGCGAATGCCGGCTTCCCTGCCGTCGACGTCGCGCGCCTGCACATCGACGCCATCGTCGAGCGACTGGCCGGCTAGAACGTCAGTCGCACGCCCACGATCTGGCTGAGACAGAGGCCGATATGCTCGGCGGTCTCGGGCGCCAGACCCTCGACCTCGATCTCGACCGAGAGCTGGTCGTCGGCGGCCTGGGCGAAGACGCGTGCCGGCACCAGGCCGCGCTTGGCCAGGAGATCGAGCGCGCGCGGCAGCACGCCCGGCTCGACGTCGGCCTCGAAACAGTATCGGACGGTGGAATTACTACGCTTGAGAGCGAGGACGGCGGACATAGGACGATTCCCTGGATGAGATGAAGGCGAACGCGGCAACGCGGCGGTTTGCAGCGCAAACCGTGGTGCTAATTCGCCGTCCAAGGAGGTCCATGCGGGCCATCTCGCCACTATAGCGCCAGAGCCGGGCGGCGCGCTAGGTTCACGGCAACCACCCATCGGGAAGGAAACAAAAATGCGCTCGACGCCTATCTACGAGGTCCATGCTGTCAAATATGCCCACCTGCCGCGCAAGGCGTGGGAAGTGCAGATCTCCCCCGACCCGCACGACGCCGACTTCCCGATGGACTATTTCGTCTGGGTGGCGATCCCGCTCGACGAGGAAGGCCACCGCGCGATCGGCGGCAAGCCGATCGTGATCGACACCGGCTTCAACGCCGAGGTCGGCAAGGGCCGCGGCCGCGAGGTGAAGAAGAATCCCGCCGACCTGCTGGCCCATCTCGATGTCGACGCCAGGACGGTCGAGGATGTCATCGTCACCCACCTGCACTACGACCACATCGGCAACTGGGACCGCTTCCCCAAGGCGCGATTCCATCTCCAGGACAAGGAGATGAACTTCGCCACCGGCCGGCACATGTGCAAGGACCCGTTCCGCCACGCCTACGAGGTCGAGGACATCGTCGGCATGATCCGCGCGGTCTACGGCAAGCGCGTCGTCTTCCACGACGGCGACGAGGAGATCCAGCCCGGCATCTCGGTGCACCTGATCGGCGGCCACACCGCCGGCATCCAGTCGGTGCGCATCATGACCCGGAACGGCTGGCTCGTGCTGGCCTCCGACGCCAGCCACTATTTCTGGGGCGTCAACAACGACAAGCTGTTCGCCATCGTCTACTCGGTGGCCGACATGCTGGCGGGCTACGACAGATTGAAGAAGCTGGCCGACGGCCGCGTCGAGATGGTGATCCCCGGCCACGATGCCGAGGTCATGACGCGCTACCCGGCGTCGAAGAAGGGCCTCGAAGGCATCAGTGTACGGCTGGATTGAGAGAGAATCGCCGCAACGAAAACGGTGTCATCCCGAGCGCCCGCGAGGGACCTTTGCAAGCGCCGCGAAAGGTCCCTCACTTTGTTCGGGGTGACACGGTTTCCTTAGCGTCCGCGTCGCGTCCCTTCTTCCCGACGCTCCACGGCGTCTTGCAAGGACCTATGCCGCCATCGCCGCGCGGGCTTTCCCGATCATAAGGGCCGCATTTGCGGCTTCACGGCCTTTCTCGACGAAGTGCGCGCGATAGATCTGCTTGTGGTGCTCGGTCTCCTGATACTGATGCGGCGTCAGCGAAACCGACAGGATGGGCACGCCCGTCTCCATGCCGGCGCGCATCAGCCCGTCGACGACGGCCTGGGCGACGAACTCGTGACGATAAATTCCGCCATCGACGACTAAGGCGGCGGCGGCGACCGCGGCATACCGGCCTGTCGCCGCGAGGGTGCGCGAGAACAACGGCATCTCGAAAGCCCCCGGAACGTCGAAGACATCGACCTGCTCGGCCGGGATCAGTTCGAGGAACCCATCCAACGCACGGTCGACGATGTCGGCGTGCCACCTGGCTTTGACGAAGGCGTAGCGGGTGTGTGTCATGGCAATCTCCTTTGGCGAACAGACACGTCACCCAAGGCGATCACGCGCGAGCCTGCTGCTCCGCAAGAGCCGCAGGACACACGTTCTCTTTCATCCGGACTATGACCGTCGGCTCAGGCCTCGCACCTGATCTGCTTGACCCTTCCTTCAGGAAGGCGCTCGCGGGCTCGCAACTCGCGCTGCATACCGCCGGTAGGGAGTTTCACCCTGCCCTGAGAACGCAGAAACCATAGGAGCAGGGCCGCGCGCTGGCAATATTGGGGAAGCCCCTCCGGCCCGTCGGTGCGCAAGAACTGCCATGCATCGCGTGCGAACCGCCAGGGTTTCGCCCTCGGGTGATCGCCACGACACCCTGATTCAATGCCGCGTCACTCCTTCTCGACGTTCCACAGCGCCAGCGCGGGCGGCGGCGGTCGGCAGGCCGACGAGTGCCAGGACCTCAGCGGCGCCACGCAGACGCTGTGGCCGGCATGCTGGCGGACTGCGATAGGCTGAAGAAACTGGCCGACGGCAGGATCGAGATGGTGATCCCCGGCCACGACGCCGAGGTCATGAAGCGCTACCCGGCGTCGAAGAAGGGCCTTGAAGGCATCAGCGTCAGGCTGGACTGACGCGCCGCGCTTCGTCGGTCAACCAGCGTCGGTAAAGATCGACGGCGCGGCCATTGGCGCCGCCCCGGCGCGCGACGATCTGGAAGTCGCGGCCGCTGCGCCGGCGAAAGGCGAACGGGCACACCAGGGAGCCGCCGGCGATCTCCGCGTCGGCCAGCGCCCGCATGCCGACCGCCACGCCGATCCCCTCGGCGGCGGCCTGGAAACTGAGATTGAGGGTCTCGAACTCCGGCCCCCGGACCGGATCGACCGCCTGGATGGCGCGCGCGAGCGCGGGACTGACCGGCGAGCACGCGAAGGCATCCAGCCACTGGCGCCATTCACCGGGCAGCGGCCGTGAATGGATCAGCACCTGACGGGCCAGGCGTTCAACGCGTTGCACTTCCGTGCGACAGCCATCGAACAGTCCAGGCGCACAGACGGCCACGATCTCGATTGCCAGCAGCTTCTCGCAGACCGTTCCCGCCGGCGACGCGCCAAGGTCGGCGTCGGCACCGAGCCGGATCGCGATGTCGATGCTGTCGTCGCGGCGAAAATCCACATCCGTCAGGGAGGTCGCAATCTGGACATCGATCTCCGGATGGCGATCGAAGAAGCGGCTCCAGCGCGGCAGCAGCCAGCGCGCGGCGAAGGTGGGATAGCAGGCGACGACGATGCGGTTGGGATTGCGGCTCCCGACCAGCCGGCGGGTCGCGGCCTCGACCGCCGTCAACGGCCCCGAGACATCGCGCAGATAAAGCTCGCCCTGCCCCGTCAGGACCAGGCCGTGCGCGGTGCGCTCCAGCAGACGGACACCCAGGTGTTCCTCCAGCTTGCGCACCAGCCGGCTGACGGCCCCAGGAGTCACGCCCAAGCGGTCGGCGGCACGAGAGAAACTCAATTCACGTCCCGCTTCCACGAAGCTTCTCAGGCCATTCAGGGGAGGAAGATCGTCAGGCATCGGACAACTATATTTTGATTTAATCTCAAATCTGGGGTCGATTAAATCGTTTGCCCGCGCGCCCGTCCAGCGGCGAGTGTTCCGCCAACGAGCCAGGAGGAACGCATGGACACGCACATGGGCGCCGGAGGATCGGCTGCCCGCCACGGGTCTGACCACATCGGCGGCGACAGCCGGGACCTCAACTTCTTCCAGGTCGACGGTGGCCTGCAGGGTCTGCTCCGCCTTTATCTCAGTGCCGAAGAGCAGGACCATTTCTGGCCGCACTTCGACCGGCTGGGCAGGCTCGCCGGCGGCGATCTCGATCGTTGGGCCGACCAGGCCGACAAGCATCCGCCGGTCCTGCACAATCGCGACCGCTTCGGCCGCGACGAGCAATGGATCGAGCATCATCCGGCCTACCACGAGATGGAAAAGGTGGGCTTCCACGAGTTCGGCCTGCACGCCGCACCCCATCGCCCCATCCTCGGCTGGCCGACCGGCGTCTCCCCGCTCGTCAAGTTCACGCTGCACTATCTCTTCTCGCAGGCCGAGTTCGGCCTGATGTGCCCGCTGGCCGTCACAGAACTCGCGGCCATGCTGGTGCTGCGCTACGGCTCCGAGGAACTGCGCGAGAAGTACGGGCGACGCATGATCTCGCTCGATCCCGCCGAGCTGATGCAAGGCGCGCAGTTCATGACGGAGAAGGCGGGCGGCTCCGACGTCGGCGCCAACGAGCTTCGTGCCGTGCCCGACGGCAGGCACTGGCGCCTCCATGGCGAGAAGTGGTTCTGCTCCAACGCCGGCTGCGACGTCGCCATCCTGCTGGCGAGGATCGACGGCGATCCGTCGGGAACGGCGGGCCTCACGGCATTCGTGGTGCCGCGCGACCTCGACGACGGATCGCGCAACGCCTATCGCATCGTGCGGCTGAAGGACAAGATGGGCAGCAAATCGCTGGCCAGCGGCGAGATCACCTACAATGGGGCACTCGCCTACATGCTCGGCGACCGCTGCCAGGGCATCAAGATCCTGCTCGACCAGGTCAACATGTCGAGGCTCTCGCATGGCATGCGCGCGGCCGCCACGATGCGGCGCGCCTGGCACGAGTCGCTGGCCTTCGCGCGCTCGCGGACGCTGTTCGGCAAGCCTGCCTTGCGCCAGCCGCTGATGCGCCGGCAACTGCTGCAGGTGATGATCCCGGCCGAGCAGGCGCTTTCCGCGTCATGCTACGGCGCCGACGTGCTGCGTCGCGGCGAGGAGGGCTCCAACACGGCGGCCCAACTCCTGCGCATCATCACGCCCGTCATCAAGATGCGCAGCAACCGCGACAACGTGCAGGCGACCGCCAAGGCCATCGAGATCCGCGGCGGCAACGGGGTCATCGAGGATTGGGTCAACTCCCGCCTGCTGCGCGATTCGTTCATCCCCGTGCTGTGGGAAGGCACCAGCATCATCAATTCGATCGACGTCGTCCGTCGCGCCATCGCCAAGTCGCAGGCGCAGGGTGCGCTGCGCGCGGAGCTGCACAGGCTGCTGGCGGAAGCCGGCAGCGTCCCCGCCGCCTATCGCGACCGTCTCGGAATGCTCTGCGACCGCGCGGTCGACTATGCCGAGCGCGTCGCCGAACAACCGGGATCGGAGAAGTACGCGCGCCTTGCCACGAGCGCGCTGTACCACGCCCTGTCGGCCGTCCTGCTGGCCTGGGAAGGCGATCGCATTGGCCGCGACGGCGGCGACGCCCGCCGTCTCCTGATGTCGCGCTTCGTCGTAGAGCATCGCCTCGACCCGCAACCGGCGCTGTCGCTGCCCACCACGAACGCCTGGGAAGACGAGGCCGAGGAATTGCTGCTGGGCGACGCGCCCGTGCCGCTCGCACGCGCCGCGGCCCTCGTCGCGAGCGACACCAACTGAAGCCACCGACCCTCAGGAGGAAACAGTGAAGAAGACAATATCGCTGCTGCTCGCCCTCACCCTTACCCTGGCCTTCCCGTTCGCAGCCCCGGGCCAGGCACAGACCTATCCCGACCGCCCGGTACGTCTGATCGTTCCCTTCACGCCGGGTGGCGCAACGGATGTGAATGCCCGCATCCTTGCAGCCGAACTCACCAGCATCCTCAAGCAGCCGTTCGTCATCGACAACCGACCCGGCGCATCGGGCTCGATCGGCATCGATCTCGTGGCAAAGGCCGCACCCGACGGCTACACGCTGGGCGTGAGCGGTGTCGGCCCCACGGCCATCCTGCCGATCATCGACGCGAAGCTGCCCTACAATCCGGCCCGCGATCTCGAGGTCGTGGCCGGCCTCGGCCGGGTCGACTTCATGCTGGTGGCGCGGCCTGGCCTGCCGGTTACGACACTCACCGACCTGATCGCCTACGCAAAGGCCAACCCCGAGAAAGTGACCTATGCGACGGCGGGCGTCGCCGGACCGCAGCAGCTCCAGATCGAACATCTGGCACTACTGGCCGGCATCAAGCTTTTCCTCGTCCCCTTCCCCGGCGACGCCCAGGCGACGGCGGCCGTGGTGTCGGGCGACGTCGACATCGCCTTGATGGGCATCGCCACCGGCATCGGCCTGGTCAAAGGCGGCAAGGTGAAGGCCCTCGCGATGGCCGGCGGCGAGCGCAGTCCGACCGCGCCCGACCTCGCAACCGTGGCCGAGCAGACCGGCTTCACGGAATTCACGGGCTATACCTGGAATGTCCTCGTGGCCCCCAAGGGCACGCCCGCCGCAGTCATCGCCCGGCTGAATGCAGCGGTTGCCGAAGCAGCCCGCAAGCCCGAGCTTCAGGCCAAGCTGGAAGGGCTTGGCCTGCGCGCGCTGCCGGGCAGCGCCGAGGAGGTTTCCAGCTTCGTCGCGCGCGAGACCGCGAAGAACAAGCACGTCATCGAAGCGACGGGTATTCGACGGGAGTAGGCTCCGCTCCCTACTTCTTCTCGACGTTCCAGAACACCACTGCCGGCGCCGTCAGAAGGCCCGTGAGATTGTTGCTGACTGACGTCGGCGTAAAGAACTGACCGAGCGGCACATGCGTCGGATACTCGGCGGCGCGTATTTGCACGGCTTCGGCGATCGCCTTCTGCTGGGCCGGATCGGTCGCGCGCGCGTAGGCATCGCGCAGGCGCTCGATCTCGGCGTCGCACGGCCAACCGAACTGCGCCTTGTCGCACGAGGCGTTGAGGAAGAAATGCGCCACCGGATCGGGAATGCTGAGCGAGCCCGTCGAGGTGAAGAAGGCGTGCCAGCCGCCGGCCGACGGCGGCTCCTTCTTTGTCCGCCGCGACACCAGCGTCTGCCAGTCCATCGCCTGCAGGTCGACCTTGAAGCCGGCGCGCTCAAGCTGCGGCTTGGCCACGGTCGCCAGGTTGTTGTGGCCGACCAGTTCGGTCTGGTGCAGCAGCACCAGCGGCGTGCCGTCGTAGCCCGCCTCGGCCATCAGCTTCCTGGCCATCTCGATATTTTCGGAGAGCCGGTCCTCCCAGCCCTTGGTCGATTCGAGCGGCAAGCCGCAGGGAAAGAGCGACTTGCACTCCTTGAAGTAGCGCGGGTCACCAACGTTGGCTTCGAGGAACGGGCGCTGCGTCAGCGCGTAGGTCACTGCCTTGCGGACGCGGGCATCGTCGAACGGCTTGTGCAGCGTATTGAAGCGCATGATGTATTGCCGGCCGGCCTTGTCGACAATCTGGACACGCAGGTTCTTGCTCTTCTCGACGAGCGGCAGCAGGTCGACCGGCGTATTCTGGATGAGATCGACTTCGCCCTGGATCAACGCACTCACCTGGGTCTGCGAATCGGCGATCCAGATCCATTCGACACGGTCGACCTTGGCGACCTTGCCGCCGCTCAGGCCCGAGGGCGGCTCGGCGCGCGGCTTGTAGTTGGGATTGCGCAGATAGACGGATTTCTCGCCGGCCTTCCACTCGTCCTTCTTGAAGATGAAGGGACCCGAGCCGGTGGCGTCGGAAATCTGCACGTTGGCCGGCGTATCGGCGATGCGCTTGGGCATCATGAAGGGAACATTGGCGCCGGTCTTGCCGAGCGCGGCCAGCACCAGGCCGTAGGGCTCCTTCAGCACCATCCGGATGGTCTTGTCGTCGGGCGCCGACAATTCGGTGACGAAGGACAGCAGCATCTGGCCCATCGAATCGCGCGCGCCCCAGCGGCGGATCGAGGCGACGCAGTCCGCACCGGTCACTGGCGTGCCGTCGTGCCAGGCCAGCCCATCGCGCAGGGTGAAGGTCCAGGTGAGCTTGTCGGGCGAGGTCTCCCAGCGCTCGACCATCTGCGGCCGAATGGTCAGGCTCTCGTCGAGCGCGAACAGCGTGTCATAGACCAGGTAGCCGTGGTCGGCCGAGATCAGCGCCGTCGTCCAGATCGGGTCGATGATCTTGAGGTCGGAATGCATGACCACACGCAAGGTGGTCTCGGCGCGGAGCGGCGCCGCGCCGGCAAAGGCCAGCGCGGCCAGAAGCGAAAGAGCGAGGCGGCCGAAGCCGCTCACTTCTTCTCCACGTTCCACAGCGCCATCGACGGCGTCTGCAGCAGGCCGTTGACGTTGGCCCGGATGGCCGTCGGCGTCGTGAACTGGCCGAGCGGGACGTGCGTGGGATACTCCAGCACGCGGAGCTGCACCGCCTCGGCGATCTGCTTCTGCTTGGCCGGGTCGGGTTCCTTAGCGTAGGCGTCGCGCAGCTTTTCCAGCTCGACGTCACACGGCCAGCCGAACGTCGCCTTGTCGCACGAGGCATTGAGGAAGGCCGCCGACACCGGGTTCAGCACGTCGGTGGCGCCCCATGAGGTGAAGAAGGCGCCCCAGCCACCCTTGTCCGGCGCGTCCTTCTTGGCGCGGCGCGTCACCAGGGTCTGCCAGTCCATCGGCTGCAGGTCGACCTTCAGTCCGGCCTTCTCGAGCTGGGCCTTGGCGACGGTGGCGAGGTTGTTGTGGCCCGGCGTGTCGGTCTGGTGCAGGAGCACGACCGGCGTGCCGTCGTAGCCCGCCTCGGCCAGCAGCGCCTTGGCCTTGGCGACGTTGCCCGAGATCTTGTCGTCCCAGCCCTTGGTCGATTCCAGCGGCGAGCCGCAGGGGAACAGCGACTTGCACTCCTTGTAGTAGGTCGGGTCACCGACATTGGCCTCGAGGAATTCCTTCTGCGACAGCGCGTAGAGCACGGCCTGGCGCACCTTGGCATTGTCGAACGGCTTGAACAGCACGTTGAAGCGCATGGCGTATTGCCGGCCCGCCGTGTTTACGACGGCGATCTTGATGTTCTTGTCCTTGGCCAACAGCGGCAGCAGGTCGGGCGGCACGATCTCGACCAGGTCGACCTCGCCGTTGATCAGCGCGTTCACCTGGGTCTGCGTGTCGGGCAGCATCAGCCATTCGACCCGGTCGACCTTGGCGACCTTGCCGCCGGCCAGGCCCGAGGCCGGCTCGTTGCGCGGCTTGTACTTGGTGTTCTTGACATAGACCGCCTTCTCGCCGGCCCGCCACTCGTCCTTCTTGAAGATGAAGGGCCCGGAGCCGGTCGAATCGGTGATCTGCGTGTTGGGGTCGGTGGCGGCCACCGCCTTGGGCATCATGAAGGGCACGTTCGAGCTCGACTTGCCGAGCGACTCGAGCACCAGCCCGTAGGGCTCCTTCAGCACCATCTTGATGGTCCTGGCGTCGGCCGCGCTGAGATCGGCCACGACACCCATCAGCTTCTGGCCCATCGAATCCTTGGCACCCCAGCGCTTGATCGAGGCAACGCAGTCCTCGGCCGTCACCGGCTTGCCGTCGTGCCATTCGAGACCGTCACGCAGGGTGAAGGTCCAGGTGAGCTTGTCGGGCGAGACGGTCCAGGTGTCGACCATCTGCGGCTTGACCTCGAGCTTGCCGTCGAGCGCAAACAGCGTGTCGTAGATCATGTTGCCGTGATGTGTGGAGATCAGCGCCGTCGTCCAGATCGGATCGACGATCTTGAGATCGGAGTGCAGCGCCACCTTCAGGGTAGCCCCGCTTGACGGAGACTGCGCCGCGGCGGGCGCCGCGAGCGCGGCGACGGCTGCAAGCGTGCAGGCAAAACGACGACCGATCTTCAACATGACAACCTCTCCTGGCTTCCCCGCCGGAGGGCAACAATAGAGCCGTCAGCCGCCCTGCGCGACCTCCAGAAGTGCCTGCCACTCGGTAAGCTTGACGCGAGGCCGGCCCGCCGCTGCACCTGCCGCGACCTCAGCCTTGTCGATGCGATGCCAACCGTCTGAATCGACGCAGACCGGCAACGGATCGGGCCCGCTCTTGGGATCGCGCTCTTTCAGCCAGGCCGCGACCTCCTTGGCGACCGCATGACTGTCGGCACGGTTGGTCGGGATCGTGCCACTGGGTCCGCGCCTGGCCCAACCGACCGCGAACACACCGTCGGCCTTGGGATAGTCCTCACCGCTGTAGCCGATGCAGGTGACGACGAGATCGACCGGCAGCTTGCCGGTCGTGAGTTCCAGCTCTCCCGCCCGGAAGGCCACAGGCGCCGCATTGAACCGGAAGTGCACCGTGACCGGCTTGCTGCCGGCGGCGTTGGCGGCGAAGCCTTTCAGGATCTCGAGATTCTTGTTCTTGCGCAGCCGCTCGGGCGTCGGGTCGGAGGCCGGCGGATGGCCTTCGAGCGCCTGGGCGTCAGTCACGGAAACGGCGCGGGCGAGACGGCCCATTTCGCCCAGCTCGTTGTTGGTGAAGGAGGCATGCTCGGGCCCGCGCCGGCCGATCACGTAGATGTCGGTGAGCGGCGCCACCGCGATAGCGGCTGCGGCCGCCGGCACGATGTCGCTCTTGGTCATCTCCTCGGCGCTCTTGGCCAGCAGCCGGGCGACGTCAAGCGCCACGTTGCCGTTGCCGATCACCGCCACGCGCCGCACCTTGGAAAGATCGGGTCCCTGGCGGAAATCCGGATGACCGTTCAGCCACGCCACGAACCGCCACGAACCCCAGACCTGCGGCAACTCCTCGCCCGGCACGCCGAGCTTGCGGTCGATCACCATGCCGGTGGCCACGATCACCGCGTCGTAGGCCACCTGCAGCTCGTCCCAGGACAGGTCGCGACCGATCTCGATGTTGCCGGCAAACCGGACGTCGGGCTGGGCCAGCAGCCGGTCGAACTGCCGGGCGACGGCCTTGGTGCCCTGGTGGTCAGGGGCCACACCGGCCCGCACCAGCCCGTGCGGCGTCGGCAGGCGATCGATCAGGTCGATGCGGAGTTCGGGATTGGCGCGTAAAAGCCCGTCGGCGGCATAGAAGCCGGAGGGGCCCGCGCCCACGATGGCAACCCTGTGAGTCATGGCGGCCCGCTTAGCATATGATGGCGGTCCTGTTGAAGGTGAGGCTGATGGCGAAAAAGTACGGACATCTGACGCAACTGGGTCGCCTGGCGGCGCTGCCGGTATCGCCCGACAAGGCGGTGCTGGAAACTGTGCCGAATGCCAACCCGCGCGATCTCTATCTCGTGCGCTTCACCGCGCCGGAATTCACCACGCTCTGCCCGATGACCGGCCAGCCCGACTTTGCGCATCTGGTGATCGACTACGCGCCGAAGGCGAAGCTGATCGAGAGCAAGTCGCTCAAGCTCTACCTCGGCAGCTTCCGCAATCACGCCGACTTCCACGAGGCCTGCACGCTGGCAATCGGTCAGCAGCTGGCCAAGGTATTGGCGCCGCGCTGGCTCCGGATCGGCGGCTATTGGTATCCGCGCGGCGGCATGCCGATCGACGTTTTCTGGCAGACCGGCACCCCGCCCAAGGGCCTGTGGCTGCCCGACCCGGGCGTCGCGCCCTATCGCGGCCGGGGATAAATGGCGCGGCTGCCGCCCACCCCGAAGCGCCCGCCGAAGCCGGCGACGCCGCGCGAGTTGCGCGACGCCATCCGCGACGAGGCGCTGCGGCTGGGCTTCGACGCCGTTGGTTTCGCCGCCGCGACCCTGGCACCCGAAGCGCGGGCTGAACGGCTGGCGCAGCTCACGCAGTTCGTCGAACTCGGCTTCCAGGGCGATATGGGTTGGCTGGGCGAGCGCACGACCGAGCGAGTCGATCCGGCAACGCTATGGCCCGAAGCGCGCACCGTTGTGTCGCTGGCGCTCAACTATGGGCCGACCGTCGATCCGCGCGCGGCACAGGACCAGCGCGAGCACGGTGCGATCTCGGTCTATGCCCAGGGCCGCGACTATCACGAGGTGATGAAGACCAAGCTGAAGGCGCTCGGCCGCTTCATCTGGGACAACTATCGCCATTCGATAAAAGTCTTCGTCGACACGGCGCCGCTGATGGAAAAGCCCTCGGCGCAGGCGGCGGGCCATGGCTGGCAGGGCAAGCACACCAACCTGGTGTCGCGCCGCTTCGGCTCGTGGTTGTTCCTGGGCGAGTTGCTGCTGTCGGTGGAACTGCCGGTCGATGCCGGCGAGAGCGACCACTGCGGCCAATGTCGCGCCTGCCTCGACTCGTGCCCGACGGCAGCCTTCCCCGCGCCCTACAAGCTCGACGCGCGGCGCTGCATCTCCTACCTCACCATCGAACACGCAGGCGCAATCGACCGCGAGTTCCGTGTGGCGCTGGGCAACCGCATCTATGGCTGCGACGATTGCCTGGCCGCCTGCCCCTGGAACAAATTCGCCAAGACCGCGCAGGAAGCAGCCTTCCTGCCGCGGCCGGAACTCACCGCACCCACGCTCGTCGAGCTGGCGGCGCTCGACGATGCCACCTTCCGCCAGCGCTTCGCCGGCACCGCCCTCAAGCGCATCGGCCGCGACCGCTTTGTGAGGAACGTCGCCTATGCGCTGGGCAACAGCGCCGCGCCGCAAACGTCCCTGCCCGCCGTCGAACGGCTGCTCGAGGATCCATCCCCTCTGGTGCGCGGCGCCGCAGTGTGGGCATTGTCCCGGCTGGCGCCAGAAGCGTTCGAGCGGCAGCGGCTTACGACGACCGAATCGAACGTAGATGTTCAGGCCGAATGGAGGACAAGCCCATGAAGATCGGACCCGGAGGACTGTTGGCTTTTCTTGCCGTCGTGTTCGGCGCCAGCATCGCGCAGGCGCAGACCGTCTCGCCCGAGACGGCCGCCAAGATCGTGGCCAGCCCCGACCGCAGCGACGCCGACCGCGTCAACGACAAGCGGCGGAAGCCCAAGGAGATGCTGGTCTTCATCGGCATCCGCCCCGGTATCACCGCCCTCGATCTCAGCGCCGGCGGCGGCTACACGACCGAGCTGCTGGCGCGGTCGATCGGGCCATCCGGCGCCGTCTACGGCCAGAGTCGGCCGCGCAATCCCGACCAGCCCCCGCCGCGTCCCGCCGCGCCCGAGGGCAACAGCAATCCGTCGGCCACGCCCGCTCCGGCCGCCGCCGCCGCCGCTCCCGCGGCACCGCCGGCCGCACCGCGCCCGTCGCCCGTGGCGCTGGTCGACCGCGACGCCAAGCTCAAGAGCGCCGGTGTCGCCGCTGCACCGATCACCGCCGTCCCACGGCCGTTCGAGGATCCGCTGCCGCCCGAACTCGCGGACGGAAAATTCGATCTCGTGACCTTGATGTTCAACTATCACGACCTCGGGTTTCTGAATGTCGATCGCGCCAAGATGAACCAGGCGGCCTTCCGTGCGCTGAAGCCGGGCGGGTTCTACGTCATCGCCGACCATTCGGGCCGCCCCGGCACCGGCATCTCCGAGTCGGGCACACTCCATCGCATCGAGGAGGCGTTTCTGCGCAAGGAAGTCGAGGCCGCGGGCTTCAAGCTGGTGGCCGAAGGCAACTTCCTGCGCAATCCCAACGATCCCCGCGACAAGAACACGCCGGACCCGCCGCAGCCCAAGGACGAGTTCGTGCTGAAGTTCGTCAAGCCCTGACGGGCTATCGCCGCGCCTTGAAGAAGTCGCGCAACAGCTCTGCCGCCTCGACTTCGGCAATTCCCGGGTAGAGTTCAGGCCGATGGTGGCAGGTCGGCTGGTCGAAGATGCGCGGCCCGTGCTCGACGCCGCCACCCTTGGGATCCGAGGCGCCCCAATAGACGCGGCGCAGACGCGCAAAGGAAATTGCCTGGGCGCACATCGGACAGGGCTCCAGGGTGACATGGAGATCGCAGTCGATCAGCCGGGATGCGCCGAGCTTTGCAGCCGCCATGCGGATCGCCAGCATCTCGGCATGCGCAGTGGGATCGCGGTCGGCCTCGGTCCGGTTGCCGGCCTCGGCCAGCACCGCGCCGTCGGGACCGATGATCACCGCGCCGACCGGCACCTCGCCCCGCACTGCGGCCGCGCGCGCCTGGGCCAGCGCGCGTTCCATGGGGGAGGCTCTTGTCGTTCCGCTCATATCGGACAAGATAGCGGCAAGTAAGGGTTGGGAGGAGTAGATCATGCGGTTCAGCTTTACGCCGGAACAAGAGGAGTTCCGGGTCGGCCTGCGACGGGCTCTCGAGGCAAGGTCGCCGACCAAGGAAGTCCGCCGCCTGATGGCGACCGACGCCGGCTGGGAGCGCGAGGGCTGGCAGAAGCTCAATCGGGAACTGGGCCTGACCGCCGTGCATATTCCCGAGGCCTACGGTGGCAGCGGGTTCGGCTATGGCGAGCTCGGCATCGTGCTGGAGGAAATGGGCCGCGGCCTCTTGTGTGCGCCCTTCTTCTCGACCGCGGCGCTGGCCACGACCGCCATCCTGAACGCCGGCACCGAAGAGCAGAAGCGCGCCCTGCTGCCGTCGATCGCCTCAGGCGAAACCACCGCCACGCTCGCCTTCTCCGAGGACGACGGGCGCAACGACTGTGCGGCCGTCGCCATGACGGCGGCGCCGTCCGGCGCCGTCTATCGCCTGGACGGCACCAAGAGCTTCGTCCTCGACGGCCACACCGCCGATCTCCTCGTCGTGCTGGCGCGCCAGCCCGGCTCGAAGGGCGAGGACGGCCTGTCATTCTTCACCGTGACAGGCGACGCTCCCGGCCTGGAGCGGCGACGGCTCAAGACCATGGACGAGACCCGCAAGCTCGCGCGCCTGCAGTTCAATTCGGTCGAGGCGCGGCTGCTCGGTCCGGCAGGCGGTGCCGCAGGCCCCTTCGCCAGGACGATGCAGCAGGCCGTGGTCTGCCTCGCCAACGAGATGGTGGGCGGCGCCGAGCGGCTGCGCGAAGATGCGCTCAGTTACGTCAAGATGCGCATGCAGTTCGGCCGCGCACTGGCCTCCTTCCAGACCATGAAGCACAAGGCGGCCGACATGCTGGTCGACGTCGAGCTGGCGAAGTCGGCGGCCTATTACGCCGCCGCGGCCCTCGACGAGGGTGACGGCGATATCAAGGCGATTGCCTCGCTCGCCAAGGCCTGCGCGTCCGAGGCCTATCTGCAGACCGCCATCCACGCGGTCCAAATGCATGGCGGCATCGGCTTCACTTGGGACAACGACACCCACCTCTGGTTCAAGCGAGCCAAGAGCTCGGAGATCCTGTTCGGCGATGCCAACCAGCATCGCGAGACGATGATGCAGCATTGGGGAGAGCCGTCATGAGCGAGGCGGTCATGAACGAGCCGACCGAAGAGTCCGTCCGCGCCGACGTAAGCGCCTGGCTCAAGGACAACTGGAACGCCGACCTCAGCCTGGTCGAGTGGCGCAAGAAACTCGCGGCCTCGGGCTGGGGCGCGCCGCATTGGCCAAAGCAATGGTACGGCCGCGACCTGCCGGTGAAATTCAACGCCATCGTCGACGAGGAGTTTCACAAAATCGGCGCCGTCGGCGTCGCCAAGGCCGGCATCCGCACGCTGGCTGCCGCCACCATCCTGGCGCATGGTACCGACCTGCATAAGGAAAAGTTCCTGCTGCGCATCCTCACCGGCGAGGATACGTGGTGCCAGCTCTTCAGCGAGCCGGGCAGCGGCTCCGACATGGCCGGCGCCGTCACGCGCGCCGACCGTCAGGGCAACAAGTGGATCGTGAACGGGCAGAAGGTCTGGACCACCAGCGCGCACAAGGCGCATTGGGGCCTCTTGCTGGCGCGTGCCAACTGGGACGTGCCCAAGCACAAGGGCCTCGCCTATTTCGTCCTCGACATGAAACAGCCGGGTGTCCAGGTCCATCCGCTGAAACAGATGAACGGCCACGCCTCGTTCAACCAGGTGTTCTTCACCGACGCCATCGTCGAGCCGGAGTTCCTGGTGTCCGAGGTGGGCGACGGCTGGACTGTGGCGACCACGACGCTGATGCACGAACGGCGCGGCGCCGACGGCCTGCGCAGCTGGGCGACCGCGTCGACCGCCAAGGGCCGCATCTACGAGGAGGAACGGGCCGAGATCGCCACCACGATGGAGCCCTACAAGTGGTATCCGCAGCGTGCCGGCCGCGTCGACCTGGTGATGGAACGGGCCAAGGCCACCGGCAGGTTCGCCGATCCGGTGCTGCGCCAGGAGATCGCGAAGCTTCTGATCATGTCCAAGGCGGCCGAATGGACCGCCCGGCGTGCACGCGCCGCGCAGGAACAGGGACGGCCGCAGGGTCCGGAGGGCTCGCTCGGCAAGCTGGTGTCGAGCCACGTCGCGCGCCAGGCGGCGCGGGTCCACACCTACATCACCGGCTCCGATGCTCTGCTGAGCGGCGAGGACAGTCCAATGAACGGCGTAATCGCCGAAATCCTGGTCTCGGTGCCCGCGACCTCGATCGCCGGCGGTACCGACGAGATCCAGCGCAACATCATCTCCGAGCGCGTCCTCAAGATGCCCAAGGAGCCCAGCGTCGACACCGACAAGCCCTTCAAGGACGTGCCGAGGAACATCACGGCGTCGTAGTCAACGGACCGCGGGCCTCCAGGCCCGCTCATAGGGCTGAGCGGGCCTGGAGGCCCGCGGTCCACCGAAGTGTGCTATCGTGTAATCATGCCCCGCCCCCTGATCGGCGTGACCCTGGATGCTGAAAAGCCCGGCGGTTACTCCAAGTTCCCCTGGTATGCACTGCGCCAGAACTACCTCGACGCGATCGACGCGGCGGGTGGTCTGGCTGTGGCATTGCCGCATGAGCCCGACCGGGTCGCCGACTATCTCGAGCGCATCGACGCGCTGGTGGTGACCGGCGGCGCCTTCGATGTCGACCCGTCCTACTATGGCGGCGGCGCACGCCACGCCACGGTGATTACCAAGGACCGCCGCACCGCCTTCGAGTTCGGTGTCACCAAGGGCGCCCTTGAGCAAAACAAGCCGGTCCTCGGCATCTGCGGCGGCCAGCAGCTGTTGCACGTCGTGCTGGGCGGCAAGCTGATCCAGCACATTCCCGATTCGATTGCCGATCCACTGGCGCATGAGCAGCCCAATCCGCGTAACGAAGCCGGCCATCTGGTGAAGGTGGCGCGGGGCACCCAGTTGCACGGCATCGTCGGCACCGACGAACTGCCGGTGAACAGCGCTCATCATCAGGCGGCAGCTGACGCGCCCGAGGGCATTGTGGTGAACGCCACGGCGCCCGACGGCGTGATCGAAGGCATCGAGGCGCCGCGCTACCGCTTCTGCATCGGCGTGCAGTGGCATCCGGAGTTCCTGATCTCCGAGGGCGACGCGAAGCTCTTCCGCGCCTTCCTGGGAGCGGCGGCCACCAAGTGAGCGAACCCGCCAAAGAAGGAGAGCGCATTGCCAAGCGGCTCGCGCGCGCCGGCCTCTGCTCGCGCCGCGACGCCGAGCGCTGGATCGAGGCCGGCCGCGTAAAAGTCGACGGCGAGGTGCTGACCTCGCCCGCCTTAAACGTGACCGACCAGAGCGTGATCGAGGTCGACGGCAAGGCCCTGCCCCAGGCCGACCGCGCCCGGCTGTGGCGCTACCACAAGCCCCCCAGCGAGATGGTGACCGCGCGCGACCCCGAGGGCCGCCGCACCATCTTCGACTCCCTGCCCAAGGGCATGCCGCGCGTGGTCACCGTCGGCCGCCTCGATTTCATGTCCGAAGGACTCCTGCTGCTCACCAACGATGGCGACCTCGCCCGCCGCCTCGAACTGCCGGCCAACGGTTGGACGCGGCGCTACCGTGCGCGCGTCCATGGCACGGTCGATGAGGCGCGATTGGCCGCGCTGGCCAAGGGCGTGACCATCGAGGGCGTGCGCTACGGCGCCATCGAGGCCAGCATGGACCGCCAACAGCGCTCCAACGCCTGGCTCGACATAGCGCTGGCCGAGGGCAAGAACCGCGAAGTTCGCCGCGTACTGGCCCATCTTGACCTGCCAGTGGTACGCCTGATCCGCGTGGCATTCGGGCCGTTTCATCTGGGCGAACTCGAGCGTGGCCATGTCGACGAGATTCCGGCGCAGGCCATGGACAGTCTGCTGGGTGTCAAACGGCCGCCGCGAAAAGAAGGTTGGGCCCGGCCCAAGCCGCGCAGCGATCACAAGCCGCGCGCCCCCGGTGGCCGGCGCTGATGCTGAAGATCGTCGGCGGCAAGCATCGCGGCCGGGCGCTCGAAGCGCCCGAAGGCCAGAACGTGCGCCCGACCTCGAGTCGCGCCCGCGAGGCCCTGTTCAATATCCTGGCGCATGCGAGCTGGCACGAGGACGGCACCTCGCCGCTGATCGACGCCCGCGTGCTCGACGCCTTCGCCGGCTCCGGCGCACTGGGGTTGGAGGCGCTGTCGCGCGGCGCCGCCCATGCGACCTTCCTCGACAACGACGCGCGCTCGATCATGCTGATCGGCGAGAATCTGCGCCTACTGGGCGAAGTGGCCGCAGCCAAGGTGGTGCGCGCCGACGCCACGCGCCCGCCGCCGGGCCGCGAGTTCTGCGATCTCGTCTTCCTCGATCCGCCCTACCGCAGCGGCCTGGCAGCACCTGCGCTGGCGGCCCTCGCCGAGGCGGGTTGGCTGGCGCCTGATGCGATCGTCACGGTCGAGCTCGCCCACAACGAGGACATCGTGCCGCCACAGGGTTTCGAGCAGATCGACGAGCGCCGCTATGGCGCCGCCAAGATCGTGATCCTGCGACGGGCGTGACGGTGTCGGCGCCACAGCTCACCTTCCCGCTCTATATGCTGCGCCACGGCGAGACGGCGTGGAACACCGAGCGCCGCATGCAGGGGACCAAGAACTCCGACCTCACCGAGCGCGGCCGCCTGCAGGCCAGAGCCATGGGCCGCGCACTGAAGGCCGAACTCGCCCGCGAGCCCGGCCCGACCATCTTCCTGCGCAGTCCGCTCGGCCGCGTCCGCGAGACCTCGGAAATCGTCGGCCGCGAATTGGGACTCGACCCCTCGCAATGGGGCGACGACCCGCGGCTGGCCGAACTCGGCTACGGCGATTGGGAAGGTTTCAGCTGGCAGGAGATCGAGGTCACGCATCCGACGGCGCTCGCTGACTGGCGCGCCGACCCGCACGGTTTCAGCCCACCCGGCGGCGAGACTCACTTTGAATTGCGCCGTCGCTCGGCGGCCGTGCTGGCCGAGGTCGTGGCCTCGGCAACGCGCACAGTGGTGGTGAGCCATGGCGTCAGCGGCGCCGTGGTGCGCGGACTCAACCTCGGCCTCGATGCGCGCGCCATGTTCGTGCTGGAAAAGCCGCAGGACGCCTTCTTCCGCCTGCTCACCGGCCGCGAGGAACGAATCGAGGCGGTTTTCGCCTAGGCTTCGAGCGGCTACAAGCGCCGCCATGACCGGGATGATTCCTCAGGCGGCAACGACGCGCCAGGCGTGGGCGGCGGAAGCGCACGCCACGCTGGCGCTCGGCTGGCCGCTCATCCTGACCAATCTCGCCCAGACAGCCATGACGGCGACCGACGTGGTGATGATGGGCTGGCTCGGCCCCGATGCGCTGGCCGCCGGCGCGCTCGGCGCCAATCTCTATTTCGCCACCATGATCTTCGGTCTCGGCCTCACCACCGCCACGGCGCCGATGATCGCCCGCGAACTCGGCCGCAAGGGCCACTCGGTCCGCGACGTGCGCCGTACCGTGCGGCAAGGCATGTGGCTCGCTGTGACGATCGCGCTGCCGATGTGGCTGCTGCTCTGGCACACCGAGCAGATCCTGCTGGCGATGGACCAGGACCCAGCGCTGTCGGTGCAGGCGGGCCACTATGTGCGCGCTCTGCAATGGTCGATCCTGCCGTTCTTCTTCTTCCTGGTGCTGCGATCGTTCATCTCGGCACTGGAGCGACCGCAGTGGGCGCTCGCGGTCGGCGTCGGCGGCGTGATCTTCAATGCCGCGGCGGCCTGGTGCCTGATCTTCGGCCATCTGGGATTTCCGGCGCTGGGCCTGGTCGGCGCCGGGATCGCCACGACGCTGGCCGACGTGCTGATGTTCACCGCGCTCGCCATCGTCGTCTACAGCGACCGCAAGTTCCGCCGCTATCACCTGTTCGGCCGCTTCTGGCGCGCCGACTGGTCACGGTTCCGCGAACTCTGCCGCCTCGGCCTGCCGATCGGCGCCATGATCGCGCTCGAGGTCATCGTCTTCAACGTGGCGACCTTTCTGATGGGCCTGATCGGCACGGCCTCGCTCGCCGCGCATTCGATCGCCATCCAGATCGCTTCGCTCTCGTTCATGGTGCCGCTCGGCCTGAGCCAGGCTGCGACGGTCCGCGTCGGCCGCGCCTACGGCGCCCAGGACGCGGACGGCATCCGCCGCGCCGGCTGGACGGCCTTCACCCTGGGCGTCGGCTTCATGGCACTGACCGGGCTCGCGATGATCCTGTTCCCACGCACGCTGGTCGGCGTCTTCCTCGATCTCGAGTCGCCGGCCAATGCCGTCGTGGTCAATCTGGCGGTGTCCTTCCTGGCTGTCGCCGCCTTGTTCCAGATCGCCGACGGCGCCCAGGCGGTGGCGGCCGGCATGCTGCGCGGTCTGCATGACACCCGCGTGCCCATGATCTACGCCGGCCTGGGCTATTGGGGCATCGGCCTGCTGTTGGGAGTGATCCTGGCATTCCCGGCGCGACAGGGCGGCATCGGGATCTGGACCGGGCTTGCGACCGGGCTTGTCGTCGTGGCGATCCTGCTGGTCACCCGCTGGCTCCGCCGCGAGAGGCTGGGCCTCTTGGCACCCGGTCGTTGATTGACCGCTGACTAACCGCGGGCGAGGCGCGCGGTGCGCCGGCAGCCGCCGTTTTCCGTCACGACAAGACCGCCGCCATCGCTGCGGGCGGTGAGCTGAACGCGGCGATGCTCAGTGCCCTTCACGGACGCGACGCTCAGCAGATTGAACGCGCCGCCGATCTTGGCCATGCCGTGGATCTGCCATAGGCCCGGGCCCGGCGCCGGCGGCGCCGACTTGTTCGGATTGGGCACCGGGCCGCGCGCGGTGGTGTCGTAGGCCGAGCCGTCGACGAAGCCGGATTCGATGGTGATGTCATATTCGAGCGGGGCGTTGCACGAGCCGCCGTCGCTGGTACCGCGCCATTGGCCATCGAGCGGCGACGACGGCGCCGGAGTCGGGTTGGCCGGCGGTGCGGCCGGGGCCGGCGCACGGGTCTGCGCCGTTGCCGACGCGGCAGCGACCAGGATGAACAGCAGAGGCACGAACTTTTTCATCGTCTTCCGAACAGCCGCTCGATATCGGCCAGCTTGAGTTCGACATAGGTCGGGCGGCCATGGTTGCACTGTCCGGAGTGTGGCGTCGCCTCCATCTGCCGTAACAGGGCATTCATCTCCTCGACAGTGAGCCGACGACCGGCCCGCACCGAGGTATGGCAGGCGAGCGTACCGCAGACCTGCTCGACCTTTTCCTTGAGCGACAGGTGTTCACCCATCTCGGCCAGCTCGTCGGCGAGATCGCGCACCAGCCCCTGGATATCGACCTCTCCCAGCACCGCCGGGGTCTCGCGCACCACCACGGCGCCCAAGCCGAACGGCTCGAGCACCAGGCCCATCTCCGCGAGCTCGGCCTGGCGGCCGGCGAGCCGGCGCGCACCGTCCTCGCCCAGCTCGACCACCTCGGGCAGCAGCAGCGCCTGGCGTTTCACGCCATCGGCCTCGAGCTGGTTCTTCAGCCGCTCGTGCACCAGCCGTTCGTGCGCGGCGTGCTGGTCGACGATCACCACGCCCTGATCTGTCTGGGCGACGATATAGGTCTCGTGAAGCTGCGCCCGCGCCACGCCCAGCGGATAGTTGCCGGCGGCGATTTCGCCGGAGGGCATCTCGACTCGTGCCGACGGCGCGCCGAAAGGCGACATGAACTGGGCCGCCGCTTCTGCCAAGCCGCGCGGCATCGAACTGCCGTTCCAGCCACCGCCCATCGGCAGGGCATTGGTGTAGCCGGTGTGCGGGCGGAAGGCCCCCAGCGCCGCATCGGACACCGTCGTGCTGGCACGGTGGCCGGCGGCGGCGAGTGCGGTGCGCAGCGCGCCCACGATCAGGCCACGCACGATGCCGGCGTCGCGGAAGCGGACCTCGGTCTTGGCGGGGTGGACATTGACGTCGACCATCTCGGCCGGCGCCTCGAGAAACAGCGCCACCATCGGATGGCGGTCGCGCGCCAGGAAATCCTGATAGGCACCGCGCACGGCGCCGGCCAGCAGCTTGTCGCGCACCGGCCGGCCGTTGACGAAGAGATACTGGTGCTGCGACGTCGGCCGGTTGAGCGTCGGCAGGCCGGCGAAGCCCGTCAGCCGGAAACCTTCGCGACTGGCATCGATGGCCAGCGCATTGTCGGCGAACTCGCGGCCCATGATGGCCCCCAGCCGCGCGAGCCGCCCCTTGTTCTCGGGTCCATCGGCATCTTCGAGCAGCGACGGCGGGGCCGCTGCGAGATCGATCAGCGCACGCTCCTCGCTCTCCAATCGGAAGGCGATCTCGGGATGGGCCATCGCCAGGCGCCGCATTGCGTCGGCAACGTGCCCGGACTCGGTGCGCGGCTCCTTGAGGAACTTCAGGCGGGCGGGCGTCGCAAAGAAGAGATCGCGCACCTCGACCCGCGTGCCCGATGGATGCGCCGCGGGTCGCGGCTCGCCCTTCGCCCCACCGTCGATTTCGAGGGCCCAGGCGGAATCAGCACCAGCCGGCCGCGAGGTGATGGTGAAGCGGCTCACCGAGGCGATCGAGGGCAGCGCCTCGCCGCGAAAGCCCAGCGTATTGATGTGGGTGAGATCGTCACCGGGCAGCTTGGATGTGCAATGCCGCTCGACCGCGAGCTGCAGCTCGTCGGGGGTCATGCCGACGCCGTCGTCGACCACGGAGATGAAGGTGCGGCCACCCTCCTTCAGCGTGACGGCGATGCGATGGGCGCCGGCGTCGATGGCGTTCTCGACCAGTTCCTTGACCGCGCTCGCCGGGCGCTCGACGACCTCGCCCGCGGCGATGCGATTCACCAGGGTTGTGGGAAGACGACGGAGGAGAGGCGCGCTCATGGCGCTGCCAGTTTACGTCCGCCGCCCCGGGGAAGATATGCGGGCGGAAAGATACTGGCGGGTCAGAACCTTGCCATCCTCGACGGCGGGCTGGTCGAAAGCGTCGATCTTCCACAGATGGGCGGCAAAAATCGTCTCGAGGATGAAATGCATCATCAGTGCGCCGATCGTGCGCTCGTCGACCTCGGCGACACGGATGACGCGCGTCGGCCGGCCGGCCTTGACGGTGGTCGCCGCTGTTGCATCGGCCTCGGCCATCAGGAGATCGCCCATGGTCCGGCCGGCCAGATAATCGAGAGCCTTGTCGGAGCCCGGCTGCAGCACCGGCCCCTGGCCCGCCGTGTCCTGGATCAGGAAGGTGAACAGCTTGTCGGTCGGCCCGCCGAGATAGAGCTGGACCTGGCTGTGCTGATCGACGGTGCCCAGCGCCACGGCCGGCGTCGTGCCGTTGCCGTCCTTGCCGAGGCTCTCGGCCCAGATCTGCCGATACCAGAAGGCAAAGGTGTTGAGCCGATCGACATAGGGCATCAGCACCGTGATGTTGATGCCCTTCTCGCGAGCCAGCCCGACGGAGAGCGCGGCACCGATCGCCGGCGCGATACCCGTGACATCGTTGGCCGCCAGCACCGGATCGAGGACGCTCGCCGCCCCCTCGCGCACCGCCGCGCAATCGAGGCCCGCGATCATCGCCGGCAGCATGCCGACCAGCGACAGCGCCGAGAAGCGCCCGCCGACCTTCGGGTCGTGTTCGAGGATGGTGCAGCCCATCGCCGTCGCGAGCCGGCGCAGCGGATTGTCGGTCGCTTCCGTGATGACCAGGAGATTGGACGCAAGCGCCGACTTGCCGGCCTTGGCTTCGAGCGCCGCCGTCAGGGTCAGGAAGGCCGCGATCGTCTCGGGTGTACCACCCGACTTGGAGATCGCAATGAACCCTGTGCCACCCAGCGGCAGGCGGTCGATCAGGGTGGAAAACGTCGCCGGATCGATATTGTCCATGAACCAGAGCTTGGGCCGCCCCTTGAGCGGACCGAAACCCTGGTCCTTCAGCGCCACCAGTGTCTTGCCGCTCAGGCTCGAGCCGCCCGACCCCATGACCACGACATGTTCGAATCCGGCGAAGCGCTCGGCGTGGGACTTGAGCGCTGCGAGATCGTCGCGACGCGCCGGCAGCTTGAGCAGCGGCAGCTCGTTGCTGTCGTGCCAATGACGGATCTTGTCGAGCGCCGGCCGCAACTCGGCCATCGCACGATCGAGGCTGGCACGGGAAAGACCCTTGGCACCGACCGAGGTATCGAGGGCGTCGTCGATGACGTGTGTGTAAAACATCCGAGGAACCTCTAGGGATCTGCCGTAACACCCACCGGCTTGCCGACGACGACGGTCGTCATCGCCTCGTCGCGCAGCAGACGGCGGGCGACCCGGCGGACGTCGTCGAGCTTGACGGCACCGATCAGCGCGGTGCGCCGGGTCAGATGGTCGGACGGCAGGCCGTCGACCTGCAGGGACTGCAACAAGCTGGCGACCGAGCCCGACGAATCGAGCGACAGCGCCAGAGCGCCGTTGAGATAGGTCTTGGCGTCGGCGAGCTCCTGCTCGGTGATGCCCTCGGTCCGCAGGCGCACGAACTCGGCCCGGATGATGCGGATGGCTTCGGCAACGCGCTCGTTGGCGCTCGCCGTCGAGATCACCATCAGCGCCGCCTGCTTGTAGGTGCGCAGCGCGGTCGATACGCCATAGGCCAGCCCGCGTTTGTCGCGCACCTCATTGAACAGCCGCGACTGCTGCCCGCCGCCGCCCAGGACGTGATTCATCACCACGGCGGCGTACCAGTCGGGATCGTCGCGGGCGATGCCGGGCAAGGCCATCATCGCGGTGCTTTGCGGCACCGGCCGCTCGACGATGATGGTGCGCGGCTTCACCGGTGGCTTCCATTCCGGCGGCAGCGGCGGCACCGTGCCGACGACGAGGCTGCCGAAAGCCCGATCGAGCTGGCGGGCGAGTTCAGCCTCGCCGATGTCGCCGACCGCCGACACGATGAGGCCGCTGCGCAACATCAGCGCCGCGGCACGGCGCTTGAGAAGCGCCGGCGTCAACGTCTTCAGATCGTCGCGCGTCCCTTCGGGATCTGCGGCGTAGGGGTGGCCGGCGAACAAGGTGGCCATCAGGGTACGGGCGGCGACGGACTGCGGCCGTTGTTCCGACTGGTTGATCTGCGCGATGGTCTGGGCGCGGCGCTGTTCGACCATGTCGGGGTCGAAGCGCGGCTGCGTGAGCGCCAGCCGCAACAGCTCGAAGCCTTCGTTGCGGTTGACGGACAGAACACGCAGCGTGCCGCCCAGCCGGTCGAGCGACGCGCCGAAGCCGAGCGAAGCGGCAGCATCCTCCT
>Ga0194051_1000281_pt1 | contig 29989 bp, 22 predicted proteins | sample SepL2320m_MetaG_FD_161275 | JGI IMG/M metagenome (GOLD analysis project Ga0194051, IMG submission 161275) | Anoxic zone freshwater microbial communities from boreal shield lake in IISD Experimental Lakes Area, Ontario, Canada - Sep2016-L239-20m | ecosystem: Environmental > Aquatic > Freshwater >... | reverse complement strand
CCCTTGGGCAGCGTCGCGAAGACCTTGGCATCCATGATGCCCCGCGTCTCGCGGGTGAGCGGCAGCACGTTGATCAGGATGTCGCTCTGCGCCAGCACCTGCGCGAGGCCGTCGGCACCGTGGAACGTTTTTATGCCGGGCAGGGTCTTCTGCGTCCGGCTCCAGCCCGCTGTCGGAAAGCCGAGGGCGGCGAATTTGTTGGCCGTATCCTGGCCGATCGTGCCGAGGCCCAGGACGCCGATGCGGCGGTGGATGGTGTCGATGAAATCCTCGACCTTCCACTGCCGGGCGCGTTGGCTGGCGGCGTATTTGTCGATGTCGCGGTGATGCCGGAGTGCCCAGTAGAGCGCGTACTCGCTCATCTGGCCGACCAGCCCGTCGTCCATGATGCGGGTGATCGGCACGCCCTCGGGCAGCCGGTCGTCGGCCAGCAGATGGTCGACGCCCATGCCGAGCGAGACGATCATCTTGACGTTGGGGAAAGAGGCGATCAGGCCGCCGGGCGGCTTCCACGCCAACACGATTTCTACGTCGGCCTTGTCGCCGAGGTGGTCGATGGTGCGGAAATCGACCGGCCCGAGGGCCGCTTCGAAGGCTTTTTTCCAGAGCTGGCCGTCGGTGTCGCGGCTGATGTAGGCGATGGCGCCGGCCATGGAACTCCTTCTGCGATACGCTTTACTTCGGCAGGGTTGCCGGGTCGAGCTTGATGCCCTTCTCCTTGTAATAGCGTACCGCGCCAGGATGGAAAGGCAGGAATGAATTCCGGCTGGCGTTGGCCGCGATCGTTTCCTTGCCGGCCGGATGGCCCTTGGCGAGGCGGGCACTGTTTTCGAGCACGGCCTTGGTGATGGCGTAGGCAAGGTCGTCGGACATGTCCTTGTGGGCGATGGCGAAATTGTAGAGGCCGATGGTCTTCTGCTCGGCGGGCTGTTGCCTGTAGGTGCCTTTGGGAATCCACGCCGCGGTGAATTCGGGAAGCTTGCCGCGGATCGCGGCGATGTCGTCGTCGGACCAGGTGTAGAAGACGACCTCCTTCTCGCCATCGAGCTGGCTGAAGATCGGAACCGGCGTGCCGGCGCCGAAGCAGAAGGCGTCGATGATGCCATCGCCGAGCTGGTTGCCCATTTCCTCGCCCTGGCCGTGGCGGACCATCGTCTTCATGCCGAGTGCGTCGAAGATGAGGGGATAATAGGTTCCGGGCGTGCCGGCCTTCGGCCCGGCGCCGACGGTCTTGCCGTCGAGCTGGCGGAAGCTCGTGATGCCGGATTTCTTGAGCGACACGCATTGCATCGGCGTGTCGTACATCGGGAACAGGGCACGGATGTTCTCGTACTTCTTTCCCTTGGTCCACGCGGCGGAGCCCTGCATCGCCTGGAGCGCCACGCCCATCGTGACCATGCCGAGTTCGATCTTCTTTTCGTCGACCAGGATCACGTTCTGGTTCGGGCCCTGGGTCTGCCGGGGCGTGACCTTGATGCCGGCCCTGTCGGACAGCAGATCGGCAACGGCTCCGCCATAGACGAAGTAGGTCCCGCCGAGCGATGCCGTGCCGAGGGTCATGGGCGCAGGCTGTGCGAGGGCCCAATTCATGGCGGCAGGTGTGGTGGCCGCCAAGGCGATGGCTGCGGCCAACAGGCCGCGACGGAATCCGCTCATCCCAGGACTCCTCCCTTTCTTCTTGCCCGCAGCGTCGCCGGATTTGGTCGGCAAGTCCACAGCAGCGCCGCATAGCTGGGCTTCAGCTTGCGATCACTTGGCCTTCGGCGCCGATGGCTTCGAGATTGAACGCGGCGGCGATCAACGCCTGGGTATAGGGTGTCTGGGGCGCCTCGAAGATCTGCCCGGCCGGGCCGCGCTCGACGACCTTGCCGTGGCGCAGCACGATCACCTCGTCGGCCAGGGCCCGCACGACTTTCAGATCATGGCTTATGAACAAATATGCCAGCCCATGCCGGGTCTGCAGGTCGCGCAGCAGGTCGACGATCTGGGCCTGCACGCTCATGTCGAGTGCCGACGTCGGCTCGTCGAGCACGATGAAGCGCGGCTTCAGCACCAGGGCGCGGGCGATGGCGATGCGCTGGCGCTGTCCGCCGGAGAATTCGTGCGGGTAGCGTTCGCGGCTGGCGACATCGAGGCCGACTTCGTCGAGCGCGTGGTCGATCGCCCGGTCGCGCTCCGCCTTGCTGCCGATGCGGTGGACTTCCAGCCCTTCGCCCACGATCTCGCCCACCGACATGCGCGGGCTGAGCGAGCTGAAGGGATCCTGGAAGACGATCTGCATCTGCCGGCGCAGCGCCCGTAGCTCGCGCGCGCCGAGCGTCTGCAGGTCCCGGCCGTCGAACCGGATGCCGCCCTGGCTCTTCTCGAGGCGCAGCAGGGCAAGGCCCAGGGTCGTCTTGCCCGAGCCTGATTCGCCCACCAGGCCGATCGTGTGGCCCTGGCGCAGCGCGAGGCTGACGCCGTCGACCGCCTTCACATGCCCGATGGTGCGGCGCAGCAGGCCGCGCCGGATTGGGAAGTGCACCTTAATATCGTCGAGGCGCAGGATTTCCGGGGCCGCGGGATCGGCGGCGGCGGGCCGGCCCTTCGGTTCGGCCGACAGCAGGTGTTGGGTGTAGCTGTGCTGCGGATCGTCGAAGACCTGGGCGACCGGTCCCTGCTCGACGATCAGCCCCTTGGTCATGACGCAGACCCGGTCGGCCATCTTGCGGACGATGCCGAGGTCGTGGGTGATGAACAGCAGCGCCATGCCGTAGCGCGCCTGCAGGGTCTTCAAGAGCTTCAGGATCTGCGCCTGGATGGTGACGTCGAGCGCGGTGGTGGGCTCGTCGGCGATCAGCAGGTCGGGCTCGTTGGCGAGCGCCATGGCGATCATCACGCGCTGGCGCTGGCCGCCCGAAAGCTGGTGCGGGTAGGCGTCGAGGCGCTTGGCGGCCTCGGGAATGCCGACCTGTTCCAGCAGTTCGAGCGTGCGCTTGCGCGCCGCCTGCTGCGACAGGCCCTTGTGCAGGATCAGGACCTCGTTCACCTGCCGCTCGATCGTGTGCAGCGGGTTGAGCGAGGTCATTGGCTCCTGGAAGATCATCGACACGCGGTTGCCGCGCACGGCCAGCAGCTCGGACGCCGGCGCGCCCACCAGTTCGCGGCCCTGGAAGCGGATGCTGCCGGTGGGATGGTGGGCGACCGGATAGGGCAGCAATTGCAGGACCGACAGCGCCGTCACCGACTTGCCCGAGCCCGACTCGCCCACCAACGCCAGGGTCTCGCCGCGGCGGATCGCGAAACTGACGCCGCGGACGGCCCGCACGGCGTTGTCGCCGGCGCCGAACGTTACCGATAGATCCTTGACCTGAAGCAGGGTGTCATCGCTCATGCCGGCACCTTGCGCGGGTTGAACGCGTCGCGCACCGCCTCGCCGATGAATACCAGCAGCGACAGCATGAGCGCGATGATGAAGAAGCCGGTGAACGCCAGCCATGGCGCGGTGAGGTTGTTTTTGCCCTGCAGCAGCAGTTCGCCCAGCGACGGCGAGCCGACCGGCAGGCCGAAGCCCAGGAAGTCCAGCGACGTCAGCGTGGTGACGGAGCCTGCCAGGATGAACGGCAGGAAGGTGAGGCTCGCGGTCATGGCGTTGGGCAGGATGTGCCGGAACATGATGCGCACGTCCAGCATGCCCAGCGCCCGGGCAGCGCGGACATAGTCGAAGTTGCGGCCGCGCAGGAACTCGGCCCGCACCAGGCCGACCAGCGACATCCAGCTGAACAGCAGCATGATGCCCAGCAGGACCCAGAAGCCGGGCTGGATGAAACTCGCCAGGATGATGAGGAGGTAGAGGGTCGGCATGCTCGACCAGATTTCGAGGAAACGCTGCATCAACAGGTCGACGAGGCCGCCGAAATAGCCCTGCACGGCGCCGGCGACGATGCCGATCACGGCGCTGAGGAGAGTGAGCGCAAAGCCGAACAGCACCGAAATCCGGAAGCCGTAGATCAGGCGGGCCAGCACGTCGCGGGCCTGGTCGTCGGTGCCGAGCAGGTGTTCCCACGACGGCGGCAGCAATGCCTTGCGGCCGTCGCCCTTGAGGACCGTGTCGTAGCTGTAGGGAATGGGCGGCCACAGGATCCAGCCCTTGTCGTGGATCAGCTTCTGCAGCTCCTCGTCGCTGTAGACTGCGTTGGTCGGGAATTCGCCGCCGAACGTTGTCTCCGGATAATCCCGGAGAATGGGCGAGTAGAAGGCGCCGTCGTAGCGGATCAGGATCGGCTTGTTGTTGGCCAGCAGGTCGGCGAACAGCGACACGAAGAACAGCAGCCCAAACACGACAAGCGAGATCATGCCGCGCCGGCTCGATCGGAAGATGGCGAGACGCCGCCGGTTGAGCGGAGTCATCAGCTGCGCGACTCGAAATCGATCCGCGGATCGACCACGGTGTACATGACGTCGCCCAGGATGCCCATGACGAGGCCGATCAGGCCGAAGAAATAGAGCGTGCCGAACATGATCGGATAGTCGCGATTGAGCGCCGCCTCGAAGCCGAGCAGGCCGAGGCCGTCCAGCGTGAAGATGACCTCGATCAGCAGCGAACCGGTGAACAGCACGCCGATGAAGGCGGCCGGAAAGCCCGCGACCACGATCAGCATGGCATTGCGGAAGACATGGCCGTACAGCACGCGGCGTTCGGTCAGGCCCTTGGCGCGCGCCGTCAGCACGTACTGCTTGTGGATTTCCTCGAGGAAGGAATTCTTGGTGAGGAAGGTGAGCGTGGTGAAGCCGCCGATCACCATGGCGCCGATCGGCAGCGCCATATGCCAGGCATAGTCGAGCCCCTTGTCGATCAGGCCGAGCGAGCTCCAGTCGTCGGACACCAGTCCGCGCAACGGGAACCACTTGAAGTAGCTGCCGCCGGCGAACAGGACGACGAGCAGCAGGGCGAACAGAAATCCCGGGATTGCGTGCAGCACGATGAGAACGGTCGAGCTCGACAGGTCGAACCGCGTGCCGTCGCGGACGGCCTTGGCGATGCCGAGCGGGATCGAGACGAAGTAGACCAGCAGGGTGGTCCACAGGCCGAGCGAGATCGAAACCGGCATCTTCTCGATGATGAGGTCGACCACGCGCCGGTTACGGAAGAAGCTCTCGCCGAAATCGAAGGTGACGTAGTTCTTCAGCATCAGCGCGAACCGTTCGTAGGCCGGCTTGTCGAAGCCGTACATCTTCTCGATGCGTTCGATCAGCTCCTTCGGCAGTCCGCGGGCGCCGCGATAGGCGCCGCCCTCGCCGCCGGTATTGGCCTGGCTGCGCTGGGTGATCTCGCCGCCCGAGGCCGACCCGGAGAACCTTTCGGTCGCGCCGATGGCGGTGCCCTGGATCTGGGAGATCATCTGTTCGACCGGCCCGCCGGGGGCTGCCTGAACGATGAAGAAGTTGATCACCATGATGCCGAACAGGGTCGGCACCACGAGCATCAGGCGGCGCAGGATATAGGCGAGCATGGGACGGCGGCCGCCCTACTTCCTTTCGCGTTGCAGGGCGCGATCCTTGGCTTCGTCGATCCACCAGGTGTCGAAGGCCACGGGCGCGTAGCGCGCCGACTTGGGGGGACGGCCGAAGCGGTTCCAGTAGGCTACGTAGGCCGTGTTGCTGTGCCAATTCGGCACCACGAAATGATTCCACAACAGGACGCGATCGAGCGCGCGCGTGACGTCGATCAGGCTTTCGCGGTCGGGTGCGGCGATCAGCGTCTCGATCAGGGCGTCGATCGCGGCATCGCGGATGCCGATGGTGTTGCGGCCCCCCTTGTTGTCGGCCGCCTTCGATCCCCAGAAGTCACGCTGCTCGTTGCCGGGCGACAGCGACTGGCCGAAGCCGTCGACCATCATGTCGTAGTCGAACTCGTCCTCGCGGCGCTTGAATTGCGCCGTGTCGACCGTGCGCACGTTCATGTCGATGCCGATGCGCTCGAGGTTCTGCTTGTAGGGCAGCGTGACGCGCTCGAAGCTGGCGTCGCCCAGCAGCATCTCGAAGGCGAGCTTCTTGCCCGTCTTCGTCTCCGTCATCTTGCCGTCCTTGATCTCCCAGCCCGCGTCCTTGAGGAGCGTGAGCGCGCGGCGCGCCAGGTCGCGTACGTTGCCCGTGCCGTCCGATTCAGGGAGCGCGAATTCCTTGGTGAAGACTTCCTCAGGAATCTTGCCGCGCAGCGGCTCGAGGTATTTCAGCTCGGCTGGCGTCGGCAGACCCGACGAGGCGAGCTCGGAATTGCCGAAGAACGAGATGTTGCGCTTGTACATCCCGTAGAACAGGTTCTTGTTCGACCAGGCGAAGTCGAACATCGTGGCGATCGCCTCGCGCACGCGACGGTCCTTGAAGTAGTCGCGGCGGGTGTTGAAGGCGAAACACTGCATCCCGGTCGGCAACTCGTGCTTGATCTCGGCGCGCTGGATGCGGCCGTCGCGCACCGCGGGAATGTCGTAGGCCGTCGCCCAATTGCGCGCGATGTTCTCCTGGCGGATGTCGAGGTCGCCGCCCTTGAAGGCTTCGAACTGCACGGTGACGTCGCGATAGTATTCGTAGCGGATGACGTCGAAGTTGTTGCGGCCGCGATTCATCCAGAGGTCCTTGGCCCACCAGTCGTCGACCCGGCGGTAGGCGATAGCGCGCCCGACGTCGAAGGAATCGACCTTGTAGGCGCCGCTGCCCATGGGCACTTCGAGCGAGACCTTCTCGAAGTCGCGGCTGGCCCACCATTTGGACGGCAGGACCGGGAGCTGGCCCAGGATCAGCGGCAGCTCCTTGTTGGTGTTGTCGCGGAAGCTGAACAGCACCTTGCGGTCGCCGACTTTCTCGGCCTTGACCACGTCGTGATAGTAGAGCCCGTAGATCGGCGTGCCCTTGGTCTTCAGGATATCGAGCGAGAAGATCACGTCCTCGACGGTGATCGGGCTGCCGTCGTGCCAGCGCGCCTGCGGCCGCAGCGTGAAGGCGACCCACGACCGGTCGTCCGGCCATTCGATCGTCTCGGCGATCAGGCCGTACTCGGTCGAGGCCTCGTCGCGCGAATTCCAGCACAGCGTGTCCCAGATTTGCGTGATGCCGGCCGCCGGAACGCTTTTGACGATGAAAGGGTGCAGCGAATCGAAGGTTCCACGCGCGCCCAGCCGGACGCTTCCGCCCTTGGGCGCCGCGGGGTCGAGATAGTCGGGGGAGCTCGCGTCGGCGGCATATTTCGGCGTGCCGTGCATGGCGAAGCCATGGCTCACGTGCACCTTGGAGGCGTTCTGCGCCTGCAGGATTGCCGGCCCGCCGAATCCCCCGCCGCCGGCCCAGAGGGCTGCGCCGCCCGCCAGTATGCCGCGCCGTCCGATCGCCATCCGATGCGCTCCCCGAGCCAGCCGTTTCGACGTCCTATATAGCGTGCAGGAGTTGGGCCGCACTATGGCTGCAGCGTTACATGGCTGTCAGCTTTGGCTGTCAGCTTTCGCCCTTGATGCCGGCTTCCTTGACCAGCTTGCCGTAGCGCGCGTAGTCGGCCTTCCACATCGCCATCACGTCGGCGGGCGATCGCGGCGCCGGCACCTCGCATCCCGCCCGGGTCAGGCGGTCGCGGGTTTCGGCACTCTGCAGAGCCTTCATCGCCGAGCCGTGCAGGCGCTCGACGATGGTGCCCGGCGTGCCGGCGCGGACGGCGATGGTGTACCAGCTCACCACCTGGGCGTCGGCGAAACCGGCCTCGGCGAAGGTCGGCACGTCGGGCAGGCTGGGCAGGCGCTGGCCGGCCAGCACGGCCAGCGCCCGCAGCTTGCCGGATTGAATATGCTGCAGCGCGAGCGGCCCGGGCAGCATGCCGACCTGCAGGCGGCCCTCCAGGAGATCGGGCAGTCCCGGTGGAATGCCGCGATAGGGTACCGAGGTCATGTCGAACTTGTACTGGTGCTTCAGCAGTTCGGCCGACAGATGGACCGAGGAGCCATTGCCCGGGTTGAGATAGTTGAGCTTGCCGGGATTGGCCCGGCCATACTCGACCAGCTCCGCCAAGGTCTTCACCGGCACCTCGGGATTGACCGTGGCCACCGCGGTCGCGATGGCGATCAGCGCGACGGGCTGGAAATCGGCCAGCGCGTCGTAGGGCACCGGCTGGAGATGCGGCACCACGACTTGGGAAATGGTCGACATCAGCCAAGTGTAACCGTCGGCCGGCGCCTGCGGGATCATGGCCGTGGCGAGCGTGGAGTTGCCGCCGGGTTTCGGTTCGACCACGACGGGCTGTCCGAGGTCGGCCTGCATGGGATCGGCGACCGAGCGCGCCACGATGTCGACGATGCCGCCGACCGGATAGGGCACGAGAAAACGCATGGGCTTGGTCGGGAAAGCCTGTGCCGATGCCCCGGGCGCCACGGCGAGCGCCGAGGCTGCACCCAGCACGGCGCGGCGGTTCAGTCCGATCATTTCCTGGCCCCCTTGATTTTTTGGTCTCTCTTTTGGCAACGCTACGGGCTGGTCGCCGGCTTGTCATCATTCCCGGGCGTCGGGTAGGTGTTGGCGATGACAACAGCTTCATCGCAGCCCTACATCCTGGCGCCGTCTCCCTTCAGCGGACTTTCCCTGTGCTACGCGCTGGCAAGCGGGGCCGATGCGAACGAGGCGTTGCGCGGCCTGGCGGCCGGCTTCGAGCCGGCCTGGGGCACGGTGGGCATCGGCGAGCCGCTGGCCAAGGCGATCGGCCGGCAGATCCCGGGCTTGCGTCCCTTTCCGGCGATGTCGGCGCCCGGCTGCGGCGTGCCGTCGACCCAGCAGCCGCTGTGGATCCTGGTGACGGCCGCCAATCAGGGCGGCGTCTTCGACATCTTCAGGAAGGTCGAGGCGCTCACCGCCGAGGCGTTCGTCCTGGCCGATTCGATGCCGACCTTCATCTATGGCGACCATCGCGACGTCACGGGCTACGAGGACGGCACGGAGAACCCCAAGGGCAAGGCCGCGGCCAAGGCGGCTGTCGTCGAGACAGGCAAGGGCCTCGCCGGGTCGAGTTTCGTCGCCGTGCAGCGCTGGGAGCACGACCTCGACTACTTCAACAGTCATTCGGAAAAGGTCCGGGACGCCATGATGGGCCGCCGCCGGCGCGACAATGCCGAACTGCCGCGCGCGCCCGCGACGTCGCACGTCAAGCGCAGCACGCAGGAGGACTTCGACCCGCCCGCCTTCATGATGCGCCGCTCGATGCCGTGGGCGACCGTGTGGGGCCAGGGCCTGGAATTCATCGCCTACGGCCGCTCGCTCGACGCCTATGAGCGGGTCATGCGGCGCATGGCCGGCCTCGACGACGGCATCGTCGACGCCACCTTCGCCTATTCGCGTCCGGTCACCGGCGGCTACTATTGGTGCCCGCCGGTCCGCAGTGGGAAACTCGACCTCGGGTTTCTCGGTCTCTAGGTTTGACTTCAGAGCGGACGAGTCCCAGGTTTCACGTATGACCGACACCATGAATTTCGCGCCGGAGTACGACGTTCCGCTCGACTACATGCGCCGCACGCGCGACTATTATCTGGCACTCGGCTACGACAATCCCTATCGCTGGGCCCACTATGTCGATGCGCCGTTCCAGCCGGTAAAGAAGCCGCTGAAGGACAGTACGCTGGCACTGATCACCACGGCGGCGCCCTATCAGCCCGACAAGGGCGATCAGGGCCCTGGCGCGCTCTACAATGCGGGCGCCAAATTCTATACGGTCTTTTCGGGCGACACCGCGGTCGACCACGACACGCGCATCAGCCACATCGGCTACGACCGCAAGCACACGACGGCGAAGGACAGCAACACCTGGTTCCCGCTGCCGCTGATGCGCAAGTTCGCGGCCGAAGGCCGCTTCAAGCTGGCGCCGCGCTTCCATGGCGCGCCGACCAACCGCAGCCAGCGCGTGACCCTGGAAACCGATGCGCCGGAAATCCTGGCACGCTGCCGCCAGGACCAGGTCGACGCCGCGCTGCTTGTGCCGACTTGACCCGTCTGCCACCAGACCGTGAGTCTGGTCGCCCGATATCTCGAACGGAACGGCATCCCGACGGTGGTCATGGGAGCGGCCAAGGACATCGTCGAATACACCGGCGTGCCGCGCTTCCTGTTCAGCGACTTCCCGCTCGGCAATTCCTGCGGCAAGCCGCACGAGCCCGACACCCAGGCCTTCACGCTCGACCTGGCGCTAAAAGTGTTCGAGAGCGCCGTGGGTCCGCGCACCACGGTGCAGTCGCCGCTGCGCTGGACCGAGGATGGCGACTGGAAGAACGACTACAACAACATCGCCCGCATGCCGCCGGAAGAGGTCGCCAAGCGGCGCGCCGAGTTCGACAAGGTGAAGCAGGTGGCGCTCAACCAACGCAAACAGGCGGGCGTCGCCTAGGATCACCGTCGACATGAGCAAGCCTTTCTCTGGGGTGAAAATCCTCGATTTTACGCGCGTACTGGCGGGGCCTTACGGCACCTATCAACTCGCCTTGCTGGGCGCCGACGTCATCAAGATCGAGTCGCGCGAAGGCGACGACATGCGCTTCGGCAACCGCAAGGATGCCTGGGAGAAGCGCGGCCTCGCAGCGCCCTGGATCGCGGTCAATTCGGGCAAGCGTTCGATCACGCTCGATCTCAAGAAGCCCAAGGCGCTCGAGATCGTCAAGCGGCTGGTCGAGACGGCCGACGTGGTGATGGAGAACTTCCGGCCCGGCGTGATGGAGAAGCTCGGCCTCGGCTATGAAACGCTGAAGCAGATCAATCCCAAGCTGATCTACTGCGCGGTGTCGGGCTTCGGCCAGGTCGGCCCACAGGCCAAGACGGCGGCGTTCGATGGCATGATCCAGGCGATGTCCGGGCTGATGTCGATCACGGGCTTCGAGAACAATGGGCCGACGCGCGTGGGCTTCGCCGGCGCCGACGTGATGTCGGGTGCGACGGCGGCCTTCGGCGTCGCCTCGGCGCTGTATCAGCGCACCCATACCGGCAAGGGCCAGCTCGTCGACGTCGCTATGATCGACGCGGTGATGGGCTACCTCGCCCAGCAGTTCACCGAGCATATGATCACCGGCCGCGTGCACGAGCAGGCCGCGAACCTGTCGGTGACGCGCAAGCCCACCGGCAATCTCTTCAAGACCGAGGACGGCTGGATCGTGCTCGCCGTCATGACCGATCCGCAGTTCCAGCGCCTGATGAAGGCGCTGGGGCGCGACGATACGCTCGCCGATCCGCGCTTCTCCGATTGGCCGACGCGCATCGCCAACAACACCGCGCTGCACGAGATCATAGAGGCGGCCATGAAGACGCAGACGTCGGCTGACTGGATCGAGCGCTTCTCGAAGAACGACATCCCGGCCGGCCGTGTGCATTCGATTCCCGAGACCGCCCAGCTCGATCTCTTCCAGCATCGCACCGTGCTGCAGACCGTCGAGACCGAGCACGGACCGATCAAGGTGATCGGCTCGGGCTTCCGCCTGGAACACGGCGGCGGTTCGGTCGATCGTCCGCCGGCAACGCTCGGCCAGCACACCGATGAGGTGCTGGGCGAGGCGGGCTATTCGCCGGCCGAAGTCGCGGAAATGCGCGAAGCCAAGGTCGTTTAGACCAACTCGCAGATCTACTGCTGTCGACGCGTCCACAGCGCCGCACTCGACGCGGGTTTCCTTCGCGTCCGGTTCGGCATAGGCTCCGTGTGTCCAAGGGGGGTCCCGACAAGGGGCTGAGATACCGACGGCCGCCACGACGTGGCGACAGCGCGGTGACCCTTTGAACCTGATCCGGGTCATGCCGGCGAAGGGACTGGATGCTGCCTCCTTTGCACGACAACGCCGGATCTCCGTCTGTCTTCAGCCACGGGAGATCCTCGTCATGGACACTATCGTTTCGACGCCGTTACAGCCCAAAGTCACCACCGGACCGCTGCCGTCCTCGGCCAAGGTCTACGTTTCACCCGATGCAGCTCCCGATATCCGCGTGCCCCTGCGCGAGATCACGCTTTCAAGTGCCGCCGAACCGCCCGTGCGGGTCTACGACACGACCGGTCCCTATAGCGATTCGTCGGTGACGATCGACGTCCGCAAGGGCCTGGCGCGCACGCGCCGCGCCTGGGTGATCGAACGCGGCGGCGTCGAGGAATACGACGGCCGGCCAATCGCGCCGATCGACAACGGCAACGTCAAGGCCTCGGCCCTGCAGCCGTTCCCCAACACGCAGCGGCCGTTGCGCGGTCTCGACGGCAAGCCGATCACCCAGTTCGAGTTCGCCCGCGCGGGCATCGTCACCAAGGAGATGATCTACGTCGCCGCGCGCGAAAACCTCGGCCGCAAGGAGATGCTCGAGGACGCCGAGGAGAGGCTGGCCGATGGCGAGAGCTTCGGGGCGGCCCTGCCGGCCTTCATCACGCCGGAGTTCGTACGCAGCGAAATCGCTGCTGGCCGCGCCATCATCCCGGCCAACATCAATCACACCGAGCTCGAGCCGATGATCATCGGCCGCAATTTCCTGGTGAAGATCAACGCCAACATCGGCAATTCGGCGGTCACTTCCTCGATGGAGGAAGAGGTCGAGAAGATGGTGTGGGCGATCCGCTGGGGCGCCGATACGGTCATGGATCTCTCGACTGGCCGCAATATCCACGACACGCGCGAATGGATCGTGCGCAACGCCCCGGTGCCGATCGGCACCGTGCCGATTTACCAGGCGCTGGAGAAAGTGGGCGGCGACCCGACCAAGCTGTCGTGGGAGGTCTTCCGCGACACGCTGATCGAGCAGGCCGAACAGGGCGTCGACTATTTCACCATCCATGCTGGCGTGCGGCTGGCCCATGTACCGCTCACGGCCAAGCGCGTGACCGGGATCGTGAGCCGCGGCGGCTCGATGATGGCGCAATGGTGCCTGACCGAGCATCGCGAGAGCTTCCTCTACGAGCACTTCGGCGACATCTGCGACATCATGCGCAAGTACGACGTCTCGTTCTCGCTGGGCGACGGCCTGCGGCCGGGCTGCAATGCCGACGCCAACGACGAGGCGCAGTTCGCCGAACTCACCACGCTGGGCGAGCTCACCAAGGTTGCCTGGGACAAGGGCTGCCAGGTCATGATCGAGGGCCCAGGTCACGTGCCCATGCACAAGATCAAGGCCAACATGGACAAGCAGCTTAAGGAATGCGGCGAGGCGCCGTTCTATACGCTGGGACCGCTCGTGACCGACATCGCGCCGGGCTACGACCACATCACCTCGGGCATCGGCGCCGCCATGATCGGCTGGTTCGGCACGGCGATGCTCTGCTACGTCACGCCCAAGGAACATCTCGGCCTGCCCGACCGCGACGACGTGAAGGTGGGCGTCATCACCTACAAGATCGCGGCCCACGCCGCCGATCTCGCCAAGGGCCATCCCGCCGCCCGCCTGCGCGACGATGCGCTCTCCAAGGCGCGCTTCGACTTCCGCTGGATGGATCAGTTCAACCTCTCGCTCGATCCGGCGACGGCCGAGAAGTTCCACGACGAGACGATGCCCAAGGAGGCGCATAAGACGGCGCACTTCTGCTCGATGTGCGGGCCGAAGTTCTGCTCCATGCGGATCACCCAGGACATCCGGGAGTACGCCAAGAAGGGCATGGACGAGATGAGCGAGAAGTTCCGGGCCGGTGGCCACGCGCTCTACGTCCCGGAGAAGGATGCGCCGGAGAAGGCGGCCGACTGAACGACCGCCTCTTTTCGCCAAGTCCGCCGGGATTCGGGAACCCTTTTGCCCCTGGTGCTTTATCCAGGGGGTCAGGCCCGTAAATCTCCGTGCCTTGCGCCGCGCCGAACGTCGGGGGAGACTCAGGCGGTTCCGTTCGTACAACAGACGGACTGTCTTCAAGGGGGCGAATAGGACGATGAAACGGCTGCGGACCCTTCTCGGGATCGGCGTGGGGCTCGCTGTCGTGGCTGGCGCTGGCTGGTATATTTCGCAGAGAGGAACTTCTGCACCCAGCTCGACCTCGGCAGGTCGGGCCGCGGCCGGCGCTGCCGTGCCGGTCGGGCTGGCGACGGCCGCCAAGGGGGATATTCCCGTGGTGCTGCGGGCACTGGGAACGGTGACGCCGCTCAATACCGTCAACGTCAAGACCCAGATCACCGGCCAGCTCGTCGAGGTGCTTTTCAAGGAAGGCCAGCTCGTCAAGCAGGGCGAGCTTCTGGCCGTGGTCGATCCGCGGCCTTACGACGTGGCCCTGCAGCAGGCCCAAGGCCAGATGCAACGCGACGAGGCCCTGCTGAAGAACGCCCAGGTCGACCACGAACGCTATAAAAAGCTGGTCGCCCAGGACTCCATCGCCCGTCAGCAGCTCGACACCCAGGCCGCCCTGGTCCGCCAATATGAAGCGGCGCTGGTCATCGACCAGGCGCTGGTCGATGCCGCCAAGCTCAACGTCACCTACACCAAGATCGTCGCCCCGCTGACCGGGCGCATCGGCCTGCGCCTGGTCGACAAGGGCAACTACGTGACGATGGGCGATGCCACCAGCATCTGCGTCATCATCCAGATCCAGCCGATCTCCGTGATCTTCCCCATCCCGGAGGATACCCTGCCGCCGGTGCGCCAGCGGCTACGGTCGGGCGCCGCCCTCGAAGTGAGGGTCCTCGACCGCGCGCAGAAGGCCGAACTGGCCGTCGGCAAGCTCGATACGACCGACAATCTGATCGACACGACCACCGGCACCGTGAAACTCCGCGCCATCTTCGACAACACTGACGAGAGCCTGTTCCCCAACCAGTTCGTGAACGTCCGCCTGCTGGTCGACACCGTGAAGGATGCGACGATCGTTCCCGTCGCCGCCATCCAGCGCGGCCAGCCCGGAATCTTCGTCTATCTGGTCAAGGCCGACGACACGGTCGAGATCCGCGTCGTCGAACTCGGCGCGACCGACGGCGAGAGGGTGGCCATCACGAAGGGCCTGCAGGTCGGCGACCAGGTCGTCATCGACGGCACCGACCGGCTGCGCGAGGGCGCCAAGATCCGCAAGCCTTCGGCTGGCCCGAGAGGCACGTCCGGCTCGCCCGTCGCGGCGGCGCCCCCGGGCGGCGGCGCAGGACGGCCGGCCCGGTCCAACCAGTAGTCCGGCCGCGACATGAATCCGTCGCGGCTTTTCATCGAGCGCCCGGTCGGCACCTCGCTGCTGATGGTGGCGATCATGCTGGTGGGCATGATCGCCTACAAATTCCTGCCGCTGTCGGCGCTGCCGCAGGTCGATTACCCGACGATCCGCGTGCTTACGCTCTATCCCGGCGCCAGCCCCGAGGTCATGACGTCCTCGGTCACCTCACCGCTCGAGCGGCAATTCGGCCAGATGCCCGGCCTCAACCAGATGACGTCGACCAGTTCGGCCGGCGCCTCGGCGATCACGCTGCAGTTCGACCTGACACTCGGCCTCGACATCGCCGAACAGCAGGTCCAGGCGGCCATCAATGCCGCCGGCAATCTTCTGCCCGGCGACCTGCCGGCGCCGCCGATCTACGCCAAGGTCAATCCGGCCGACGCGCCCGTGCTGACGCTCGCCGTCACCTCGAAGACCGAGGCTCTCACCAAGGTCCATGACCTAGTCGACACGCGGCTCGCCCAGAAGATCTCCCAGGTCGCCGGTGTCGGCCTGGTGAGCCTCGAAGGCGGCCAGAAGCCCGGCGTCCGCATCCGCGCCAACCCCACGGCGCTGGCGGCCTACGGACTCAACATCGACGATCTGCGCACCACGATCACCAACGCCAACGTCAACACGCCCAAGGGAAATTTCGACGGCCCGGCGCGGGCCTACACGATCAACGCCAACGACCAGATCACCGACCCCGCCATCTTCCGCGACGTCATCGTCGCCTACCGCAACGGCGCGCCCGTCCGTCTCAAGGACGTCGCCACCGTCGAGGAGTCCCAGGAAAACAACCGCATCGCCGCCTGGGTGAACAACACGCCGGCCGTGATCGTGAACGTCCAGCGCCAGCCCGGCGCCAACGTCATCGAGGTCGTCGACCGCATCAAGGCGCTGCTGCCGCAGCTTCGCGATTCCCTGCCGGTGGCGCTCGACGTTGCCATCGTCACCGATCGCACGCTCACCATCCGCGCCTCGGTGCGCGACGTGCAGATCGAACTCACCTTCGCGGTGGTCCTCGTGGTCGCGGTCATCTTCGCTTTTCTGGGCGACGCGCGCGCGACGCTCATCCCGAGCCTTTCGGTGCCGCTGTCGCTGGTCGGCACGCTGGCCGTCATGTACCTGGCGGGCTTCAGCCTCAACAACCTGTCGATCATGGCGCTCACCATCGCCACCGGCTTCGTCGTCGACGACGCCATCGTCATGATCGAGAACATCGCCCGCTACATCGAGCGCGGCGATGATCCCAAAGAGGCGGCCCTCAAGGGATCGCGCCAGATCGCCTTCACCGTGGTCTCGCTCACCGTGTCGCTGATCGCCGTCCTCATTCCCCTTCTCTTTATGGCCGACGTGGTGGGCCGGCTGTTCAGCGAATTCGCGGTCACCCTGTCCGTCACCATCCTGATCTCGGCCGTGGTGTCGCTCACCCTGGTGCCGATGATGTGCGCCCATCTGCTGAAGCAGCGGCCGGTGGCGGGAGCCGGCGCGCCTGCAGCCGATGCCCATTCCGATCCCCGCGCCGAGGTCCATGCCGAGACGCAGGCGCTGGGGGCGCGCTGGTTCGCGCGGCTGATCGACCTCTACGACCGCTGGCTGGTCGTGGTGTTTCGCCACCAGGTGCTGACGCTTCTCGTCGCCGTCGGGACGGTCGTGCTGACCGTGCTGCTCTACGTCGTCGTGCCCAAGGGTTTCTTTCCGGTGCAGGACAACGGCCTGATCCAGGCCGTCACCGAGGCGCCCCAGAGCGTTTCCTTCGAGGCGATGCGCGAACGCCAGCGCGCCCTGGTCGAGGCCATCCTGAGCGACCCCGACGTCGAGAGCCTGACGTCCTTCATCGGCGTCGACGGCACCAACCCGACGCTGAACTCGGGGCGGATGCTGATCAACCTCAAGCCGCGTAGCCAGCGCGATCTGACCGCGAGCGAGGTCATCCGGCGCCTGCAGCACGATACCGCCACGGTCCCGGGCATCTCGCTCTACATGCAGCCGGCGCAGGATCTCACGATCGATTCGACGGTCAGCCGCACCCAGTACCAGTTCGTCCTGGAAAGCGCCCGACCGGAGGACTTCGAAGTCTGGGTGCCACGTCTCGTCGACCGGCTGCAGAAGCTGCCCGAGATCGTCGACGTCACCAGCGACCTGCAGAACAAAGGACTGTCGATGTTCATCAAGGTCGATCGCGACGCGGCGGCACGCTTCGGCGTCACCACCGCGACGGTCGACAACGTCCTCTACGATGCCTTCGGCCAGCGCATCGTGTCGACGGTCTACACCCAGTCGAACCAGTATCGGGTGATCTACGAAGTCGAACCTTCGATGGCACGCTCGCTGGATGCGCTCGCCAACCTCTATTTGCCGGGCTCGGCGAGCGGCAAGCAGGTGCCGCTGTCGGCGATCGCCACCTTCGAGGAGCGCGCCGCGCCGCTCAGGCTCGACCGCTTCGGACAATTTCCGGCAACCACGATCTCCTTCAACCTGGCGCCGAGTGTAGCGCTTGGCCATGCCGTCGACGCGATCGTCGCCGCCCAGCGCGAGATCGGCATGCCGCGGTCGATCACCACCCATTTCCAGGGCGCGGCGCTCGCCTTCCAGAAGTCGCTGAACAGCCAGCTTCTGCTCATCCTGGCTGCCATCGTCACGGTCTACATCGTGCTGGGCGTGCTCTATGAGAGCTACATCCACCCGATCACGATCCTGTCCACCCTGCCGTCGGCCGGTATCGGCGCGCTGCTGGCGCTGATGCTGGCGGGTTCGGACCTCAGTGTCGTGGCCATCATCGGCATCGTGCTGCTGATCGGCATCGTGAAGAAGAACGCCATCATGATGATCGACTTCGCGCTCGATGCCGAACGCCACCAGGGCAAGACGCCGCGCGAGGCCATCCACCAGGCCTGCCTGCTGCGCTTTCGCCCGATCCTGATGACGACGGTGGCGGCGATGGTCGGTGCCCTGCCGCTGATGCTGGGTACGGGCACGGGATCGGAGCTTCGCCATCCGCTCGGCCTCACCATCGTGGGCGGCCTGATCGTGAGCCAGGTCCTGACGCTATTCACGACGCCCGTGATCTACCTCGCCTTCGACCGGCTCGGCCGCCGGCTGCGCGGCCAGCCGCTCGACACGCCGCGCCATCCTCTGGTCGGGGTGCCCGAGGCTCCCCAGCCGTGAACCTGTCCGCTCCCTTCATCGCCCGGCCGGTCGCCACGACCCTGCTGACGATCGGGCTGGCGCTGGCCGGCATGGTGGCCTTCACCGGCCTGCCGGTGTCGCCGCTGCCCAAGGTCGACTTTCCCACCATCCAGGTCACCGCCAACCTGCCCGGAGCTTCGCCGGAGACGGTGGCCACCAGCGTGACGACGCCGCTCGAGCGGCGGCTGGGCGCGATCGCGGGCGTGAGCGAGATCACCTCGTCGAGTTCCGTCGGAAATTCGCGCATCACCCTGCAGTTCGACCTGTCGCGCAGCATCGACGGCGCGGCGCGGGACGTACAGGCGGCCATCAATGCCGCCCGCGCCGACATGCCGAGCGACCTGCGGAGCAATCCGCAGTATCGCAAGGTCAATCCCGCCGACGCGCCGGTGCTGGTCCTGGCGCTTACCTCCAATACGCTGGGCCAGGGCCGGCTCTTCGATGCCGCGTCCAATGTCCTGCAGCAGAAGCTGTCGCAGGTCTCGGGTGTCGGCCAGGTGACGCTGGGCGGCAGTTCGCTGCCGGCAGTCCGCGTCGAGATCAACCCCGCCGCGCTCACCAAGTACCGCATCGGGCTCGAAAGCGTGCGCGCGGCTCTTGCCGCCGCCAATGCCAATGCGCCCAAGGGCGCCCTCGAGGTCGGCGAGCGGCGCTACCAGATCTACGCCAACGACCAGGCCCGGGTGGCCGACGAGTATCGCGACCTGATCATCGGCTGGCGCAATGGCTCACCGGTGCGGCTGTCGGATGTGGCCGAGGTCATCGATTCGGTCGAGAATATCCGCAACGAAGGCCAGGCAAACGGCAAGCGGTCCGTGCTGGTCATCATCTACAAGCAGCCTGACGCCAATATCATCGAGATGGTCGACGAGGTGAAGGAGCTGCTGCCCGAGCTCCAGGCGTCGCTGCCCAACGACGTCGATCTTGCGGTGGTGAGCGATCGCACGACGACGATCCGGGCCTCGCTGCGGGAGGTCGAGCAGGCACTGATCATCAGCGTGATCCTGGTCGTGCTGGTGACCTTCGCCTTCCTGCGCTCGGCCCGCGCCGGTTTCGTGGCGGCCATCGCGGTGCCGGTGTCGCTGATCGGCACGTTCGGCGCCATGTACCTGCTGGGCTACAGCCTCAACAATCTGTCGCTGATGGCCATGACCATCGCCGCGGGCTTCGTCGTCGACGACGCCATCATCGTGCTGGAGAACATCTCGCGCCATATCGAGGCCGGTATGTCGCGGGTCGACGCGGCGCTGCAGGGCGCCCGTGAGGTCGGCTTCACCGTCGTTTCGATGAGCCTGTCGCTGATCGCGGTATTCATCCCGATCCTGCTGATGAGCGGTATCGTCGGGCGTCTGTTCCGCGAGTTTGCCGTCACGCTCTCGATCGCCATTCTCATCTCCATGGTCGTGTCGCTCACGACGACGCCCATGATGTGCGCCTTCGTGCTGCGTCCGCACGATGCCCGGAAGGAAGGGATGTTCTTCCGCGCGAGCGAGCGGGCCTTCGGCGCGCTGCAGTCGGTCTACGGGCGCAGTCTCGGGGTCGTGCTGCGCCATCCCCTGCTGACGATGCTGGTGTTCCTCGCGACCGTACTGCTCAACATCCACCTCTACGTCACCATCCCCAAGGGCTTCTTTCCGCAGCAGGATACCGGCCGCATCGTCGGCGGCATCCGGGCCGACCAGAGCATCTCGTTCCAGGCGATGCGCCGGAAGTTCCGTCAGTTCATGGAGATCATTCGCACCGATCCGGCGATCGAAAGCGCCGCGGGCTTCACCGGCGGCTTCCAGACGAACTCGGGCTTCGTCTTCGCCTCCCTGAAGCCGCTGGCCGAGCGCAAGGAATCGGCCGACCAGGTGATCGCCCGCCTGCGCCCGCGCCTCGCCCAGGTGCCCGGTGCCGTGCTCTTCCTGCAGGCGGTGCAGGACATCCGGGTCGGCGGCCGCCAGGCCAACGCCCAGTACCAATTCACCCTGCAGGCCGATTCGCTGCCCGATCTCTATAACTGGGGCCCGAAGCTGGTCGAGGCATTGAAGGCTGACTCGTCGGTCATCACCGACGTCGATTCCGACCAGCAGCAGCGTGGCCTGCAGGTCAATCTCACCATCGACCGCGATGCCGCCAGCCGTCTCGGCGTTTCTACGCGCGGCATCTCGGCGGCCCTCTACGACGCCTTCGGCCAGCGCCAGGTCTCGACCATCTACAACGCGCTCAACCAGTATCATGTGGTGATGGAGGTCTCGCCCGAGAACTGGGAGAATCCGGAAACCCTGAAGGACATCTATGTCAGTACCTCCGGCGGCGCGATCAGCGGCGCCCAGGCCACCGGCGCCATCGTCTCGGCGGCGCCGCCTTCGACAGCCCAGGCGGCCGGTGCCGTCGATCCGTCCCAGGCGGTCCGCAACCAGCGCACCAACCAGATCGCCGTGAGCGGCCGCGGTTCGGCATCGACCGGTGCCGCGGTCAGCACGGCGCCCGAGACGATGGTGCCGCTCTCCGCGGTGACGCGCTACGAATTCGGCACCACGCCGCTTGCCGTCAACCATCAGAGCCTGTTCGTCGCCAGCACGATCTCGTTCAACCTGGCGCCGGACAAGACGCTGAGCGACGCCATCGCCTACGTGAATGGCGTGATGGCCGAGATCGGCATGCCGGCCTCCATCCACGGCTCATTCCAGGGCACGGCGCGGGCCTTCCAGCAGTCGTCGACCAACCAGCTCCTGCTCGTGCTGGCGGCGCTGGCCGCCGTCTACATCGTGCTCGGCGTCCTCTACGAGAGCTACATTCACCCGCTCACCATCCTGTCGACCCTGCCGTCGGCCGGCATCGGTGCGCTGCTGGCGCTGCGGGTCGGTGGCGTGGAATTCAGCATCATCGCCATGATCGGCGTGCTGCTGCTGATCGGTATCGTCAAGAAGAACGCCATCATGATGATCGACGTGGCACTGGAGCGTGAGCGCAACGAGGGCCTCGACCCGAGCGTCGCCATCCACGAGGCTTGCCTGCTGCGCTTCCGGCCCATCCTGATGACGACCATGGCGGCCATCCTGGGCGCGCTGCCGCTGGCGATCGGCTTCGGCGAAGGCGCCGAACTGCGCCGGCCGCTCGGCATCTCGATCATCGGCGGCCTGATTGTGAGCCAGATCCTGACCCTCTACACGACACCGGTGATCTACCTCTATCTCGATCGCTTCCGCCGCCGCGACCGTGATCGTCCCAGCCGGATTGCCCGCGCCATGGGCAGCGCCGGGGTGCCGGCATGAGGCGGCTTGCAGCCCTGCTTTGCCTGGCGTTGTTGTCGGGGTGCCTGGTCGGCCCGGACTACCAGCGGCCGCCGCCGGCCGCGCCGCCGACGCCCGAGTTCAAGGAGACCATGGGCTTCCGCCCGGCAATGCCCAACGACACTGTCGATCGCGGGCCGTGGTGGCAGATCTACGGCGATCCGACGCTCGACGGGCTGGCGGCCCAGGTCGACATCTCCAACCAGACGCTGAAGGCGTCCGAAGCGGCCTATCGCCAGGCGCGCGCGCTCGTTCGCCAGGACCAGTCAGGCCTCTATCCCTCGATCACAGGGACCGCCGGCGCGCAGCAGACCGGCACGGGTGCGCTCCGCGGCGGCGGCACCGCCGTTGTCTCCACGAACCAGAATGGCAATATCACCAGTACCGCGAGCCAGTACTCCGGCGGCTTTGCGCTCGCCTGGGAGATCGACGTCTGGGGCAGCATCCGGCGCACCATCGAAAGCGATTCGGCGGCGGCCCAGGCCAGTGCCGGCGATCTCGCGGCGGCGCGCCTGTCCGCCCAGGCCGACCTCGCCATCAACTATTTCTCGCTTCGGATCTCCGACCAACGGACGCGGCTCTATCAGGCGACCGTGGCGGCCTATGCGCGTTCGCTGACGATCGCCCGCAACCAGGTCGATGCCGGTATCGCCTCCCGCGTCGATCTCGCCCAGGCGCAGACCCTCTACGAACAGGCGCGGTCGCTTCTGGTGGCCGAAGGCATCGCACGCGCCCAGTACGAGCATGCGATCGCCGTGCTGATCGGCAAGGCGCCGTCCGAATTCAACCTCGAACCCGGGACAGCGCCGGAGCGGGTGCCGACGGTCGATGCCGGCGTACCATCGGCACTGCTGGAACGGCGGCCCGACATCGCCGCGGCCGAGCGCCTGATGGCGTCAGCCAACGCCAGGATCGGCGTGGCGCAGGCTGCCTACTATCCGAATATCTCGCTGGGCGGCGCCATCACCTTCCTGAGCGGCGGCCTGGGAACGCTGCTTCAGCTCGGCTCCTCGGTGTGGTCGCTCGGGCCCCAGCTCGCCGCGACGCTCATCGACGGCGGCGCCCGTGCCGCCCAGGTCGAGGGCGCGCGGGCCGGCTACGACAACACCGTGGCGACCTACCGCCAGACCGTATTGACGGCCTTCCAGCAGGTCGAGGACGCCCTCGCCCAGCAGCGTATTCTCGTCCAGCAGGAGCAGATCCAGCGCGCCGCCGTTGCGTCCGCCCGCGAGGCCGAACGGTTGTCGCTCAACCAGTACCTGATCGGCACCGTGCCCTACACGACCGTGGTGCAGACCCAGACGTCGGCGCTGTCGGCCGAGCAGACCCTGCTGAACATCCGGCAAAGCCGTCTGATCGCCAGCGCCAACCTGGTGAAGGCGCTGGGCGGCGGTTGGCGCGACGCCGACCTGCCGCCGCCGACGCCGATCGGCGGCCTCACCAAGCGTTAGAAGCGTTATTCCAGCTTCAGGCCGGTCCGTTGAATGAAGGTCTGCCAGCGCGCGACTTCGGCCCGGATCGTCGTCATGAATGCCTCGGGGGTTCCGCCCACGGCCAGCACACCGTCTGCCGCGAGACGCCCGGAGACTTCGGGGCTCCTGAGCACTGCATCCAGTTCCGTGTTCATCCGGTACACGATGTCCGCCGGAATCCCCTTGGGTCCGATCATGCCGTGCCACAGATTGAAATCGAGCGTGGGGTAGCCCTGCTCACCGTAGGACGGGATATCGGGCGCCGCGGCCAGCCGGGTGCGCGAGCTGATGGCAAGACCGCGCACCTTGCCGCTCTTGATGTAGGGCAGCATCGTCGTCGTGCCGCCGGTTAGGATCTGCAGGTTGCCGGCCAGCAGGTCGGACAATGCCAGCGCCGTGCCGCGATAGGGCACATGGGTGGCTTTGATGCCGGCGGCATCGAGGAAGAACTCGGTGCCGAGATGCAAGAGGCCGCCGGGACCGCTCGAACCGTACGACAGCTTGCCCGGCTCGCGCTTGCACAGGGCCACCAGCTCTTCGAGGGTCTTCGCGGGAACGCTCGGGTTGACGGTGAACACGGTCGGCTCGTCGGTGAACTGGCCGATCGCCACGATGTCGTTCAGGGAATCGAAGGAAGGTTTGTGCAGGATCGAGTTGATGGCGTAGCTGCCCGAGATCGTGAGGTAGGTGTAGCCGTCGGCGGGCGACTTGATGGCGACTTCGGCGCCGAGATTGCCACCCGCCCCCGGCTTGTTCTCCACGATCATCGTCTGGCCGAGCCGCGCCGAGAGCTTCTCGGCAATCAACCGGCTGGTGAAGTCCGAGCCGCCGCCGGGCGCGAACGGCGCCACCAGCTTGATCGGCCGCGACGGCCAGGTGTCGGCGCGAACCGGAGACGCGAGCGCTGCCGTTGCCGTCCCGGCCAGGAAGGTTCGCCGCTGCATTGGCTGTTGCATCATTGGGCCTCCCACGGCACGCGGATCTCCTGCAGCGGCACGTGCTGCTGGGCGGCATGCATGTCGGTCTCGCCGACGCCACCCTGGGGGCGCGGCCGCGGCAGGGTGATCTTCACCGCGTTGACCAGGTCGAAGAAACCGAAGGTGATGATGTTCTGCGTCGGCACGTTGTAGAGCTGCGACACCAGCTCCTTGGTGATGACACCGCTCTTCCGCACCGCCTCGAAGTCTTCCTTCGTCTTGAACACGATATCGAGGGTGATCTCGAAGGGGCCGGCATTCTTGCTGCGGATCACCTTGGCGATGGCGCTGAGCGGCGTGTCGACGATGGCCATGGTCAGATTTCCTCGTACTTGATGGGAAACAGCGCCGTCGGGCTGTCGATCTTCATCAGGTGGTAGACGTTGAACTCGCAGGCCTGCCCCAGCGGAATCTCGAGCGGCGTGAATGGCGAGGCGAGGTTGCCGGCCGTGGCGATGCGGCCGGGATAGGGCGAGTGCATCAGGCTGGTGCGCGCCTTGCCGCAGATCGCCGTGGCCAGCGCCTGCGTCGTGGCGGCCACTTCGACGATGATGCAAAGCTCGTGCGCCGGCGTCTTCACCGGCTCCAGGTCGCCCATCACGCCGTTCTTGCCGTAGAGATGGGGGATGATGCGGTAGCTCTCCTCCGGCACTTCGGCGAAATAGGCGCGCGTGCCGGCCAGCACGCCGTCCAGGATCTTGTCGATCTGCGCGATGAAGATCGGATCGCGGGCGCCGGCGATGAAGATGCTGCGATAGCCCGAGGTCTTCGCCCCCTCGAGCTTCACCGTGTAGTGCTTCGCGGGCTCGAAGCGACTGCCCGAGACCCGCACCCGCCGGTCGGTCACCTGCTCGTACTTGCAGCTCGAGAGATCGAGCGTGCCGCCCGGTCCGGCCAGCAGGAAGGGATGGGTCTTTTCGTAGAGCGTGTGGGCGGCCACGGAGGCCGTGGTGCAGCGCTCCGCCGGATTGAGCGGCTCGATCTCGAAATGATCGCGCCGGAGATAGCCCATGACGTTGCGGCCGACCGGCTCGGCGCAGAGCGCGCCGCACTCCATGATCTTGCCCATGTGCCAGGCGAGCGCCGGATCGAAGCCGGCACGGATCGCCATGGCCGCGGTGGGCGACGGATCGTAGGCGCGACCGCTCACGATCACATCGACGCCTTCACTCTCGTCGAGTGCCTTCAGGAACGGCTCGGCGCCCATCTGCGCCACCACGACGGTGGCCGCGTCGATCTCGCGCTGATCGAGCGGCGGCACGGGGCCCAGCGGCTCGACCCGGCCGGCGCGCAGCTCGCGCGAGATGTGCGCCTTGTCGATGTCGGCATAGATCGAGGCGAGCTTGAAGTGCCAGCCGCGCTTGTTCGCGATCTCGGCGATGATGTCGCGAAAGGCATCGACGTGAAGGTTGGTGCCGTCGCCGCCGGCCGAGGAGATCAGCACCGGGATTTTGGTTTCGTGCTGGGCCTCGAGCAGGACCTCGATGTCCTTCACGTAGGCCTCGCGGCTACAAGTCATCTCGCCCAGCCCGAGCTTCTGGGGCCCCGAATCGGTCGAGCCGGAATCGATGGTGATTGCGTGCGGTTTTAGCGCCAGGCCCATCTTGAAGTGATCGACCGGGAAGCCGTAGCCCAGCATGCCCGAGGGCGTGAGGATGCGAATCTCGTCGTTGCTCGCCATCGGCATTTCCTCCATTGACCCTATTTGAATGCAGCTGGTATACCAGTGGTACAATGGATACGCTAGCCCCCGACGATCTGGACGCGGGCAACGGCCAGAAACTGTCGGTCGTGGCGTACGGCGCCGTGCTCGACATGATCCTGCGCGGCGTCCTGAACTCCGGCGAACAGGTCACCGAGCGCCAGATCGCGGTGAAGCTCGGCATGTCGCGGACGCCGGTGCGGGAGGCGGTGCGGCGACTGGAAGGCGAGGGCACGCTCGAACGCCAGCGCGGTGGCGCGTTGGTCGTGCGGCCGCATTCGATGGAAGAGTTCCTGCACGCACTCGCGGTGCGTCGTCTGCTCGAGGGCGAGGCCGCACGACTTGCGGCGGGCAAGATGACGGCCGAACTCCTGGCGGCCGCCCGCGCGCGCATTGCGCGCCTGCGCGCCGAAGGCCTGGGGGAGGGCGCCCGCCAGGACGATCGCGACTTTCACGCCTCCATCGCCATGGCCTCGGGCAATCCGGTGCTGGCGATGGCGATCTGCGATCTGCGCAAGCGGACCTCGATGTTCCGTCTCGGCCGTCTGCCCGAGCGGCTCGACCAGGTCTGCGATGAGCATCTGGCCATCGTCGAAGCGCTTGCCAGCGGCGATGGTGAGGCTGCACGCGCTGCCATGCAGCGCCATATCGACAACGTGCGCGTCCATCTCCTGGAGCGGCTGACGGCTCTTTAGTTCCAGCGGCGCTGCCTTCGGGGGCGCTGCCTTCCGGGGTGGGCAGGTCTATACTTTGCCGATGTCCGAACCGGGCGTCCGCAAGATCATCCATGTCGACATGGACGCCTTCTACGCGTCCGTGGAGCAGCGCGACGACCCCACGCTGCGCGGCCAGCCCGTGGCAGTGGGCGGTCGCGAGCGCGGCGTGGTGATGGCGGCGAGCTACGAGGCGCGCAAGTTCGGCGTGCGCTCGGCCATGCCGTCGGCCACGGCAAAGCGGATGTGCCCCGAACTGGTGTTCGTGAAACCGCACTTCGACGTCTACAAGGAGGTGTCGCGCCAGATCCGCGCCATCTTCCTCGACTACACGCCGCTGGTCGAACCCTTGTCGCTCGACGAAGCCTATCTCGACGTCACGACCAACCTCAAGGACATGCCGCTGGCGACGGAGATCGCGCGCGAGATTCGCGCCAGGATCCTCGAGCAGACGGGTCTCACCGCTTCGGCCGGCATCTCCTACAACAAGTTCCTGGCCAAGCTGGCGTCGGACCAGCGCAAGCCCAATGGGCAATATGTCATTCCGCCGGAGAAGGGCGCGGCCTTCGTCGAAGCCCTGGCCGTCGGCAAGTTCCATGGCGTTGGCCCCGCGACGGAGGCCAAGATGAAGCGGCTCGGCATCCACACCGGCGCGGATCTCAAGGCGCAGACACTCGAGTTCCTGCAGGAATATTTCGGCAAGTCCGGTCCCTACTATCATGCCATCGCCCGCGGCCAGGACCACCGGCAGGTTGTGCCCAACCGGCCGCGCAAATCTGTCGGTTCGGAGACGACTTTCATGCAGGACCTCGGCAGGCCGGCCGAGATCGAGGACGGCATCGCCTCGGTGCTGGAGGATGTCTGGAGCTACTGCGAGAAGAACGGCATCGCCGGCCGGACGGTGACAGTGAAGATCAAGTATGCCGACTTCCAGATCGTCACGCGCAGCCGCACCCTGCTCGAACCGCCGGCCGACAAGGCCATGTTGGAGCGGGTCAGCATCGAGCTGGTGCGCTCCATCTTTCCCCTGGAGAAGAAGGTCCGCCTGCTCGGCGTGTCGCTGCACAATCTTCACCGGCGCGACGAGGTGCCCGCGCCGCCCCAGCTCACGCTGGGATTGCTCTGACCGGCCTAGAGGACGATTTCGGCGATCATCTTCTTCAGCAGCGCGGCGTCGGGGTAGGCGCCGAGGCCCGCCTGCGCATTGTCCTTCATGTGCTCGGGCTTGCCAGTGCCGGGGATCACGCAGGTCACAGCCGGGTTTGCCAGAACGAATTTCAACAGCACCTGGGCCCAGCTCGTACAGCCGATGTCGCCGGCCCAGTCGGGCAGCTTGCGGCCGAGCAGCTTGCGCAGCAGCCCGCCGCCGCCGAACGGCTGGTTCACCAGCACCGCCGTGCCACGCTCGGCGGCGAGCGGCAGCAGGCGGCGTTCGACCGCACGGTCGTCGAGCGCGTAGTTGAGTTGAACGAAGTCCCACTTCTCGGCGCGCAGGACCGCCTCGAGCTCGTCGTGGGCACTTTGCGTGTAATGGGTGATGCCCAGCAGCCGGATGCGGCCCTCGGTCTTCCACGCACGTAGCGTCGGCAGGTGGGCCCGCCAGTCGAGAAGATTGTGGATCTGCATCAGGTCGATGTGATCGGTCTTCAGGAGCCGCATCGACTGGCGCATCTGCGCGATGCCGCTGTCGTGGCCCGACGTCCAGACCTTGGTGGCGATGAAGGCCTTGTCGCGTGTCTTGGCGGCTGCCAGCAGGTCGCCGACCACCGCCTCGGCCGAGCCGTACATCGGCGAGGTGTCGATCACCGAGCCGCCGGCTTCGAACAGGATGCGCAGCACCTCGGCCAGCGGCGCGCGGTCCTCCGGCTTGGCGCCGACATCGAAGGTCCGCCAGGTGCCGCAGCCGACGACGGGTAACATCTCGCCGTTCGACGGAATCTTGCGTTGATGCATGCGGGCTCCCGGAACTGTCTGCGCAACGCTCCGCCCCGCGGTCAACACGGCAGCGCCGGTGATCCCGAGAAAGGTGGAGCGCGTCAAGGTCGTGGTCACGTGACGGTCACACTAGGAAGGTTGAACATGAGTGTCACATTCTTCCGCGATCGAGCGTCACGATATATTCAGAAAAACTTCCGCCATATTAACGCCGCACGCGCAGTCTCTGCTGCGCCTCGAGGAAGATTCGCCAATGACTACTTTTGTCGTCACGACCATTGCCGAATCGCTGGAGTGGCACCATCTCAGGTATGACCAGGGAGACCACTATGCCCGAACCCTTTGTCGTTGAAGTCTGGGGCGAGCCTGCGGGCATCGTCCTCAAGGAAGGTAATGCCTTTCGCTTCCATGCGGTCGCTCGTCCCTTCTTCGAACTTGACGGCGTGCAATTCATGACACCCGGCCACGCCAGGCTGGCTGCAGCGCGGCTGCAAACGCCCTATCCATCCCGAGGCCCGGCCTCTTTCAGCCGCTGAGGTATTCCGGGTAACGCGCCCGGATCTGTTCCAGATAACCGAGCGTGCCGGAGAGATGCTTGCGCAGATGCCGCTGGGCATCTTCCGGCTCGCCGGCCTCGATGGCCTTCACGATCATCCGGTGGTGGCGCACGATGTCCTGCGCCTTGCCGGGCGTGGGCAGGTGCAGACGGCGCAGCCTGTCGATATGGCCGCTGCGGCTCTTCACCAAGGTCCAGAGCTCGGGCTTGCTGGATGCCGTGTAGAGCAGGCGATGGAAATCGTTGTCTGCCGCCATGAACTTCGCGAAATCGCCGGCCTTCGCGAACTGCTGCTGGAGTGCGATCGTTCGGTTCAGATCGTCGATCAGCCCTGTATCGTGCGCGAGCGCCAGCGTCCGCACGATTTCCAGCTCCAGGGCCTGGCGCAGGAAATGCGCCTGCTCCGCCAGCTTGATGTCGATCCGGCTCACGACGGTGGCATGCTGGGGGAAGACCTCGACCAGGTCCTCCTCGTGCAGCCGCATGAGGGCATCGCGGATCGGGGTTGAACTCAAGCCGAACTGTTCGGCCAGCGCCGCGCGCGACAGCTGCGTGGCCGGCGGCAGGACGAGGGAGACGATCATTTCGCGCAGCCGCTCGAAGACCTGCGGTGCGGCCTGGCGGTCACGATCGAGACGTTCGGAGGCAATTTTCAGCATGGCTTGACCACAGATGCACTAATGTATTAGCTCGGATTTGGAGGAGAATCCAATGACCACGAAAAGAAAAAGCCCTGATTCCCTGCGCAGCGCGCGCTGGTTTGCACCCGACGACCTGCGCGCCTTCGGCCACCGCTCGCGCGCCATGCAGATGGGTTATGCGCCCGAGGAGTGGGCCGGCAAGCCGGTCATCGCGATCCTCAACACCTGGTCGGACGCCCAGCCCTGCCACATGCATTTCAAGACCCGCGTCGACGACGTGAAGCGCGGCATCCTGCAGGCCGGCGGTTTCCCGATGGAACTGCCCGCGCTGTCGCTGTCGGAGAGCTTCCTCAAGCCCACCACCATGCTCTATCGCAACCTCCTCGCCATGGACGCCGAGGAGCTTTTGCG